>Ga0105049_10009842_pt1 | contig 10987 bp, 10 predicted proteins | sample MAT06_FD_78087 | JGI IMG/M metagenome (GOLD analysis project Ga0105049, IMG submission 78087) | Freshwater microbial communities from Lake Fryxell liftoff mats and glacier meltwater in Antarctica - MAT-06 | ecosystem: Environmental > Aquatic > Freshwater > Ice > Liftoff microbial mat | place... | reverse complement strand
GCTCGGAGGCAATGAGGTTCAGGAATTTTGTCATGGCATCTTCGCCATCCAACATGCCTTCATCCATGTTTACGTCAATCACCTGCGCACCGCCCTGCACTTGGTCTAAGGCAACCGTAAGCGCATCTTCGTATTTATCTTCTTTTATTAGTTTTAAAAACTTTGCCGAGCCCGTAACGTTGGTGCGCTCGCCCACATTCATAAAGTTACTTTCGGGCGTGAGCATCACAGGCTCCAAACCGCTTAATCGCATGAAAGGATAAGGTGTTGGGCGTTTGCGAGGAGGATATTTTTTTGCCACTTCTGCAAACACACGAATATGGTCGGGGGTGGTGCCACAGCAGCCACCAATTATATTTACGAATCCGCTTTTTACAAAGTCTTCCAAAGCCTCGCCCATCATCTTTGGCGATTCATCATAGCCGCCAAAAGCATTTGGCAAACCTGCATTGGGATATGCACTAACAAAACAAGTTGTGCTCTTTGAAATTGCTTCAATATGCGGACGCATCTCTTTTGCGCCAAGCGCGCAATTCAAGCCAATAGAGAAAGGTTTGGAATGTGAAATTGAAATTACAAATGCTTCGGGAGTTTGTCCGCTTAAAGTTCTTCCGCTAGCATCAGTAATAGTGCCAGAAATCATTATCGGCAAATCGGTTCCTTTCTCCTTTTGTACAAGATGAATAGCAAAAAGACAAGCCTTTGCATTCAGAGTATCAAAAATTGTCTCTACGATAAGAATATCAGAACCACCAACTAACAAACCCCTTGTTTGTTCAGAATATGCGTTCACCAATTCATCAAAAGTAATGGCGCGATAACCCGGATTATTTACATCGGGCGAAAGCGATGCAGTTCTATTGGTTGGTCCAAATGCTCCTGCAACGAATTTTGGATTGCTGATTTTGGATTGTGGATTTTTAGCGTAATAATTTTCTACTGCTTTCTTGGCAAGTCTTGCACCTTCGTAGTTAATGCGGTAGGCTTCCTTCTCTAGTTTATAATCGGCTTGTGCAATCCATGTGCCGCTGAATGTATTTGTCTCTATAATATCTGCACCTGCTTCCAAATATTCAGTGTGAATTGCTTCAATAATATCAGGGCGTGTGATACTCAGCAAATCATTATTTCCACGCAAATCATGCGTATGATTTTTGAAATCTTCTCCTCTGAAATCTTCTTCCGTTAAGGTATAACGTTGAATCATAGTGCCCATGGCACCATCCAACACCAAAATCTTTTCTTCCGCTAATTGATACAACAAGTCTTTATTCATCGCAATATTTTATGCGGTGCAGAGAACACAATCAAATCCAAAAAGTTGTTTAGAAGAAGTCAGTATAAAAAAGAATATATACTGAACTTATCTTTCCTCGCTTGTTAACGAAGTAGGAGTTAGCACCGACAGCACAACAGCTTTGCAGTTGAACCCGGTTGCCAAGACTTCATAGGGCCTAATCCCTCAGTCTTTCTGGATAAGTTGTTTCAAAGAACCGGGCGCGAATATAGAATAGATTGAGTAAAATTCAATACTTGATTACAAAGCAAAATCACAATTAAAACTATGTTTGGCAAATGAAGCTGTTGGTTTACATCCTCTATTACCTTTTAATTGTCCCACTTTCAAAATTGCCATTTGCTGCGTTGTATAAACTATCTGATGGATTATATTACCTCACTTTCAACATATTCAAGTATAGAAAAGAAGTGGTTTGGATGAATCTAAAAAATTCATTTCCCGAAAAGAGTGATGCTGAGTTAGAAGCGATTAGAAAACAGTTTTACCAAAACTTTTGCGACCTTATAGTTGAAACCATTAAGTTTTTCAGCATTACTGCCGAGGAGGCAAAAAGAAGATGTACGTTTTCAAATCCGGAGGTTGTAAATGTTTTGTACGAAAATCATCCATTACTTTTTGGCTTGGGCGGGCATTTAGGCAACTGGGAAATGGCAGGCATCAGCACTGGTTTGAATGTAAGATTTTGGCCCGTAGTTTCTTACAAGCCTTTCAACAATGTAGCTTTTGAAAAGTTAATGACAGAAATTCGCAGCAGGTTTTTCAACATCGTGCCTTTCTATGAAGTGAAGAAGAATGTGGAGCATACAATTGCTACTGGTTTGTTTCCAATCAACAAAAGAGATCCCTCGCGAAAGCCGGTCATCGTCTTTCTGCCCGACCAAGCACCTTCGCAAAAGAACTCCTTCCATTGGGTAACATTTCTAAATCAAGAAACAGCTTTTTATACCAAAGTAGAAGATATGGCGCGCGAATTCAATCTGCCGGTTGTGTTTTGCAACATCGCTCGGGTTAGTCGAGGCAATTTCAGGATTGATTTAACGTTAATAGCCGAGTATGCTGGCGAAACACAGCCTTTAGAAATTACAAACAAGTATATTGAGTTATTAGAAAAATGTATTCGCGATACACCGCACAACTGGCTTTGGAGCCACAAAAGATGGAAGAGAAAAAGAATCGCCTAAATATTGTTTTTGATGATGTTATGCACAATCATAACTTCGCGCTTGTAATGCTGAGAAATATTCTTCCTTTAATAATGTTGTTGATGGCTTTGAATGCTAATGCGCAATTCAATGTGCATGAACTTGGGAAGAAGCAGATTTACTTTGGTATTGCAGTAGGTGTAAACGTTGCAGATTTCACTTTAATCCGAAAGCAATTTAGGGCTGAAACAGACAGCATTCGTTCCATGAGACCTGTTATGGGACCAGGTTTTAACCTTGGTATCATTTGCAATTATCAATTCCATAAGTATTTCGATTTAAGGTTTATTCCAACCCTTTCTTTTTCTGATAAATCAATTGAATATACACAGAAAGGGAATCCATCTATTTTGAAGAAAACGGTGCAATCAATTTATCTTGATTTTCCTGTTTTAATTCGTTACAAAAGCAAACCCATTAAAGATTTTAGAATTTATGTTATAGCTGGAATGCGCTACGATTTTGACCTTGCATCCAATCAAAAATCGCGCAGGTCAATTGATATAATTAAGGTAAATAGACATGATGTAGCTGTAGAAGCTGGCATAGGCTTCATGTATTATTTTCCTTACTTTATTATGAGCCCCGAATTTAAGTTCACGCATGGAGTGTTGAATATTCATCAGCCCACAGATGGGCTTATCTATTCGCGAGTAATAGACAAATTGTTCTCCCGCGCCTTCACCATTACATTGAATTTAGAGGGCTAAAACTTTCTGTTCTTTTATCGTTGAATCAGCAACTTTTGCCTGTTGTAGTTTTTACCGATATTGGTTTGCAAAAAATACAAACCATTTGCTAGCGAACCTACATTTACCGATTGCATACAAGCACTGTTGCCATTCAAAACGGTTTTGCCAGAAATGTCGGTGATGCTTAATTCAAAATCTTCGTTACAGTTTTCTTTATCAATCACAAAGTAATCGCGACAGGGATTAGGGTAAATGTGCAGCTTGTTTTCTACAGTTTCTTCAATGGAATTAAAACCTCCCTGATTCTGCACACTTATAGAATCAATATCCATAAAATATCTGTCGGTGCCGCGAATGCAACGAAATTTGAAACGCACATTTTTGCCTGCATAATTACCTAATTGCACTTGCACTCTTTTAAAGTTTAAATTTGGTTTATGTGTTGCCGAATCAATTAAATGAACTGTTGTAAAGGTGCTGTCATTTTCTGTGAATTGAATTTCCAGCTTATCTCCTTTCTTAGGCATTTTAGGCTCTGATGGATAAATGTTGTCGCGCACCCAACGATAATAAAAAACTAAAATACTGCCTTGTGTAAGCGGACCAATTAATGGTGTGATTGTTGAGTCTTGGGTATCACCAGAGAAAAGCAATGCTGCAAGTCCTTTTAAGTCATTCATACCATGATAGCTAAGTACATTGATGTCGCCAATGTAACCTGCCGGAACTTGGTTGCTTAATGTGGTTTCAAAGCCTTCTTTGTAAGGATATTGCTGTGCCGAAACTGAACAGAAAATAAGGAGTGCTAATGCTATGAGGTATAAATGTTTCATGCAGCTAAAATAACAAGGGATTTCAAACGACTACTCTTAAGTTTGTAAATCAAAACTTTTTAATTCTGATAATTGCAGCTTAATGGTGATACTTGGAATTCGGATTTTAGCTTTTCTCATTTTGCAAATACAATTTGTACTTGCTCAACCATCAAAAAAATTAAAAACAAAAACAGTGGAAATTAATTCAGCGCAAAAAATGCAAGTAGAAGTTTGGAGTGATGTAATGTGTCCATTTTGCTATATCGGTAAACGAAAATTCGAGACTGCCATAAAGCAATTTCCTGAAGGCGATAAAATTGAGGTAGTGTGGAAGAGTTTTCAGCTTCAACCCGATTTAAAAACAGACCCTTCAAAAAATACAATTCAACATCTTGCCGAATCCAAAGGATGGTCAATGGATTATACTCAACAAACTGTGAGCCATGTAGTAAATATGGCAAAGCAAGTTGGACTTACTTATAACTTTGACAAAGCAGTGGTAGCCAATTCATTTGATGCACACAGAGTTTCTCATTTTGCTAAGTTGCAGGGAAAGGGTGATGCAATGGAAGAGCAACTTTTTAAGGCATATTTTACCGATGGAAAAAACACAGCCGACCACACTGTGCTTACACAGTTAGCTGTTGAGATTGGGTTGGATGAAACAAGTGTGAAAGAGGTTTTGGAAAGCAAACAATTTGCCGATGATGTGAAGCATGATATTTATGAAGCATCACAAATTGGTGTAAACGGAGTGCCATTTTTTGTGTTCAACAGAAAGCATGCAGTTAGTGGAGCGCAGGATACAAAGGTCTTTTTAGAAACTATGCAGAAGGCATTTAGCGAATGGAAACAAGCTCGGCAAAACGATATACTAGAAATTAAAAAAGGCGCTATTTGCACTCCACAAGGGGAGTGTAAATAGCACCTTTCTTTAGAATCAATTACTTTCTAATTGCTATAAGCAGAATTTAATATACCCATGCTGCGCAAGTGGTTTTGCAACTCTTTGCGTGCAAAGAATATTCTACTTTTTACCGTTCCAAGCGGCAAATCCAATTTACCAGCAATTTCCTGATATTTAAAACCATTGAAATACATCATAAATGGTTCGGTAAAATCACTGCTTACCTTATTCATTACTGCTTCAATGTCTTTAGCCAAAAATGAACGCTCCGAGCCGTTTTTCTCAATCTTTTTCGTGCTGTTCAGCAGGTACTGATTATCGGAGGTATCGGTAATAGTATTCTTTTTTCGGTTTTTACGATAGTTGTTGATGAAGATGTTCTTCATAATTGTAAACAACCAAGCCTTAATGTTGGTGCCTTCGTTGAATTTGTCGGCATTGGCAATAGCGCGGTAAAAAGTATCTTGAATTAAGTCTTCACTTTCCTGACGGTCGTGAGTAAGATTGAAGGCAAATGGACGAAGAACTCTTTCGTACTGCATGATGTCTGATGCAAAATTTACTGTTGTAGTCATTACTTTGATTTTAATTGTTTAAAAATATTTTGTTTAACTATTTGATTTAAATCTTCCACAAATATAATTGTGATTTATTCAAACCACCAAATGTTTTGTTTAATTATTGTGTTAATTAAGTTAAACAAAATATTTCAATCTCTGAGATGTAAGTCCACAGCCATTCTTGAGGCTATTCAAAGACATTTATGGGATTTTTTTATTTGTTAATGGAAGTACGGTTATCATTGAATGAGGTGATTTTGTTGTTGCATGACGTCCTGTAATAGTTGTAGAGCAAAACAAAAAAGGGAGGCTGTCATATAATAGACAGCCTCCCCATTCAATAAACTTAAAAAATCTTGATTCCAGCTTTAGAAATAACCTCTCAACGCTACAAAGATATTTCTACCTGGGGCAGTTAAGCCACTAGAGAAGGTGCGATATTTTGTATCCATAATATTATTTACACCAAGATCAATTCCTAGATGGTCTTTGAAAAGCCTTTGCGATACGCGAATGTTTAAAGTAACCCATGCCGGCATACCATTTGGTGTTGCTTGGCTAAGGTTATCCTCGCCCTCTGGACTGTAATCTTCTAATCTTTTGCGCGCACTAAACATGGCAAAAACATCTGCACTAAAACCCTTGTAATTTCCCCCTGCTCCAAATCTGCCATACAATGGAGGAATATGATCTAAAGGTGTTTTAAGATTGTCACGAATACGGGCATAAGTAAAATTCACTGAACCATAAACATGAAAAAACTCAATAGGGCGAATGTCCATAGTACCACTAAGTCCAGCAATAAAAGCCCTGCGCTTATTTACATTACTCACCACTCGGCTAAGTACACCATCATATAAAATCGAGTCACTACCACCATAAGTACCCGTTTCGGTTACAATGGCATTAAACATTTCTGTGTAATACCCAGTGACAGACAGTTTGACTTTGTTTTCCCAGTTTTCTTCAATAGTTAAATCACCATTTACTGTGTATTCAGGTTTTAGATTTTTATTCGGTACAATCACATTTCCTTTTACCGATTCAAACACTTTTGCAAGGTCATCAAAGTTTGGAGCGCGGAAGCCCGATGAACCCAACAGAGCAATTTTAAGTCCTGCACCAGGCTTTATTACCAAACCTAAATTTCCGCTTGCTGTATGATTGACTTGAGTAACTTTTCCAACATTTAGTTTGTAGAAGTTGGTATCAACAAACTCGCCATGCAAACCAGTGTAGTTATAGCGAACTCCTTGGCTGAATACTATCAAGTCTTTGTAGTAATAGCTATGTGTTGCATACACTGCTATGTTGTTCATGTTATTCTTTCCGTCAGGATAGCGCGTGCTTTGCGGTGCAGTGGTATCGGCAAGAATATTGTATCGTTGGGCGGTAGATTGCAAAATATTAAACTGACCCTCTGTGCCAAAATACAACTCATTTACTGCTGTAAGTTTCTTTTTAAAGTTTGCAAAGAATGCAGGTATGTTTAGCGTTTCAACCCTGTCGGTTCTGAAAGCCGCATTGAAATTTCTGTTATGGCGACTCTCCCGAATGTATTGATAGTTTAACCCAACTGTAATTTCATCTAGCGCACCACCTGGATTGCGGTAACGAAATTCATAAGCAGCTAGTGTGCGCGTTTCAGGACCATAATACCACTCTGCAATTGCAGGTGTAGTAAGTCTGTCATATCGAGGTGTGTTACCTGTATTTGAAAATTGCAGATTCAACACATGCACAATCTTATCGTTTTGTTTGTAAAGAAACTTCTGCAAAATATCATATTGAATATAACCAGTACGCTTTTGCAACGAAGGGTCATTATTGGTTACAATCGTATCTTTCGTATTATCAAAATTGCGCTTTACGTATCTATTCAAATTCCAAAGTGTATCTGTTTCCTGATTGCCGTTTTCACCTGCTTTTAAATCACCAAAGCGACTAAAAGTTACCGAAGTGAGTGAGCCAAACTTTTGATTAGCAAGGCTCACATCAAAGTGTCCTGTTCCTTCATTATTCACAGTTCCAAAACGCCCCATCACCGAGCCCCTAGCAAGAAAGTTCTTCTCCTTAGCCAGCTTTGGGTCTTTGGTTCTAAAATGAACCACACCACCCAATGCATCACTACCATAAACTGTGGAACTTGGACCAAACAAAACCTCAATTCTGTCTAATACATTATTGTCAATTCGCAAAGCATTTTGCAAGTGTCCTGCGCGGTAAATGGCATTGTTCATTCGCACACCATCTACAACCATTAATACACGACTTGCTTCAAAGCCACGTATTTGCAAACTACCACCATTTTGCTGGCTTTTTTGTACGCCCACCATGCCGCTCATCTGCAAGGCATCTGCAGTATTTTGTGCATTAAACTCTTCTAATTTTTTTGAAGTAATTACGATAGTTTGCTGTGCTACATTCCTTTTAAGTTCAGCAAAACGGCTTGCCGTAGTTACTACTTCATCCAACTCCTTTGTGTTTAGTAAAGAGTCGATGTATTTTTCTTCTGCATCCTGCCCGAATGAATGAATGGCAAATGCAGCAAACAGAATTACTGATAAAATATTTTTCATTAAATAATTAATTGATTGATATGGAAATCGAATCAGTGCCATCGCGATATAAGCGTGATGATATTGATACGTTATTGATTGCTGCACAGCTACAGCTATTAAAAAATCAACCAGTAAAATCGGGTGGAGGAGTGGCGCAGACTAGAAACACTGAATAGTATTGTTCTGAAATATATGTATAAAACGATTTAGAGGTTATCGGCAAATTTGGACTCCATGACACAGCAGGTAAATAAGGTTGCTTAAAGGCATCCTTCACAGCTTTTGATTTATCGTTTGATTTTTTGCTGTCGCCAAAGTTATCGTGCATCCACCTATTTATGCCGCGAACAATTTCCGATTCATCAGAGTCATGAAAACAGTAGTAATAAGTAGTATCAGAATATTCTTTCTTGCGCACAATGTCATACATCTCTCCCAAGAACTGAAATTCTCTTCCATCCAATCTCTTGAATTGTGGGTTAGGTTTCTGTTCTAAAACCTTTGCAACCTTTACCAATGCCAATTGAGCATCCTGCAATTGGTTTAGCGTTTCCCATTTGAATTTTTTTCTGATGCTTTGCAGTTTAATATCATACACAAAAATGCTGATTACCGATTGCAACATCAGCAAGGCAACAAAAAGAATACTAAAGGATTTAATTAGTCTTTTGCTCAAAGCGCAACGAAGGTATGCAAAGTAGATATAGTATGTATTGCAATTTACTGATCAGATAAAAAAATGACAATTCTGTGACAATTGTTATTTCAAAAACTCCGAAACATTGTCTGTAAACAACTTTCCGCTCAAGCCGTTTTCTTCCTGATGCCATTTTTGGCTCCCGTATTTACCGCTTGCATAACCCTTTGCGTTGAGCGAAAGTGTTTTTACTGGCGTACTTAGTTTACCCAACAATAAATGCGAAATGGTTTCGCACATGCCGCCTTCGCCATAGTGCTCTTCCATAAAAATAACTTTGCCCGTTTGCTCAATCTTTTCAAGTAAAGCATCTGGAATTTCTTTTGTTGGAAACACACTAAGATTCCAAATATCTAAACCGTTTTGGGTTGCTTCATCTAGCTCAGTGATATTTTGAAGAACAGGCCCTGTAGCAATTAATACCGCTTTATCTCCGTGTTTTAAATGTCGCCATTGCGAAAAGCTTGGAACAGGGAAATTAAATTTTGCTGCAAGGTTCAAGCGCAAGTAGTTGGGATTTTTATCGGCAATCATCAGTTGCACGCATTGCTCCACATCTTCGGCAACTAATGGCACGTAAATGCGCATGTTGGGCAACATGCGCAATGCGCCAATATCTTCGGGATTATGATGTGTAGCACCCATAATGCCATAGCCGTAGCCACCTCCATTGCCTACCAATTTTACTGCAAGATTGTGTAAGCAAACATCGTTGCGGATTTGCTCATAAGGGCGAAGGGTTACAAAAGGTGCGATGCTATATACAAATGGCACAAAGCCTTCGTAAGCCAATGAGGCGGCAACTGTAACCATATTCTGCTCGGCAACTCCGGCATTAATGAAGTGCTCGCCATAAGTTTGCGCTACTTTTTCTAAAGCCATGTAACCCAAATCACCTGTAATGAAAACAAGATTTTCATTACCTGCTTTGGCTGCAATAACTGCTGCTGCAAATTCGTTACGCATGATTACTATTTACCATTTACGGAATTACTATTTATAGACAGGGTGAACTGTTGTTCAATTTCAGCTTTAATTTCCTCAAATTGTTCATCTTTTATTGACAGATAATGGCAATCTACTTTGTCTTCATACTCTTTCCATCCATTGCCTTTTGTTGTGTTGCAAATGATAACTGTTGGGAGTGGCGAGTTACGAGTTGCAAGTTGCGCAGTTTCAAACGAAATGAAATCATGCCCATCGGCTTGCAACACATTAAAGCCGAAGGCTTTTAGTTTATCGGCAAGCGGTTCCAATTGCATCACATCTTCTGTTCTGCCGTAGCCTTGCAGGCGATTGCGGTCAATCATCCACACTACATTCTTGAGATTGTGCTGACGAATAAACAATGCGGCTTCCCAAGTGCTGCCTTCATTAATTTCTCCATCGCTGGTGATGCAAAATATTTGCTTATTGTTCTTCTTCAACTTGGCAGCTAAGCCGAGCCCCGCGGCAATACTTAAGCCATGCCCCAAACTACCCGTGGCAAAAGGAATCCGCTTAATTTTATTAGCTGGAGGGTGCGCAGCTAAGTAGGTATCATTTTTGTAGAAAGTTTGAATATCCGCTTCGCTAAGAATCCCTTCTTCTGCCAGTAAACTATATAGGGATGCCGCGGCATGACCTTTAGAAAGAATGAGTTCATCTTCCTCCTTCATCCAACCAAAGCGCGCGAAGGTGAGCATCTCGGCACACGAAAGCGAGCAACCTACATGCCCAGCGTTGGCGGCTTTATACATTGCCAAAAAGCGTTTTTTGATATTCAACGCTTTGGTGAGTAAATCTATGTGTTGCTCTTTGTTCATTAGCGGTGCAATGATAATGTTTTAGGTGGGAGATATAAGACACAATCGCTGGTGAAAAAAATGACAATTAAATGACAATTCAGATTCATCAAATAGGATACGCCTTACATACATTTGCGGAAACATTTATTATGAAAAAAAATCTCCTTCAGCTTTTGCTATTACTAATATTTGCGTTCAAAGTTCAATCGCAGTGTAGCACATTCCCCAAATTCAATCGTTCAGGATTTATAACAAAAAACGGAGAAAACAAAATTTGCCTAAAAAAGAATCAATATGCAGATGTTGAAATCCAATTTCAATATAATGAAGTTCCGATGCAACCTATGAGTTTGTTGATAGACTCAATTGAAATAGGTAATGGGCTGGTTGTTTTATCTGATAACTACAAGGATACAATGGAATATGGTGATGTCGCGTGTTTCAGAATCGTTGGAACGCCAATAAG
>Ga0105049_10009841_pt1 | contig 10987 bp, 11 predicted proteins | sample MAT06_FD_78087 | JGI IMG/M metagenome (GOLD analysis project Ga0105049, IMG submission 78087) | Freshwater microbial communities from Lake Fryxell liftoff mats and glacier meltwater in Antarctica - MAT-06 | ecosystem: Environmental > Aquatic > Freshwater > Ice > Liftoff microbial mat | place... | reverse complement strand
GTTAACCACCTTTTATCTGGTCGCCACGTCACGTTGGTTGGTCGCCGTGTTGTGCCACGCAGTGGACACGTTGTTGTAGCAGGCATGGGTCAAGTTGGTCTTCGACTTGCAAAAGAATTACGTAATCTGGGCATCGCGGTCGTCGGGATCGAACGCGATCCGCAAGCATCAGGTTTGGGCTTTGCAAGAGCCGTTGGAGTACCAGTCATTATTGGTAACGCTTCTTCGCAGGCAGCACTCAAAAGAGCTGGAGTTTCTCGAGCCATTGCAATCGTCGCAGCTGGAAGTGACGAACGAGACAACATTGCCGTCGCGGTAACGGCGCTTGCAGGACGACCCGGTGCTCGCGTTGTTCTGCGCGCAGGTTCAGGTGATGCGATCACCGAAACCACGTCACTATTTCGCATTGGTGCGGTGATTGATGTCAATGGCTTGACGGCGTTATTTGTCGTCGAAAGCATGACCGGTCATCGGCCCTACGCCGTAATTCCGTCAGCCTCAGGTTTCGAATCAATCGCCTCGGAAACGTATGAGGTTTCACCTCTCGGTTCGGCGCCGGATCGTTGCGACTGTTCCCTTTGAACTCTCTTCAATGAACATCGAGAGCTGATCAGCGAAATAAAAATCAGCAAGTGGCAGAATGAAAGCGCGATGGATCAAGTGAATGCCCCGGCCACCGCAAGTTCTCATTGAGGCACGGCAGCAAGCCAAGAAAGTTCAAGCCGAAGGTCGAGTCGAGATTGTTGAACGGAGCGGTCTGCCAGGCAGTGTGTTGTCGTTTCTGTGGGACCGTGGCTATCAGCACATTAACTGTGAAGGCGGACCCACGTTGCTCGCGAAAATCATGTCCGAGGTGGACGAAATCGACCTCGCGGTCCCACCCTTTATTGTAGGAACGCACCCTGGGACACGGCCGGCCCGTGAACCGGAATTGACCGCCTGGAATCTGGACACCTTGTGGACCCACTAGAGTCACATGTTCACGAATTACCTGCGTTCAAAGAACTAATGAAGTTTTTGGTGAGTGCGCCCGGAGGGACTCGAACCCCCAACCGACCGGGTAGAAACCGGTAACTCTATCCATTGAGCTACGGGCGCATGCCCTATTGGGCCGTGTAGATCGGCACAAGTATTGCAATAACCGAGTGCGTGTCGTGAACCGGCTTAGCCTGTGATTTCAACTCTCCGGTTATTTGGCATTTGATCGCTGGCGCCAGGTGGTGAAGGCACCCGTGCACCACAGGGCCCAAATAATGAGTAGTGGCTGGAAGAACAATCGCACGAGTCGAGCTGCATCTGACTCGAGTCCGAAAGCATCCCGCCCTTCAAAAAATTGCCACAGATTCCCGGGAAAAATCACGAGAAAGAAGGCGGCGGTTACCCACCCGATTATTGGTAGCGACTTCCGCGGTGAAAATAGGATCGCGCTGCCAAGTGCGAGTTCAGCGAGACCGGATAGGAGAACAACCAACTCCGGTGCTGGCATCCATGGTGGTACTTGGGCGAGAAATTCGTTGGCGGAGAAAAAATGGCCGAATGAGGCAAAGATAAGAAATATTCCTAAAAGATAACGACCGATAGTGGTGAGCACGGACCAAGTCTGGCAAGCACGACATGTGCGGCGTTAACCGGCTTGACGAGCGTTTCCACATGCGCCTCGATCGCTGTCAGGCATCCACAACTCAAGTCTGGGGGTGTTATCGCCGTCAAACTTGGTTGATCCTTTCCAGTAATCGCACTGAATGCAGTGCCACAAGGAAAGTTGAGGTAAGTGATGAATGACATAACCCTGGAAGTTGTGGGAAATCTGGTGAATGACGTCGAATTGCGTTTCACTCCCTCGGGTGAAGCAGTTGCTTCATTTCGGGTGGCGAGTACGACCCGCCGGTTTGATCGGGCTAACGAGCGGTGGATTGATGGGGATACCCATTACTTCACGGTCAGTTGCTGGCGGCAAATGGCGCACAATGTTGCAGCGAGTCTGATGAAGGGCATGCCAGTAGTAGTCACGGGTCGCATGCGTAGCCGTGAGCACGAGAAGGTGTGCGGTGATCACACCCACATGATGCGTTATGTGGACATTGAGGCCACTGCTGTTGGCGCGGACCTTGCCCGCGGGACTTCGGTCTTCACCAAGACCCGCAAAGACTCCGTCGTGGAAAGTGAGCGCCGCATGTTGGCTGACGCGCTGGGACAGGACACCGTCGACTACCTCGATCGCATCGGGAGCGAGGGCGACGACGAAGAAGGCGCGATCGAAAGCATTGACATCGAAACCGGAGAAATAGTCGGCGTTGGGTGATGCAGCCAGGGCGTCGGGGCCACACTAGGCTCCGATGCCATGGCCGAATTCATTTATACATTGCAAAAAGCACGGAAAGCCCACGGCGACAAAGTGGTTCTCGACAATGTAACCCTTTCATTTCTGCCGGGTGCGAAAATTGGTGTTGTTGGTCCCAATGGCGCGGGTAAATCAAGTCTGATAAAGATTATGGCCGGAATCGACGATGTATCCAATGGGGAAGCCAAACTCCATGACGGCTACACCGTCGGAATTCTAATGCAGGAGCCAAATCTTAATGAAAGCAAATCGGTATTGGAAAACGTTCAAGAAGGGGTGGCCGAGACTAAAGGCATGGTTGACAGGTTCAATCAGATTTCGGTGGAACTCGCAGAACCCGATGCCAACTACGACGTCCTCTTGGCCGAGATGGGCAAATTGCAAGAGGAGATCGATCACCGCAACGCGTGGGATCTGGACAATCAGCTTGATCAAGCAATGGATGCATTGCGCTGTCCTCCCGCTGACTCTGACATCTCAGTGTTATCCGGTGGTGAGAAGCGACGGGTTGCATTGTGTAAATTGTTGTTGCAACAACCCGATCTACTTTTGCTCGACGAACCAACCAACCACCTTGATGCCGAAAGCGTTCAGTGGCTTGAGCAACACCTCGAAAAATACCCGGGCACGGTCATCGCGATTACCCACGATAGGTACTTCCTTGACAACGTGGCCCAATGGATTTTGGAACTAGACCGCGGTCGCGCCTACCCGTATGAAGGTAACTATTCGACCTATTTGGAAACGAAGTCCGCCCGCCTGAAGGTTGAAGGCCAAAAAGACATGAAGCTGCACAAGCGGCTCACCGACGAACTCGAGTGGGTTCGATCAAATGCAAAAGCACGCCAAACCAAGTCCCGCGCGCGGCTGGATCGCTACGAGGAAATGGCGTCAGAGGCTGAAAAGACCCGCAAGTTCGACATGGACGAGATTCAAATCCCCCCGGGTCCACGGCTTGGTTCAGTTGTTGTGGAAACCAAAGGCCTGACCAAAGGTTTTGACGACCGCATGTTGATTGACAATCTTTCTTTCACCCTGCCGCGTAACGGCATTGTTGGTGTGATTGGGCCCAACGGGGTCGGTAAAACAACATTGTTCAACATGATTGTTGCGGCAGCCGAAGGCGACACTTCGGATAAAGATGCATTGCCAACTTCTGGAGACCTCAAAGTCGGTGAGACCGTGAAGTTGTCCTATGTCGATCAGAGCCGTTCGGGCCTTGACCCGACCAAGAATGTTTGGGAAGTAGTTTCTGACGGACTTGACTGGATCAAGGTTGGCAATGTCGAAATGCCTTCGCGTGCCTATGTTTCAGTCTTCGGATTCAAAGGCCCCGATCAACAAAAGCAAGCAAAGGTTCTCTCCGGTGGCGAGCGAAATCGTTTGAACTTAGCGCTGACCCTGAAAATGGGTGGGAACCTGCTGCTGCTGGACGAACCAACAAACGACCTTGACGTGGAAACACTGGGCTCACTTGAAAAGGCGTTACTTGATTTTCCAGGCTGTGCAGTGATCACGTCCCATGATCGTTGGTTCCTTGACCGGATTGCCACCCACATCCTCGCCTATGAAGGAGACTCACAGTGGTTTTGGTTCGAAGGTAACTTTGAAGGCTATGAAAAAAACAAGGTGGAGCGTTTGGGTGAAGAAGCCGCTCGGCCAACCCGTGCAACATACCGCAAACTGACGCGCGACTAGGGGCATCCATGACCGTTCTTATTACACAGGTTTACCGTCGCTTTAGTGATCTTGACCCACTGGGGCATGTGAACAATGTTGTCTTTCTGGACTACCTGCAAGAAGCTCGGCTGCGTGCATTTTTGCAAATTGATTACGGTGAAATTCTAAAACTAAGTCAAGTGATGGTCCACCAGTCCATTGACTTCAGGCGCCCTATCTTTTATTCAACGGAGCCGCTAACCATTGAAACGTGGGTGAACTTAGTTGGCAACACGTCCTACCGGATGAAATATCGAATCTTAAGCGAAGTCGGTGAGCTTGCCGCAGAAGCGGAAAGTATCATGGTGTGCTTTGATAACGACAAGGCAATTCCCATTCCCGACAAATTTCGCAGTGCTCTCCAGGGCATTCTTGAAGTGGAGTAATTCGTGCAGGTAACACTTGGTCCAACGGAGTTGCGCACTCTCATTTCAATTCTTGAAAAACAGATTGAGTGGAATTCGAATATTGTAGTTCGGGTTGTCACTTCACCCAGCGCGATTGCCTTTTTCACAGCGATACCTCTTAGTCTGCACGCTTTTGTTGCTATGCCCGCCAAAATGGGTTCGGGGGAGCCCTGTGATGTGATCACAACTGGACGTGATGTTGTGGCATTGCTGTCGAATTCCTCCGGGCTGATTAATCTCAATACCCTTGAGTCGCTCGCGGGTGTTGATGGCATTTCCCTTTCTGACCTTCCTCCCTCGCAAGGATGGCAGATACCGATTCATGCGGTAGCAAGCGACGTAATTCCCGTTGTGAACGAGGCAGTAGACGAGTTTGATCGCCGCAGTGTTGGACTCGGCGAGCGGGGCAAGGCCGACCTTGCTGAGGAGATTTGGAATCGTCCGGGCTGGGGTGGGTTGCCGGTGAAGGTGCTCTACGCCGCCCAGCGCATGAATCTAATCTGGGACGAACCCATAAGGATCTCCGCGGCGACATGTGGCCCATGGAAGAGACTGAGTACTCCCCGGGGGCAAGTGTTCCTGCATGCAACAGGACCGGCGGCCCGGACTCGCATGCGGTTAGTGAATTCCTAGAATCTTGGGTCAGCCGCGAACCCACACGCACGTTTCTGGACCGATCACCAGATGTTCGCCGTCGCCGGAATCGACAACCGCGACATTCGGACCTGATGCGACCAAGACGTCCGTACCAAAGCTGCGTGGAACGGTCCACACTTCGCCACCGGTATTCCAAGTATTCATCAGGCAGGTAAGCGGATGGCTTGGGTGCGGCCGACGGTAGGCCAGAATCGAATCATCGGCTGCTGCGAACTCGCCCATGCGCCATTCAAGTTCACCATCACCGGTTGCGGGTTCCTCTCGCCTTTTGCGCAGTGCAGCCCGATAGAAATTCAACGTGGTGTCACCCGATTCTTGGGCCTGAACACTTAAGTGTTCCCATGATTTCGGTTGGGGGAGCCACGATTTCTCGCCGGGACCGAAACCATATGAGGGAATATCACCAGACCACGGGATGGGAACGCGACAACCATCTCGTCCAATTTCCTTACCGTGCGTGCGGAACCAGACCGGGTCCTGGCGGGCGTCGCCGGGGAGATCAAGTACTTCAGGCAATCCAAGTTCCTCACCTTGATACAGGTAGGTGGAACCGGGAAGTCCGAGTGTGAAGAGCGTCGCGGCCCGGGCGCGAGCCAGACCGCGATCCGCGTTGTCGGGTGTTGGCATCACGGTTGGGTGCTCGCTTTGGCCGGGTGCCATCCGAGTGGCGTGACGAACAGTGTCGTGGTTAGAAAGTACCCAGGTGGCCGACGCTCCGACCAACGTGTGATTGAGCAAGGTCGAATCGACCGACTCTTTGAGTTTGACGGCATCAAAGCCTGCGCGCAAGTAGTCAAAGTTAAATGAGGTGTGAAGTTCGTTGGGGCGCTGGTAAAGGGCAAGCCGCTGCGGGGAGGGAGCCCAGGTTTCTCCGCAAAAAATTCGCGGTGGATCGTAACTATCGGCGAGCTTGCGCCAACTGCGGTAGACCTCGTGCACGCCGTCTTGATCCCAAAACGGGGTCAGGATCGGTTCTCCGAGTAGCTCTTGTTCAGGAATGGAGTCATAATCGATATCGGGAAAACTTTGGTCTTTAATCAGTCCATGGGCAACGTCAATTCGGAATCCATCTATTCCAAGGTCGAACCAAAATTTTAAAATGTCCTCGAATTCCGCGCGGACTTCCGCGTTTTCCCAGTTCACATCAGGTTGGGACGAGTCAAAAATGTGCAGGTACCAGTACTTGGTCTCCTCGCCGCTGGCCAAAATGAGTGGAGACCAGGCATCACCATGAAAAACGCTCTGCCAGTTTGTTGGAGGGAATTCGTGATTGTCGCCCTTACCTTCTGTGATGATATAACGGTCCCAAGCGGGTGAACCCGGTGCGGAGTGCAGAACTTCCTGGAACCATGCGTGCTCGCTGCTCGTGTGATTTGGCACTATGTCCATGAAGATTTTCATCCCCCTGGCATGGGCGGCGTGAATCAGCGCTTCAACGTCGGCGACCTTACCCAGACGTGGGTCAACGAGTCGGTAATCGGCGACGTCGTAGCCACCGTCAAATAGGGGCGATTTGTAGAAGGGTGAAATCCAGATGGCGTCGACACTCAGGTTGTCGAGGTAGTCCACCCGATTGAGAATTCCCGGGATGTCGCCGAGCCCGTCACCGTCACTGTCAGCGAATGAGCGTGGATAGACCTGATAAATGACGGCGTCGCGCCACCATTCATTTTTTCCGCTTGGCAAGACTACGCCTCCGTTAAAGGTATTGATGCTTGGTTTTCTGGTGTTTCGTCAGGAACATTTTGCATGCCGTAAGCCGCAGACACCAGATACTTCCATAACTCCGATTCCAGTTGCTTAGCCATCCCCTGATCAGCAATGGCCGCCGCCATCAGGGCAAGCCAGCGGTCACGCGCGTCACCATCAACATGGAAACCGATATGTCGCATTCGCAATCGTGGGTGCCCACGTTCCTCGCTGTAGGTTCCTGGACCACCCCAATACTGCTCAAGGAACGAGCGTAAACGCCATTCGGCACCCTCAAAGTCTTCACTCGGGTACATGGCGCCCAGGACGGGGTCATGGGGAACACGCTGATAAAAATTGTGAACCAGCTTGGTGAAGAACTCATGCCCACCGAAGCGCTCGTAGGGAGTTGGATCGGGTTGGTTCACCTGGCTCCGCTCCCGTCAACGATCTGCATTTGGGGGAGTGGAATGTGTAGCCCCGCATTGTCCAGTGCCCTCTTAGTGCGTTCGCGCAAGAGTCGAGCGGCGATGAACTGTTGATCAGGAACCACTTTGGCCATGACGCGAATCACGGTTGCATCGCCGCGCGCCTCTTCTAATCCGGCATAAACAGGTGGGTCCATAAAGACGTTGTCGTAACTGGAGTCGAGGGCGATTGCTTGGCCTTTGGCGTCAATGACTTCTCGGACCTTGGTCATATCTGTGTCGTAATCCAAGGCGAGGTCAACGACCGCGTACGTCCAGCCTTGACTTTGATTGGCGATGTAGGTGATGGTGCCTTTGCGCACGTACCAAACAACGCCGAAAAAATCACGAATTCGGGTGTAGCGCAACGTATCTTGTTCAACCGTTCCTAAAACGATACCGCAATCCACAACGTCACCGACGCCAAATTGGTCTTCCAAGGCCATCGAAATTCCCGCGCGATATTCGGCCACCAGCGTTTGGGCACCAAACCCAAGGACCACCCCGAGCACTCCGGCGCTGGCAAGGATAGGCCCAACATTGATCCCGATTTCTGTCATGATTGTCACGACGGCAACCGACCCAATGACAATCACAGCGGTGCTTCGGGCAAGGGATCCGAGGGCGTTCGCACGCTGTGACACCCGATTCCCAAGAAGCTGCTCCGTGACGGTCTCGGTATCTTTCATATTTCGCAGATCCGAAAAATTAATTGCTGTACTTTTTTTGGTCGCTCGATTGACGTATCGGGTAACAGCAATTGCGGAAGCTTTCGAGGCTACAAGCGCAAAAATAATGATTAATCCAATATTAATTGGCGCATCCCATGGCCCATCGCGTAACGATTCAATTGCACTCGATATTGAATCCCAACTCATGTGAAACCCCTCAGCGATTTAATCCGGTCCAGTGGGACATGAACGCTAACGTATCCGCGCTTTCCTCAATCGACTTGTCCAGTGATCGGGCTCCGTGGCCAACATTTTGCTCGGTTCGAACCAAAATTGGGCGATTGCCGACCGTATTGGCTTGAACAGCCGCTGCCATTTTGCGTCCATGCATCGGATCGGTTCGAGTGTCATTGTCGAAGATCGCGAACATGGTCGCCGGGTAGTCGGTACCTTCGGTTACCCGGTGATAAGGCGAGTAGGCATGCAACCAGCCAAATTGCTGCGGATCGGCCGGGTCGCCGTATTCGACGGTCCACGTGGGTCCAAGTTCGCTTTCAACATAACGGATCATGTCCAAAAGGGGTGCAACGCAGACGACGGCGTTAAACAGTTCGGGGCGCTGGGTCATTGCGGCACCAACAAGCAATCCGCCATTTGATCCCCCGTAGATTCCGAGCTGTTCACTGGTGGTCCAACTTTTGCCGATCAGGTATTCAGCAGCCGAATGAAAGTCGTCAAAGACATTTTGTTTCTGCGCCAACATGCCCGCACGGTGCCACTGTTCACCTTCTTCACCACCCCCGCGCAAGTTCGCAATAGCCCACACACCACCGGATTCAACCCAAGCAAGAATCGCCGCGCTGTAACCCGGTTGCAAAGGGATGCCAAAGCCGCCGTACCCATAGAGAATCGTTGGACGAGGTTTATCCGGTTTCCCGGTTGGCGAGATGATGAACATGCGAATTAGTGTTCCATCAAGTGATGGATACGTGATGAGTTCGGAGTGCACCTCGGGCGCTTTAACTGCACCCGGAGGAGTTGCATAAAGGGTGAGTTCCCGTGTGCGAGCATCAAATTCGTAGACGGTTGGAACGGTTGTGTGGTCGGTGTAGACGAGCCAGGTAATCGGACCACCGTCGATATGCTCAACTGGTCCACCGATTGTTCCTGCACCAGGCAACTCAATGTTGTACAACGGCGCGCCACCTCTTGCGTCATGCATTGCCATTTCGGCCACACCGTGACTGGTTCGAACGACGAGTAGTTGGTCCTGATCAAGTCCTTCACCGTCAAGGAGAGTCACCGATTCCAAAACTGCGTCCCGGGGCTCGGGGATCAGGGTCTTCCACGAGCTGGGATCCCATGATCCCGGTGTCGTGACAAGTACCGTTCCGCGGGGAGCATCTTTGTCCGTGAAAATATATGCGCGTCCATCACGGCCAAAGGTGATCGACGTTTGTGCATCGACGTCGCCTTGAACAAGTTCAAATGAGGGGCTTGTCGGTTCGCTCGTGGTGAGGTCGGCAATCCATAGATCATTACGTGGCTCTGTTCCTTCACTCGAACTCACTTCCAGCCAGCGACCATCGCGTGAAACCGAAACGCCGTAGTAGTTGGTCATGTTCATTCCAGAACCAAAAACGAGGATGTCGGTCACAGGATCAGTACCCACCGTGTGTAAGTACACGCGTCGGTGGAAGTGGCGTTCGCTCTCCGACAGGAATTCCGGCGCGATTCGGCGAACGTAATAAAACGCGGATCCGCCCTTGAGCCAGGCGATTGGTGAATAGCGACAACGACTAATTGGACCTTCAATAATCTCGCCAGTTTCAACGTTCATCACATAAACATCGGACTCTTCATTGCCACCCTGTGAGATTTGATAGGCGATCAGGTCACCTTCTTTTGAGGGCTGCCAGCTATCCAAAGTGGTGTGACCTTCTGGGTCCATGGCCATGGGGTCGATCAGAACGCGCGCAGTATCCGGATTCGTATGTGAATCGGCGGTGTCGCGAACATACAGAACTGCAAACTGCTGCCCGGGATTGCGTTTTGTGAAAAAAGTGCGGTCTCCCCGGATATATGGTGGGGAGATCGCGCCGGATCCGAGCAACTCACCCACTCGGCCCACGAAACGTTCACGTGAGGACCACGTTCCCCGCTCCGCCTCCATCAACTGCCCTTGGGCCTCTAACCACGTGGTGGTTCGGGGGTCGTGTGGGTCCTCCAAATAACGATAAGGGTCGCGGACGCTGACCCCGTGGTAGTCATCGATTATTCCGCTATCGGGGAGATTCGGGTAGTTTCGGGGGGCGTCGGCTCGCGCGATCGTCATGACACCACCGTAGGGGCTGACAGAATGCGCGCACATTAGGCTGGGAAGGTGAGCGGATTCCAGTCAATAATGATCTTTCTGGGAATACCGATCGCGCTCTCGGTTTTCGTGGTGCTCGCGGTTGCAGCTCCTTCGTGGACTCGCAGTAGTCGGGGTAAGGTCACCGACGAATTTGATTTGGCATCGGGCACTGAATCAATCTTTATTTCGAGCGATGCGGCCGCCCCAAATCCTTCGATCCTTCCCCCCGAAATTTCCGCCCAAGCATCCTCCCTTGTGGGAGGTGGATCACATGCATCTTGGTAACACCGCCCGCCAGGATCTGACTCGCTCAGTAAAACTGGCTCGAGAGATCTCCGGCCTAGCATTTGGTGTCTATATCGGAGAACTGGCCCAAGGCCGGGAAAGCGCAGTGGCACGTCACGCTCAGTTGCCGGCGGCCGAGTCGGCTGTTTTGATCGCCGTAGACCCTGAAGCCCGAACAATCGACATTATTACCGGCACGGAAGCTCACATCTCCCTTGATGACCGCTCCTGTCGATTTGCCATCATGGCATTCACGTCGTGCGCAAACGTGGGTAACATCGTTGGTGGAGTGCGCGAAGCCCTCCTGGTGATGGCTGAACAAGCACGCGAGCCCAAGGTATACAACCTAGAAGAACCCTTCTAAGCATCCTTGGCCTGAGCGCGCAACGCCCGCT
>Ga0105049_10009839_pt1 | contig 10987 bp, 12 predicted proteins | sample MAT06_FD_78087 | JGI IMG/M metagenome (GOLD analysis project Ga0105049, IMG submission 78087) | Freshwater microbial communities from Lake Fryxell liftoff mats and glacier meltwater in Antarctica - MAT-06 | ecosystem: Environmental > Aquatic > Freshwater > Ice > Liftoff microbial mat | place... | reverse complement strand
GATACATTCGCCGAACGAGAAGTATGAACTCACGAGCTTCCACCGAGGAATTAGATCTTGGGTACGCATTCTGGCCGAACTGGCGGAAGAGACACTGACAGCGCGACCGTGACCTTGTCCCCGCGCCGGATGCGCCTGACGCCAGAACTGGTCGACCGGGTTCGGCCACAGGAGGGCGCGCCGGGGCCGCTGCCGAAAGACCTTCTCCGGCCCGACGACGCTGATTGCGAGGAGGTGGTGCAGGCAATTCTTGCCGATCGTCCTGCCTCGGGCGAGGTCTGGTTCTTCGCTTAGGGTTCGCTCATCTGGAACCCGGCCTGTGCTTCCGTTGAAGAGCGGACAGGAACGACACTCGGCCGGCACCGCGCGTTCTGCCTCGGCTGGAACAGGATCTTTCGCGCTTCGCCCGATCGCCCGGGCCTCATGTTGGCGCTCGACCGGGGCGGAGCGTGCAAGGGCGTTGCCTACCGCTTGCCGCCGGATGCGGTGGAAGAAAACCTCGGCATGTTCATTCGCCGGGAAATGCCTTTCAAGCCGTCACCCATCCCGGCGCGCTGGGTCAGCGCCCGTACTGCTTCGGGAATGCTCCGCGCTATCGCGTTCACTATAGATCGGAACAGCGGCCGCTATGTCAGCAGGTTGTCGCAAGACTCACTCGCCGAAGTATTGGCGACTGCGGCGGGTGAACGCGGCTCGATGGCCCAATATCTCTACAGCACCCTCATGCATCTTGAGGACCGTGGAATTCACGACCGGCACCTGTGGCAATTGCAGGAGCTTGTTGCTCAAAGGATCGAAGGCATGACGGCTGCCGACCGCTGAAGTCGGCGCGCAAATGATCGGCGGCGAGGCGCGTCAGCAGTTTGACGACGGCATCATCGCGGGGGGTGTCGCGCCATTGCGGATCAGCCGCAACCATGGCAGACGCTTGGCGTTTCGTCAGTAGGGCCGGTTGTTGCAACTGATGCAGGGTTTGGCGTCAGATCCGGAACAGCGGCTGCAACACCTGCGGCAGCCAGGACGTGAAGCGCAGTGGCGCGTCTGTGGCCGCAAGACAGATGCAGGGCGCGCCCTCGCCGGCTTTGGGTGTATGTGCAAGTTCGTCACCGGCCGTCTCGACATCCCCAACGCCGAAGTGGCCGGTGTCGTCGCTGAAGCTGCCCTGCAAGACCAACGTCAACTCCATCCCGTTGTGGCTGTGACCGGGAACTTCCTGTCCCGGCGGGATGTAGATGAGCCGGGTCGAGCCTTCGCTGTCAAACGAAAGGATGCATTGACGCACCCCAAGCCCAAGCGATTTCCAGCGCGGTGGCTGGCCTTTAAGGGCCGCCATCACCGGGCCGGGAAAGATGCCCGAGCGGGAAAAGTGACGTTCGGGTGCTGCCGGCTGGTCCAGTCTGGCAAGCACATCCACCTTCAGGCCCGATGACAGGTCCGCAAGGCCAATGCCCTCCAGAACCACGCCGCCAACGGCCTGATGCGCCTCGAGCGCCGCGCGACATTCGGCACAAAGCGATATGTGAGCAGCGACGACCAGCGCAAAGGGGCTGGGCAGGCTGCCGGCGGCATAGGCGGCCAGCATGGCATCAGGCGCGTGGCGTGTGACCGCGTTCATCTTATCGCATTCCCTTTAATTCGTGTCTCAGACGCTCCAGCCCCAATCGGATGCGCGATTTGATCGTTCCAAGCGGCAGGCCAGTCTGTGCGCTGATCTCATGATGGGTCATTTCGCCCAGATAGGCCTTTTCAACCATGGCGCGCTGATCGGGACTGAGACTCCTGATCGCCTGGCGCAACTGACCGGTTTCCTGATCTATTGCCATAATCTGGCTGGCGTCTGGCTCGGTCTCTGTTTGATATGCCATTTCTTCAGGTACGGGCTGGCGTTCTTTTCGGATCACATCGATGTGACGATTTCGGGCGATCTGGTAAACCCAAGCCGAGACCTGGGCCCGGTGCGGATCAAACTGGTCTGCCTTCCGCCACACCGTCAGCATGACGTCTTGCACGATTTCCTCCGCCTGGGTGCCTGAAGTGCCTTTCCGCATGACAAAGCCCTTGAGTCGCGGCGCGAAATAGTCGAACAGCGCGGAGAATGCTTCGCGGTCGCGCTGGTCGCGCACAGCCAGCATCTGCACGGTTTGCGGCGATATCTGGTCGGGCACCAGAGTCAGCACTTTGTTGTCCTTTCGCCGCAACGGGGGGGCGGTCAGGATAACGTGATGGGCTAGCGCGGCATTTGTCAACATGGGGCCACTACGCGGCCGCGCGGTCCTTGGATCTGTTATGATCCAAACATTCTTTTCCTGCGTAATCCCGTCAACCAACCAGCCGGAGTGCTCATGTCATTTGATGCAATGCCCATTCTTCCGCAACGCGTCGCCGTCATCGGCGGAGGTATCTCCGGTCTTGCCTGTGCCTATCTGATGGAGCCTCATCATGCCGTCACGCTTTACGAGGCGTCGCCGCAGCTTGGGGGGCATGCGCGCACCGTTCTTGCCGGGCGCAACGGCGACCAGCCGGTCGACACCGGCTTCATCGTTTTCAACTACGCCAATTACCCGCATCTTACGCGCATGTTTCACGACCTCGACGTGCCGGTGGCAAAAAGCGACATGAGTTTTGGTGCCTCGATCAACGGCGGGCAGATCGAATATGGTCTGCGGGATTTGCGCGCGCTGACGGCGCAGCGCCGCAACCTGCTGCGTCCGGGCTTCGTTGGAATGCTGCGCGACATCGTGCGTTTCAACAGCAAGGCCGAGGCTTTGGCCAAGGATGACAGCACCACGATTGGCCAGTTGATGGATGATCTGCGCTTGGGGGCATGGTTCCAGCGCTATTATCTGATGCCGATTTGCGGCGCGATCTGGTCAACGCCGCCAGCAGAAATCCGCAGTTTTCCGGCGCGCCCGCTGGTGCAGTTCTTTCGCAACCACGCACTTCTCAGCGCGACGGGACAGCACCAGTGGTGGACCGTTGACGGCGGCAGCGTGGAATATGTGCGCAGGCTTGAACATTTCCTGCGCGGGCGCGGCGTGGCCATTCGCTGCGCGTCACCGGTCAGCAGCGTTGTGCGCGATAGGTCGCAGGTCGCCGTTCACAGCGCGGCAGGAACCGCCGCGTTGTTTGATCAGGTGATTTTCGCCTGCCACTCAGATCAGGCCTTGCGGCTTTTGGGGCGACCGACCCCCGAAGAAACCGCGGTTCTTTCGGCAATCCGGTTTCAGGATAACAAGATGATCCTGCATTGCGATCAAAGCCAGATGCCCCAGCGCCGGGCAGCATGGTCAAGCTGGGTCTACAAGGCCGACACGACACGGCCCGAACCTGCCGTCGGCGTGACCTATTGGATGAACCGGCTGCAAAATATCCCCGAAAGCGATCCGCTTTTTGTCTCTCTTAACCCCTCGACCGAGGTGCCCGATCACCTGATTTTCGATCAGACGACCTTTCGCCATCCGGTTTTCGATGCCAGCGCTCTGGCGGCCCAGCGCCGGCTGAACGGGTTGCAGGGCCAGAACCGCACGTGGTTTGCAGGGGCCTATACCCGCCACGGCTTTCATGAAGACGGCTTTGCCAGTGCGGCGCGCATCGCCCGGCTGATGGAAAGGCAATGGGCGTGACCAGTGCCGCCGAACATGTCGCAGGCGTGACGATGCATTCAAGGCGCGGCCCGATCCGGCACGGGTTTCGCTATGGCGTCGACTTTGTGCTGATAGATGCCGAGGCGCCGGTTTCCGGGCCCCGGCTGTTCTCGCGCAACCGTTTCAATCTGACTGCGGTCCATGACCTTGATCATGGCGGGCCGATGAAACAGGGGCGGGGGGCCGTTTGGGCCCGCGAAGTTCTGGCCCGGCAGGGCCTTGATCTGCCGGGCCTGCGGCTGATGCTGCTGACCCAGCCGCGCTATCTCGGCTTTGGTTTCAATCCTGTCAGCTTCTGGCTGGTCATGCAGTCCGAGGCGCTTGTGGCGGTGATCGCCGAGGTTTCGACGCCCTTGGGTGACCGCCATTCCTACTTTTGCCGCCTGCCGGGATTTGCCCCGATCACCCCGGAAGCCTGGATCGAAACCCCAAAGGCGTTGCATGTTTCGCCTTTTCAGGAGGTTGCGGGCAGCTACAAGTTCCGCTTTGACATTTCGGCCGAACGGATAGACATCCGCATCCTGCATCAACGCGGTGCCGAGGGCGTGCTGGCCACCCTGTCGGGACCACGAGGGCCCTTGACAAATGCCATCCTTGTGCGCGCCAGTGTGCGCCGCCCTTTGGGTGCCTTGCGCGGGTACCTGCTTATCCATTGGCAGGCCCTGCGCCTGAAACTCAAGGGCGCACGTTACCGCGCCCGCCCCACACCCCCAAGTACCGAGGTGACCTGATGCTATTTCTGAGCAATCGTGTGAAACATGATTTCCTGGAGACCTGTGCCCGGATTCAGGTCGGCAGCCTGCGCCTGCGCACGCCCGAGGGCGAGGTCTTCGACTTCGGGCGCGGCGACCCCGCCGCCGAGATGCAGATCAACGACTGGTCGGTCGTCACCGCCATTGCAGCACGCGGGGATGTGGGGCTTGGTGAAACTTTTGTTGCATGCCTGTGGGATACGCCCTCTGTCGAAGATGTGGCCGCTGTCGCGCTGAAGAACCTCGACCACTTTAGCGGGTATGCTTATGCCGGGTTCTGGCATCAGTTGAAATTTCGTGTGGTGGACCGGCTGATACGCTCCAATTCCACCCGGGGTGCGGCGCGCAACATCCGGGCGCATTACGATGTCGGCAACGAGTTCTATCAGCTTTGGCTCGACGAGGGCATGACCTATTCATCGGCGATGTTTTCCGAGGGTGACAGCGATCTGGAACGCGGCCAGAACCGCAAGTATGACCGGATCCTGAACCGGCTTGGCCAGGGTGAACGGGTGCTGGAAATCGGTTGTGGCTGGGGTGGCTTTGCCGAGCGCGCCTCTGACACCGGCCGCCATGTCACCGGATTGACGCTGTCGCCCAGCCAAAAGGGGTATGCCGATGCGCGTCTTGACGGGCGCGCCGAGATAAGGTTGCAGGACTATCGCCAAAGCAGCGGACAATTCGACAGCATCGTTTCGATCGAGATGGTCGAGGCCGTCGGGCAGGCTTACTGGCCGGTCTACTTTGCCACGCTGAAATCGCGGTTGGCCGAGGGCGGCACGGCCATGATCCAGGCTATCACCGTGCAGGATTCGTATTTCGACATCTACCGGAGCGGTTCGGACTTCATCCGCCAGTACATCTTTCCCGGCGGCATGTTGCTGTCGGATGCGGTGATCTCCGATCAGGCCCGGCGCGCGGGCCTGACGGTACGCGACAGCCATGCCTTTGGGACGCACTATGCCCAGACCTGTGCGGTCTGGAATACCCGCTTGAACGAGCAATCGAACCGGATCCGCAAATTGGGCTATGGGGAAGCGTTCATGCGCAACTGGCGCTATTACCTGGGTATCTGTGCGGCCTCTTTCGCTGTTGGTCAAACCGATGTCGTTCAGGTCGAGTTGGCCCATGCCTGAGGCAGAGTTCATCTGGATCATCGGGGCCAGCGACGGCATCGGCGCAGCCCTTGCCCGGCAATGGGCGGGCCTGGGCGCGCGACTGGTGCTGTCGGCGCGCAATGCTGCCGCCTTGCAGGACCTTGCCGCAAGCCTTGGACCCCGGCATATCGCCCTGCCGCTGGATGTGAGTGATCGAGCCAGCATTGATGTCGCGGCGCGCGAAATTGCCCGGATCGGGCCTTTGGACCGCGTGGTCAATCTGGCGGCGATCTACGATCCGGGCCTGATCGCCAACCTTGATCCCGAGGTTGCGGGCAGGATCATATCGGTCAATCTGACCGGCAGTTTTCACATCGCCCAGATCGGGCCGCGCTTGCTGCGCAAGGGGGGGCAATTGGCGCTGTGCGGGTCTGTGGCAGGATATATCGGCCTGCCGCAGGGCCAGATCTATTCGGCCACCAAGGCGGCCGTGATCAATCTGACCGAATCTTTGCGTGCCGAACTGGCCGGACATATCGACGTGCGTCTGATCAGCCCGGGCTTTGTCGATACAAGGCTGACACGGCGCAACGATTTCACCATGCCGGCGCTGATGACACCTGAAACGGCCGCCCGCGCCATCATCGACGGTCTGAACCGGCGCGGATTTGAAATTCACTTTCCGCGCCGGCTGACCTACGCGCTCAAACTGCTCCGGGCTTTGCCCTATTGGGCCGCGCTGCCATTGACCGGTCGGCTGTTGAAAAAGGAAATCCCCTCATGAACCGAAGAATTCTTGCTGTCGCGGTCCTGGTCGCCACAGTCGCTTTCGTTCTGTCGCCACTCTTTGTCAGCAACTTCAACGGGTTTTCGACGACGCAATTCCCCGTGCCGCAAGATAATCCGCCGGTGCAGCCATCGGGTTTTGCCTTTTCGATCTGGGGCGTGATCTATCTTTGGCTGATCATCGGCGCGGTTTACGGGCTGTGGCGGGCGCGCGAGGATGCGGGTTGGACCGCAATGCGCAAACCGCTGGTGATCAGTCTTGGCATCGGAACCTTCTGGCTAGCGGCGGCAAATGCCTCGCCGGTTCTGGCAACGGTCATGATCGCAGTGATGGCGGCAACGGCTATCATGGCATTTCTGCGCGCAGGCGAGGGTGACCCCTGGATGCAAGTGCGCCCGGTGGCGCTGTACGCGGGCTGGCTTACCGCCGCAACCGGGGTGGGAATCGGGGTCATTCTGGGTGGGTATGCCGTCGTGTCCAACCAGGTGGCCGCAATCCTGTGTCTCATCGGGGTGCTGACGATTGGGCTTGTCGTTCAGTCCGCCCGCCCACGCGAGTGGGGGTATCCGGCAGCCATCATCTGGGCTTTGTTCGGGGTCATCGTCGCCAACGCTTCGGGGCCAAACTGGTCGATCCTGGCGCTTGCCCTCGTTGGCATCGCAGCGCTTTCGCTGCGGGCAATTCAGTCTGTTATGAAAGCTTCGAACCAATGAAAATCCTCATCCTTTACCTGACTACCGCCGGCGCATTCTTTATTCTTGACGCCGTCGGTCTGCGCTTTCTTGTCAAGCCGGTATTTGATCGTCATGTCGCTCATCTGTTCGCCGATCCGTTCCGCGTCCTGCCCGCTGCGGTGTTCTATCTTGGCTATGTTGCAGGAATTCTGTGGTTCGTCTCGCTTCCGGCGCTGCGCAACGGTGATTTGCTGTCGGCCCTGATCGGCGGCGTGCTGCTTGGCCTTCTGGCGTACGGAACCTACGAGTTGACCAACTATGCGACATTGCGCGACTGGAGCGTTCAGCAAGTCGCCGTCGACATGATCTGGGGCGCCGTGCTGACCGGCTTTTCTGCCTGGGCCGGGGTTTTCGTTGCACGCATGATGGCTTGAACCGTCAATCGGCGGATCGCCACGCATTTTGCGCAAGGCCGACGAGAACAGTTCTCACAATGATGTGAATCAGGTTTGGCAGCAAACTGCTTCAGATCAAGGACGGGCGCGCCTGATGTCGATCCAGTGGAGCGGCGCAACAGGAGATCCGCCGTGAAACACACAGTTCCTTTCGTTCTTGCAACCGTGGCGACCATCGGTTTTGCCGCTTTTGCCGTTCCCGTCGCCGCCCAACAGATGATGGCCCAGCACAGCAGGATGGATATGATGGGTGGCAGCATGATGGGTGGCATGATGGGTTCGCAAAGCTACGCAATGCGAACCTTTGACACCAACAAGGACGGCACGCTCAACCCCGAGGAAATGGCGGCCGGGATTCAGGAAGAGCTGAAAAGGTACGATACCGACGCCAATGGCACGCTTTCGCTGGATGAATTCGCGGTGATGCATGCCGATCACATGCGGCCAATGACGGTCCGGGCTTTCCAGATGAATGATGCGGACGGCGATGCAGAGGTAACCGAGGCCGAGATGGCCGAAATGGCCGCGATGATGCAAGCGCAGAGGGCGGGTCAGAATGGCGACATGCAGGGCATGGGCCAGGGCATGATGGACAACAACTGAGGCAACCGCTTTTGCCCCCGGCACCGCCGGCCGGGGCAGCACATCACAAGGAACAGATCATGATGAATGGATATGGCACCGGCTTTGGAATGGGCTTCGGCTGGCTTGGGATGGGTTTGGTGCTGGTCGTGACGGTCTTGCTCATCGCGGGGCTGATCAAATACCTGCGCAAATGACGCAAAGAAAGGAGGCGATCATGAACTATACGCTGAACCGCACGATTGCAGGCGAAAGCCTGCAGGCGGTTGAAGCCCGCACCCGCAAGGCGCTGGGCGATCACGGCTTTGGCGTGCTGACCGAGATCGATGTCGCCGCGACGATGAAGAAAAAGCTGGATGTGGATATGCCAGCCTACCGCATCCTTGGTGCCTGCAATCCGAAGATGGCCTATGAGGCCATCGGCATGGAGCCGCGCGTTGGCGCGATGTTGCCCTGCAATGTCATTCTGCGTGCGGTGGATGGCGGCGTCGAGGTCAGCGCAATTGATCCGGTGGCCTCGATGCAGGCCATCGACAATCCTGCGCTGCATGCGGTGGCCGGGCAAGTGCGCGATCTTCTCGGTCAAGCAGTCAAGGCGATCTGATTGTCGGGCGTTTTGAACTTTGGGGGTTGACCTGCCGGTGGTGGACAGCCTCTAACCAAGGCATGCTGTCCACATTGCCCAAAGCCTGATATTCAGCTTCGCATCAGTTAACACACTGAAAGGGAAAGAAAATGCCCATTTCTGCGGACACCAGTGCCGGACAGGACCCTGCCATGGCAGAGATGATGCCCCAACACGGGGCCGGCCTGCCAGCCGCCCAAACCGCCATCGATCCGGTTTGCGGCATGACGGTGACGCTGAAGCCCGACACACGAACCGACCGCTTCGGCGACGCTGATTTCCACTTCTGTTCCGGCAAATGCCAGACCAGGTTCAAGGCCGATCCGTGGTTCTACGCCTCGGGCAACGCCGCCAAACGCGGCAAGGTTGTCGCTTCGGGCGTCCAGTACACCTGTCCGATGCACCCGCAGATCATCCGCGATGCGCCCGGTTCCTGCCCGATTTGCGGCATGGGGCTGGAGCCGGTGCTGCCTTCAACCGAGCCGAGCCACGAGCTGACCGATTTCACCCGCCGCATGTGGATTTCGGCGGCTGCTGCGGTGCCGCTGGTCGTGCTGACCATGGGGCCGCTGGTGGGTCTGCCCCTGCGCGATCTGATCGGCCATCAGGTCGCGACCTATGCAGAGTTCGCGCTGGCGACCCCGATCGTGCTTTGGGCGGCACTGCCGTTTTTCCGGCGCGGGTGGGAGTCTGTGGTAAACCGCTCGCCCAATATGTGGACGCTGATCTCGCTCGGCGTGGCGGCGGCCTATCTTTATTCGCTGGTCGCCACCTTTCTACCGGGGCTGTTCCCCGAAGCCTACCGGATGGGCGGCATGGTCGGCACCTATTACGAAGCCGCCGTCGTGATCGTGGCGCTGGTCTTTGTGGGTCAGGTTCTGGAATTGCGCGCCCGCGAGCGCACCGGCGACGCGATCCGGGCGTTGCTGGACATGGCGCCTAAAATGGCGCGGCGAATTCTGCCCGACGGCACCGAATATGACGCGCCATTGGAAAACATCATGGCAGGGGACCGGCTTCGGGTGCGCCCCGGTGATGCGGTTCCGGTGGATGGTGAGGTCGTCGAGGGCCATTCGAGCCTGGACGAAAGCATGCTGACGGGCGAATCCATGCCGGTGGAAAAGGGACCGGGCGACCAGGTGACCGGTGCCACGATCAACAAGAACGGCTCTTTGGTGATCGAGGCGGGCAAGGTCGGTGCGGATACGGTGCTCAGCCAGATCGTGGCCATGGTCTCGAACGCCCGGCGTTCGCGCGCGCCGATCCAGGGGTTGGCCGACCGGGTCTCGGCGATCTTTGTGCCTACGGTGGTTGGCGTTGCCCTGCTGGCCTTCGCGGTCTGGATGCTGTTCGGGCCGACCCCGGCTTTGGTCTTTGCCGTGGCGGCTGCGGTGTCGGTGCTGATCATCGCCTGCCCCTGCGCATTGGGGCTGGCGACGCCGATATCCATCACCACAGCCGCAGGGCGCGGCGCGCAGGCAGGCGTGCTGATCAAGGATGCCGAGGCGTTGGAGCGGATGGCGGGCGTGGACACTCTGATCGTCGACAAGACCGGCACGCTGACAATGGGCAAGCCCAGGCTGACCGATACGGTGGTGCTGGGGGCGGTGGACGAGGTAACGATCCTGACGCTGGCGGCCGCTTTGGAAAAGGGCTCGGAACATCCGCTTGCCGAGGCCATCGTTGAAGGGGCTGCGGTCAAGGGCATTTCAGCCGGTGCAACCGAAGGGTTCGAGGCCGTGACTGGCAAAGGCGTGCGCGGCACTGTCACCGGCCGCGCCGTGGCGCTTGGCAATGCCGCGATGATGCAGGACATGGGCCTGCAAACCGCCAGCGCCGAGGTGCAGGCGGACGCGCTGCGCGCCAATGGCAAAACCGCGATGTTTCTGGCGGTCGATGGGGTGCTGGCCGGGATCATCGCGGTGGCTGACCCGGTGAAACCCACGGCGGCTGAGGCAATCAAGGCGCTGCACGGCGTTGGCCTGCGCATCATCATGGCCACCGGCGACAATGAACGCACCGCCCGCGCCATCGCTGCCAGCCTTGGCATCGACGACGTACGCGCCGGGGTGCTGCCCGAGGATAAAAAGGCGCTGATCGACCAGTTGCGCGCCGAGGGGCGCAAGATTGCCATGGCAGGCGACGGGGTCAACGACGCCCCCGCTCTTGCCGCTGCCGATGTCGGCATTGCCATGGGAACCGGGGCCGATGTGGCGATGGAAAGTGCAGGGATCACCCTTTTGGGCGGCGATCTGATGGGCATCGTGCGGGCGCGCAAACTGGCGCGGGCCACGCTGCGCAATATCAAGCAAAACCTGTTCTTTGCCTTCGCGTATAACGTCATCGGCGTGCCGGTTGCTGCAGGCGTGCT
>Ga0105049_10009835_pt1 | contig 10990 bp, 10 predicted proteins | sample MAT06_FD_78087 | JGI IMG/M metagenome (GOLD analysis project Ga0105049, IMG submission 78087) | Freshwater microbial communities from Lake Fryxell liftoff mats and glacier meltwater in Antarctica - MAT-06 | ecosystem: Environmental > Aquatic > Freshwater > Ice > Liftoff microbial mat | place... | reverse complement strand
CGAATCATCATCGGCCGCAAGAACTTGGATGAATGCATCATCAGCATGGACTTCGGATCTTCGCCCGTATATTTCTTGCCCGCCGCGAAAGATTTTTTCGTAGAGATGATGAGCAGAAACAGCTCCACCGTACTGGAGGCTTCCAAGTGGGTAGCGTCAATGGATGGTAACACCATCGCATTCCGCGGAACGGTCTGCAGAGACCATTGACCAATTGTTGGGAGTGTTCACCATTCAAAGACAAGCGGCGAACATAGCGACTGCGGGGCTTGAACCGCTGGAGGACACGACTAGCGAGAGCGTCAAGCTGGAAGCGACCAAAAATTACTTTGCCAAATCCACAAACCTCATCAATCGGGTGCGAGACTACTCGGCGAAAAATACTGGCGAGCGAGCTCAATGGAACGGACATATGGCTCGCCGCATCGACGAACTTCCAACCCTGAACGTCGATCCTGATCTAGTGAACTTTGGTGTCAAAGTCGCTGAAGGGCTGCGTGGGAATATGGTGGCGTTGCAAGAAACGAATATTAAAGTGGGCGCGGCGGCCGCCGTTGATGGCGCGGGTGGTCCGCAGGTCGGGTACTCCAGCGGCTACAATGGCTACGGCGGTTACGGCGGATACTACTACAACGACTCGAATTCGCCTTACAAGTACAACGCGGTAGCGCAGGCCCAAGGCAACTATTCCTACAAAGAGCTAATCGCGGCCATAGATACCTTGGAAGCCGAAGTCCGTCGAAAGATGACTGACAAGTACAAGGTGCAATTCTAGAAAACAGCGTTGTGCGAGCAGTGTCAAAAAACCGCTGGTTGGCCCGTGGATTCCAAAACCGTCATCCATAGATCTCCGTTTGGGTCCACGGTGTTTCTTTCCCGAATCGCCAGCGGCATCGGAACGTTCACAAATCGCATGTGGAGCCGACTGACGATCATCTCGGTTCGACCGCTCATCGCTGCATGGACGGCGTTGTGAGCCAGCCGAATGCACAAGACGCTATCGTATGGATTGGCCGGTACGCTTCGAATGACGTAGCTTGGGTCTATGTACTTCAAGTTCAACTCCGTTTGAATCTCATTGAAGTAAGCGGTGATTCGATCTTTGAGAAAAATCCCGATATCTACCAGTTTCTTGTTGCCGGAGGCATCTATCCCCTCTCCTCGAGGCATCAACTCCTGCCCCGCACCTTCGGCAACGACAATGACGGCATGCCCTCGACGCTCAAGTCTATTTCGCAGTAGATTTAGCAATCCACCTTCGCCGTCTAGCTGGAAAGGCACTTCGGGAATCAGCACAAAGTTTGCATCGCTCATCGCCAACGAGGCATAGCAGGCGATGAAACCGCTATGCCGTCCCATCAATCGCACCAAACCGACTCCATTGGGTGCACCGTTGGCCTCAACATGTGCCGCCCGTATGGCTTTGGCAGCTTCGCTAAAAGCGGTTTGGAAACCAAAGCTCTGATCGATGTACATAATGTCGTTGTCGATCGTTTTGGGTACACCGACCACAGCGATCTTGCAACCTCTGGATTCGATCTCCCTCACGATAGCCATGGCGCCACGCATGGTGCCGTCGCCACCGATCACAAATAGAATGTTAATCCCCATGCGTTCCAAGCAGTCCACAACTTCGGACGGGTCCTGCTCTCCCCGCGAAGAACCGAGGATGGTACCACCGTGTTCATTGATCGTATCCACGAGCGCGGGAGTCAGTTCGACCACGGGTCTCGCAAACCGTGAGACGAAACCTTGGTAACCGTTGCAAAACCCGTAGACCTGCTGAACTCCATAGAGCCGGGTCAGTTCGATGGTTAGGGCTCGAATAACATCGTTCAATCCAGGGCACAAACCGCCGCACGTAACGATTCCAACCCGCGTCTTCGTAGGATCGAAGTAGATCTTCTTGCGAGCACCGGCTGGTTCCAGTCCTGGCCACTGATCGATCGGCGAATCTAAGGACTTTAAAGCGGAGAGAGTAGTATCGACTAAAATCCGATCCGTTTCCTCGGCATAATTGATCGAATGTTGTCGCTTGCTCAGTAGCGGCATGAGGGGTGAATCAATAAGACACGGCCCGAGTGTCTTGACGGCGAGATCATCCGCGCAAAGCAAGATCATTTCCTTTTCAAGGTAAAAAACTATCTGCTCGGCCGATACCCGCCCTGTACTGCCCGAAATCTACGTCGAAGTTAACTTCATCGAAGCTATGACACAAGCACCTTTCCAATACAAAACAAAAACAAAAAGGTCTAGCCACAAGCCACTTCGAAAACTCACTTGGATTCCGCTTCATCGCGGGCCACACGAGCGCGATCGACACGTTCTTTTTGTTTGGTGATTTCTTTGTCTAGGGCCGCAAGTTTAGCTTTCGCTTCTTCTGGGAGCTCCAGGTTGGCCAATGAAGCGTTGGAACCAGAGGTAGACTGTCCCAGTTGATTGAGCATCTTGGCTTGCGATTCGGCCGCCGCCACCGCCTGTTGCAATGCGTCGTTTGGGTTGCTAGAAATCGATGGCGCGCCAGCCGATCCGAGAGAGTTCAAGGCCGATTTGAGGGCGTCCTCTTGTGCTTGATTAGCGTATTCAGTCAGAAGACTTTTGCGTTTGCCCTCTAGATTATCCAACGTCTGAACTTCCGCATTGTACGTAACGACCAAGTCCGCATAGGAAACCCGCTTGGTAATCGTGATTTCTGCCGGCTCACAACCTACCATGCAAAGCAACGACACAGACAAGAGCCATTTTGCAGAACGCAGGAATCGCATGATCTCATTCCAATTCGATAAAAGTTAAGTGTTTGTCTACTCGATAGTCAGTTTGCGACGATAGATGGTATCACCGTTCGTGACGTACAAGTAGTCGAGGTTTTTTCCGGCCAAAGTGCAACTGGTTAGCGGTTGAGATTCCTTTGGCTTGGGGAGTACTCCGCATTGACGACCGGTCGGGTCGAAGATCTGTACACCCAATGCGGAAGTCACGTAGTAGCGGCCCGATTTGTCGACCGCCATCCCGTCTCCTTTGGATGCAGTCTGATAGGGCGGAGCTTCATTGAACTTGAATTCCCCCTTGGGATCGATCGCAAGCCGCATCGACATGGTCGGAGATTTGGCATCCAGCGAGCCATCCAAGTTCACGCGAAACATCCAAGTAAATTCTCCGCCATATTCGGAAACTGCAAGTGTTCCTTGATCTGCCGAAAGCGCAATACCGTTAGGAAGATTGATGCCGGTGGCCACCGCTGTTACTTCACCACTCCGTATATTGATACGTGAGACGCGTTGCTCTTTGGTTTCCGTGATCCATACGTAGCCATCGGAACTAACGGCGAGGTCGTTAGGCGTGACGTTGGTGGCGATGACCTGAACGGAACCGGTCGCAGGGTCGATGGCTACCACTTGCTTTTTGGCACCTTGGCAAGCATACAGCAAACCGTCTGGACCAAACTTCATACCACTGACTGCTTCCTTGGCAATCTCCGTCCGCTTTCCATCGGTCGCATTGAGTTTGACGACGGCGGGTGCCTTCATGTCGGAAAAGTAGAAATTGCCTTCTTGATCAGCGCAGGGTGCATCGGCAAATCCAAGACGTTCCGCGACCACTTCCCAGTTCTGACCGGGAACGAGCAAGTTTAGTAGCGTCAGATCCCCCTTTAAATCTCCTTTGGTATCCGGCGCAACCTTAGGCGTCTCCTTTCGCCATAGCCACTTCATCGCGTCCGGGAAATTCTGGCCGCCAAAATCGCTGTTGTGCCCATACCCTTCAGCCCAATCGAAGCGGACATCGTATCCCATGTATTTCAGAGACGACGCCATGAGTTGGTTCGACCACGGCCAACTGCCAAAAGCATTGTCGATGTCACCGCTGGTATCTGCGAGATAGACACGGATCGGTTTCGGCTCGGTCTTGCGAACCAGCGATGGGAAAACGTCCCCTCCTCTCAAGTTGGTAAAGCTACCAACATTGATGCACACTTTTCGAAAATCGTTGGGGCGTTCCCAAGCGACGTTGAAGGCGCAGATGCCGCCCGAACTGGAGCCGCCAATGGCCCTCATTTCCGGATCCTTGGAAAGGTTATATCTCTTCTCAACTTCGGGAATAATCTCTTCCAGCAGAAATCTTGCGAATCGATCGCCTAAGCTATCGTACTCGAAGCTGCGATTGGAGAACTTACCTTTTTCCGGTTTCGGCTTGTCCTGGTCCTGACCTGGATTAAGGAAGACAGCAATGGTCGGTGGCATATCACCGCGCGCAATGAGAGTATCGAACACGACTGGCACGCGCCAGCGTCCTTTAGTATTGCTAAACGACTGCCCGTCTTGAAAGATCATCAGTGCACAGGCTTGTTCCTTTTTGTACTGGGCTGGGACGTAGATGGACCACTCCCGAACGGTGTTCCCGAATACTTTGGACTCCCAGGTGGGCATCTGCTCAACTATTCCGTGCGGAATATCCTCGTTGGCTACTGCATCGGGATGAGGAACCCATTCTGGCGAAGTCTGTGTCGCGACCGGATCGTTCCTACTGGTGTTTTCCGACCATAACCACCGAAACGCATTTGGGAGATCTTCGCCTCCTACCTTTCCGCTATGGCCACCTTCGGTCATCACAAAATTGTGCTCGTAGCCAGCGAACTGGAGGGCCGCTGCAAGATCTTGGTTGGATAACGGCCAGTTCCCAAATAAGTTGTTGAGATCGTCCTTGCCATCTTGAAGAAAGATCTTGATCGCCTTCGGATTGGCTTTGGTCTTTCGAACCAAGCCTGGATAGGCCCATCCGCCACGAATGTTGGTGAAGCTTCCGATGTGACTAAGCACTTTGCCGAACTGGTCTGGCCTTTCCCAAGCGGTTGTGAATGCGCAGATACCGCCGGACGAGATGCCGCACACGGCGCGTTGTTTGGGATCGCTGGAAATGTTCAGACCTTTTAGTGCAACAGGCAGAAACTCATCGACCAAGAAACGAGCGTATCGGTCACCCATGGAATCGTACTCGAACGAGCGATTGCTTCGATCTTTCGCGCCGGGCTTGGTCGCAGGAACGGTACCGGGATTCACGAACACGGCAATCGTGGTTGGCATTGCCTTTTGATGGATTAGATTGTCCAAGACGATGGTCGTTCGAAATGGGCCGTCGATTTTTGCATAGTTGCTGCCATCCATGAAGACCATCAGCGAAGCCGGTTTGTCCGACGCGTACTGATCAGGAACGTAAACGCTATACTCGCGCCGACTATCAGGAAAAATCTGACTTTCGGAGAAAACTCCGGAATGGATTTTCCCTTGAGGAACGCCAGCTTGTACCTGACGATCAGCATGGTTTGGACCGGCTGATTCTTGTGCGCACAGGTTGGCTACAAAAAACGTCAAGCCAAGACAGAAAGAGAAACAGTTTTTCATGGTGGAGAGGTGCGGGTAGGAGGGTCGGAAGGTACTAAGTCATTGACGCATTTTGCAAAGTGAAAAAGGTAATCTCAGGACGGCAATTGAATCTGGCTCGCAAACTATGACCTAGGCCACGATTGATGTAGAGCATACGATTTTTCGCGATCGGGTAGTAGCCTGCGACGTAGGTGCGATTTCGTACAGGCAGTCGGGGCGGAGGAAAAAAGGGGGGTTTGCATTGGCCGCCGTGGGTATGCCCGGCCAGGATGACGCCTGTAAAGTTCCCCCAAATAGGCTCATCGCAAACGTCCGGATTGTGACAAAGGCAAATCTGCGAGTGACTCGATGCAGACAGAGCCTTACGGGCCTTCGCGGAGGAGTAAGTTGGCGTCCAGAAATCATCTAGACCTACAAAGGTCAAGCCATCGAACGCAACGGACTCATCGCGAAGCACCTGGACTCCCATCTTTTTTAACGCGGAGGCAACATTAGTGGCGACTTCGTTCTGCCGCCACCAACGACCGTAGTCATGATTGCCTAAGCAAGCGACTACCGGTACGTCGGTCTCTCGGACAGCAGAAAACACACTTTCAAATTCCTCGAACGCGCTGGCAGAATTGTGATCGATGAAATCGCCGGTCAAGACGATTGCGTCCGGTCGCGTGTCACAGGCCTGTTGTATGGCGCGTTTAAGATAATCGCTGTCCGTCTGGCCGATGTGGAAGTCGGACAACTGGAGCAGTCTCTTTCCCACCCAATTCTCAGGCAAGTTTGTCAACACGAGCTTCTGTTCCACAACAGCAAACCAATGGGGCTCGACTCGCAAGGTCCACCCGACGACTGCCGCGCTGGCTCCAAAGCCCGTTCCGAGCAAACTTAAAAAGCGGCGGCGAGTCGTTTTTCGAACAACGGACTTTTCCGGTAGTGCCATGCCTGCCGCTTGCCTTACTACATGTTCATTACGAAGAATACGCGATCGTAATACAAACCCAGACCAAGTATGCCGTCCAGGCTAGCAAAAACACTGTCGAGATCGCAAAAAGCTTGTGAATTGATTTGCCGAACACAGTCTTAGCTCGCGTCGGTTGAAAGTTCAAACCGGGGCTCGAAAGCGACGTCGAAGTCGTATTGGTCGTCGAAGTCTTCACGGTGGTCGGTTTTGCTTTTTCGCATCTCACGAATCCGGATCAGATTGTAGACGATCTCGCCGAAGTCGCTGGTGGTGTAAACCCCCCAACTATTGAGGACCGTTTTTGCCATGAATCCATACTGGTCCATGGCAAATTCGCGAATGGCCTGGCAGAGCTGTTGGCCAGTCAAGTGATGGTCTTGCTTGGTTTCGCTTTCAGGCTCATTCGTGGGTGGCATCTTCATCACTTTTTGAGCGTACGCTAACGCTTCACGAACGAACTGATACGCCTCCAAATGGTAGCGTTGGTCCTGTTGCAATAACTCAATAATGGCGAGTAGATGTTCGTTCATAGAGATGTTCTAGTAGTGCTCTGCACCACGTTTCAAGATGGTTAGGCAATCGCTGGCAGGAATGAGAACCCGTCGATGGTCTTCCGTGGTGATGAGAAGTTGCTGAGCCAAGAGCTCGACCCCTATTACTTTACCGCGTCCCTGCGGAGTCACAATCTCACTTCCCACATTTGGCATTTCCACGGCTAATTCCTCGTACGTATCGTTCTCATAGCGAAGGCAACATTTTAGTCGCCCGCATCGACCTGAGATTTTGTTCGGATCCAAGGTGGCTTTTTGAAGTTTGGCCATTCGCATCGATACCGGCGGCATTTCGGACAAATGCGTGTTGCAACAGACGGGCTTGCCGCAGTCTCCGTAATCGGCGAGCAATTTAGCTTCATCTCGAGCACCGATCTGACGCATTTCGATTCGGGTCTTGTATTCCGAAGAGAGCCCTTTGACCAATTCCCGAAAATCGACCCGATCGTCAGCAGAGTAATAGACCATCATCTGTTCGCCACCCAGAATCAATTCCACGTCGACCAGCGACATGGACAGATTCATCTTTTGGATCCATTGCTTGCAAGTTGCGAAGTCCCGCTCGCGATTGCTCTGAAGCCGAGTGTGGACGCTTTCGTCTTCCAGCGAAGCGTTCCGTTGGATGTTACCGTTGGGAGGGTCTGTCATTTGCGAAAGGACATTGTCCGTCGCTTCGCACAGTACCTCACCGCGCTCCAATCCCCGATTGGTGCGAGCCACGACGATTTCACCCCGTCGCTGCTCGTTTCGCGAAGTCATCACGTACAGCGTTCTCATCAGTCCGCATCGAACTACGTAACGGGGCATACTAATTCGTTGGGGGTGAAGAGAAGAAAAGGTGCCGAGGAGCTATGCGGGCGGAGCCCGTCGCGAACCTCATTGTAGCGGAAAATGCCAAAAGATTGTCGCGGAGCCTCAAACTGGTGTACAACCGGTCCGGTAGCCGACATAAAGCATTAAATCTGTTATTCTATGGTTGCCATAAAAGGGCAAGCGGCTGAACGCTTCGACCGCCACACACATGCACTTTAGAAAACTTCGGAATTGCACGATGCCGTTTCCCGCTTCTCCCGATGACCGACCTGACCCGCTAGAAAACATGCCTGCGATGCGGGCTAGAATTCCCGATCATGTCGCTCGCGGAGAAGTGAGTACGGGGGTGATCGTGGTGACCGGCGGTACTGAATATGTCCTCGATTTTGTCAGGAACTTACCGCGTCCCAATATGATTGTCGCCCGGGTGGTACTGCCTCACATGGTCATGCCGCAATTTATTGATGCTTTGGCCGCCAACATTGAGCTTTTTCGCCAGCGTTATGGCGAGCTCCCCGGGGGCCCACTCCCGTTAGTCCTTGCGCAGTCACAGCAGCCAGGAACGGGTGCCGTGATGTCCGGCGCAGATTCGGCCGTTGGCTCACCTCCATTATCGCCTTCGACGGACTCAAACTCCGTGGACGCCTGGGCGGGATCGCCGCCGGCCGCGCCCTCTGCGAACCCGGAAGCTGCCGGTGCTGGCTCCGCTCCTTCTGGCATCACTGGTAGCGTGCCCGCCCAATTAACTAACCAAGGCAATAGCTCGGCCGGGAATGCTCCGAGCAACAGCCAGAATCCGGCAAGTAACTCCAGCAGTCATTTGCGTCGGCAGAATCCTCAAGAAGTCTATGATGACCTAAAGCTACGAGATGAGATTCTGAGCGGCGCTTACGCCAATGCCGTAATGATTGGCCATGGACCGTACGAGTTCAGTTTCGACTTCATCACGAATTTTTATCCGCAGTCTGCTGTCAGTTGTCGCGTTTACCTGGCATCGGGTCATATTCATCGACTGCTGGAGTCGTTGCGGGCTTCTTGGGAACAATTGAAGCCCCGTTTATCGCAGGGCAATCCACCCCCCAACCAGCCCCCGCCTGCTCCACCAATGCGTTGAACCATGTCGCTTGAGCCAAGCCCTACTTTTCAATCGGATCCGCGTGAGATCATTTTGGCCAGTTCATCGCCGAGGCGTCACGAGTTGATGAAGCGATTTGGTTATCGTTTTCGTGTGATCGAACCCGATCCCAATGCGGAATGCGGGATTTGCTCCAAGGAAACACCACCCGAGTTGGTCGCCCGATTGGCTTATCAAAAGGCAGCAAATGTCATTGGAAAGGTCGATGTCGGTTTGGTACTGGCATGCGACACCGTGGCGGAATGCGTCGCAATCATCTTGGGCAAGCCCGAAAATCGCGAGCACGCTCGGCAAATGTTACTTCGTTTGCGCGGTCGACGGCATTCGGTGTACAGCGGTGTTTGCCTTTGGGACAAGGAATCGTCGATCAGGTCGATTCGAGTCGATGTCTCCCATCTTTGGATGGAGCCCATTTCGGACGCCCAACTCGAGTCCTATCTCGATTCAGAACAGTGGGTTGGTAAAGCGGGTGCATTCGGATTCCAAGACGATTTGGACTGGGTCCGATTGGATTCAGGGTCAGCTTCCAATGTGGTCGGACTGCCGATGGAAATGCTGGAAACCATGTTGCGAGGACTGAGAACGGACAAAAAGTAAGGAACTTTTCGTGAATTCGGACATCCGAAAGATGGTAACTCACACGACCAAGTAGCGAACAATCATGAATTCTCCCCTCAAAAACACCGAAGAATTGCTGAGCGGCATGCTGGACGGCACGCTGACTGAGGGAGAGTCTACTCGGTTGGATCAGGAAATGGAGCTGGATCCGTCCCTTAAGGCTCGCCTGGACGATTTCATCCGAATAAGAAGATCGCTTTTGGTAGGTCGCACCAAAGCCAACCTCGGGCCGGATTTCGCAAAGAATGTGACGCGGATGGCCAAATTCAGAGCGAACCAAATGGGGAGCGATGCTCCTGATTGGCTCGTTTTTCCGAAAACCAGAGTTCGATCCTGGCGGCCGTTTGCTTACGCTGGCCTTGCAGCCATGGCAGCTGCTTTTTTAATAGCGGTCTTTGTACCCTCCGAGGATGGGGGTAGACGATCGATTGCCGATCTGGATCTCCCCGGAGAAACCATCGTAATGGCGGACCCATCGGGATCGAAGGAAACGTCGGATGCCGCATCGAAAGATTTGGCCGCTGAATTGCTGAAGCCGACAATGTCAGGCGATGAGCCGACTGTGGCTGTGGTTGACGTGGTTCGTTCCCAAGAAGCGGCTCCTCTTAAAGCCCCGGAAACACCGGTCCCGGATAAGACTTCTTCGCTGGCGATTTCAGACGCGGTGCCTTCCATTGACCCTGACAAGTCCATTGTCGGGTCGATTCCAGCCGCCCCAACGAACAAGCCATCGGCCAAGCCAACGGCACGAAAGAAGTTCTTTTACACGATGGTCTTGGATGTTTCGATCGATCCTATTGGGATCGAAAATCGATCGCTCGAGAACATTCTCGAAAGAAACAACATCGCTTACACGGACGATCTGAATATCTCCGAAGAGCAGCTCAAGAATCTGGTGGATTCTCAGTTGGTCGGATCAGACTCTCCAAATGTTCAAGATACTATGGGCGTCCTGTTTCTCAGAGCGTCGTTCGAAAAGCTGACCACCGCCGTCATCGAGATCGTCCAGCTGAACAAAGATTTCCCCGAATGTTCCCTGTCGATAACGACGGACAAGGCTGCCGAGCGGCTTGTAAAACAGCTCAGCTTAGTAAAGGTTTCGGACGGGAAGAGTGGAGTAGCAAGGCGATTATCTCTAGGTGTATCTTCTAGTGCCAGCGCACCGTTTGCGGCTTCCGCTCGGCTTGGTACGGCCATGGGCAAATCGGATCGAGATTCTTTTAAGGGTGAACTATTTCAATCCAATCCCTTCCGCGATGAACTCGCCAATCTTTTGATTCTCACGCGGCCTGCAAAGTAGTCACAGCCAGGCCCCTAGTACATTGTCACAGCTTAGTTTTAGGGGGCAGCGGTGGTGCTCCGGCTTCAACTGACGGAGCCGTGAAAGCAACGGCTAAAGCCTGAACACCAACGAACTGGGCTTCGATGATCCTGGAGGTACAGTGGAACACACGTAGCATTTCGATGTCCTGCCTGCTACCAAGTCTCGCACACGTATACGCGCATTCCCAACGATTCAGTGCACTGCATGCACTGCATG
>Ga0105049_10009834_pt1 | contig 10991 bp, 11 predicted proteins | sample MAT06_FD_78087 | JGI IMG/M metagenome (GOLD analysis project Ga0105049, IMG submission 78087) | Freshwater microbial communities from Lake Fryxell liftoff mats and glacier meltwater in Antarctica - MAT-06 | ecosystem: Environmental > Aquatic > Freshwater > Ice > Liftoff microbial mat | place... | reverse complement strand
GCGTAGCTGCGGCGAGAGAGGTAGGGGATTGATGAGGGCAGGAACGAGCGAAACGCCCGGGCGGGAAGGCCGCGGAGGGAGCGCGTGGAACGGGAGTCGAGTGCGTCGTTCAACTGTGTGGCCGGCGGCGTTGGGGCGGGATGGGCGGGAGCGGAGGAAGTGCCTTCAGAGTGCGCCGCTGGAGGAAGGGTCGATGCGGCGGAGTTCGGCGATGGTCTTTCGGAGGCGTCGCTGGAGGAGGGCTACTCGCAGGAGGGACCGGACGCGTGTGACGAGCTCGAGCTTGTTCACGGGCTTGGTGACGAAGTCGTCTGCGCCGCACTCGACAGCGCGCTCGACATCGGCGACCTCGTTGAGGGCTGTGACCATCACGATGGGGATGTCGCGCGTGGCGGGGTCCTTTTTGAGCCTTGAGCAGACCTGGAAGCCGCTCATGCGAGGCATCATGATGTCGAGGAGGATGATGTCGGGTGCCTTGGCGGCGACCTGGGCGAGGGCCTCGGCGCCGTCGGCCGCGGTGCGCAGCTCGCAGCCGAGATCTTCGAGGTATGCCAGGAGCAGCTCGAGATTTTGCTGGTGGTCGTCCACGAGCAGCGCGCTGCACGAGGCGAGGTTCATTGGTCCGAGATCCATGGTCGAGTCCGGCTGGGACATGCGGCGCGGCTCCTTCTCTTTGGGAAGTCTATGGAACCTGAGGCACGTGCGGTAAACAATCGGCATGATCGAACAGGAAGTGCCGGCGGAGGTGACGTCGACGGTGGAACCATCGCACGACAAGAAGGTTTGGTCGGATCGTTTCCGGGAGCCGCTGGCCCGGGAGCTTGTCGGCGCGCTCGGAAAGCAGCTTGGGGGCGTTGCGGACCATGTGCGTGGTCGGCTGATCACGCTGGGTGCGAAGGAGATGGTGGCTTGGTGCGGGGTTTGGAAGTGGACGCTGGTGTTTCAGGCCGAGGGGGAGGCACGGCCGTGGGCGTACATTGTTCCTGACCCGGCAAAGCTGGTGCTGACGCTGGTGCTGCCGGATGAGATGATCACGGCGCTGCCGCTGAAGAAGCTGCCGCGGTTTGTTCGGGATGGGCTGGCGCACGCGCCGGTGGTGGATGGATCGCGCTGGGCGAAGTGGGACCTTCAGGGGAAGGCGCAGGCAGATGAGATTCTGATGGTGTGTGAGCATCGGACTCGGGGAACTGGGCCGGCGGCCCGGGGGTAGCCGCGGCGGGGAGGAGGCCTGGGCGTAATAAGAAGGAGGGCCATGCTGGACGTGCTGGGTGTGCCAGCCATGAAGCTCGTCTCGAAGTGCAGCGTGCGGGCCTGAGTGGACGATGAAGTTGGCCGCGGGAGGTGGCGACGGGCAACGCGGCGAGGCGACATCGAGAGGACGCGGCGAATGACATCAAAGACGTTGAGTGGTGGCGCGTTCGGCATGCGGGGCAGGGGCGTGCGCGGGCTTGCTTGCGTGGGCTTGCTGGTTGCTTGTGCCGCGGGAACGCTGGCGCGGGCGCAGGATGTGATGTCGGAAGATCTGCGGCGGCTTGTCGCGAATGCGAAGCTTGGGCCATCGGCCAAGGTCGGGATCTCGGTGCGCGATGCGGAGACGGGGCGCGTGCTGGGTGAGCTGAAGGCTGATACGCCGCTGACTCCGGCCTCGAACATGAAGCTTCTGACGAGCGGCGCGGCGCTGCTGATCCTGGGGCCTGAGTTTCAGTTTCGCACGGAGCTTGTTCAGTATCAGGATCGGCTGGTGATCAAGGGCTCGGGCGATCCGGCGCTGGCGGATCCGGTGGTGCTCTCGGCGATGGAGCCGCGGCTGAGTGTTGATGATGTTCTGGGCGCGATGGTGAAGGGCGTTCAGAAGGCGGGGATCACGTCGGCCTCGGAACTGGTGATTGATGATCGGGTCTTTGATCGTCAGCGATTCCATCCGAGCTGGCCGGTTGAGCAGGCCAACCGCGGGTACGCGGCGCAGATCAGCGGCGTCAATTTCCATGGCAACCTGCTGCTTGTCTTCCCGAGGCCGGGTCCGCAGGGGATTGGCTCGGCGCCGACGCTGGCGCTGCAGCCTGAGGCGCCGTGGCTTCGGATCACGAACCGGGCCAAGACGGTGGGAGATGGGAAGAGCGCGGTGTGGATCACTCGCGAGTCGGATGCGAACACGTTCACGGTGCAAGGGGAGGTTCGGAGCCCGCTGACGGTCGGCGTTGAGGTGACGGTCAACGATCCCGCGACGTTCTTTGGTGAGGTCCTGTCGGACAAGCTTGCTTCGGCGGGCGTGCGCGTGGCGCAGGGTCGGACCGGGAACATGCCTGGAGGCGTGCGGCTGGCGAGCGAGCAGGAGATTTTTGAGGGTCCGGGGCGCATCCTTGCGGTCGTTTCGACGCCGCTGGAGGAGGTTTTGCACCGGTGCAACTCTGACTCTGAGAATCTCTACGCGGAGTCGATTCTGAAGCGGATCGGGCATGACGTGACGCGCGAGAGTGGCTCGTGGGCGAATGGCCGGACGGTGATGCGGATGGTGCTGTCAGAGAAGCTCGGGCCCGAGGCGGCGTCGAGCACGACGATCTCTGATGGCTCGGGGCTCTCGCGCGAGAACCTTGTGACGCCGACGACATTCACGCGCTGGCTGACGCTGCTGGCGCGCAACGACACGACGCGTGATGCGTACATCGCGTCGATGGCTGTGCCCGGGCAGGGAACGCTGAGGCGGCGGTTCCAGAACACGAAGCTCGAGAACAGCCTGCACGCCAAGAGCGGCTTCATCAAAGGCGTGCGGTGCTTGTCGGGATATGTGATCAATAAGGAGTCGGGTCGGCGAGTGGCGTTCAGCGTGATGGTGAACAACATCGAGGGTGGAAACGCGAACCAGGCCGCGCTGGACCTGCATGAGGATGTGGTGCAGCTTGTGGATCGGTGGCTGGCGCGGCGTGTGAGCGCGGAGACGCCGAAGGTTGGGGGCTGAAGTGGCGATGGGGGCGGGTTTGGCCGCGCTCGCGGGTGTGGTATCCTGAGAACGTGACGACTCGCATTCCACATTGCACGCTGCCGGAGTATCCGGCCGAGATTCCTGCGGCGCGGCTGGCGGCACATGTGCAGCTTGCGCTGCCGATTGAGTGCCGCGTGGCGATTCTGGGATTGCCCGATGACACGGGCGTGCGGCTGAACGGCGGGAGGCCGGGCGCGCGTGAGGGTCCGCGTGCGTTTCGTGAAGCGCTAGCGCGGTACGGCGTGGCGCAGCCTCAGGGCTTTGCGTGGCCTCGGGTGTTTGACGCGGGTGATGTTGAGCCCGCGCCGGGCCACACGGAGGCGGCGCTGCTCGAGACTCACCGGCGTGTGGGCGAGGCCGCGGGCGCGCTGCTGGACCTTGGGCTCTTTCCGATTGCCATCGGCGGCGGGCATGACCTGACGCTTCCGTTCGTGCGGTCGGTTGCGGCGCGGCACGAGTCGCTTGCGGGCATCTACTTTGATGCGCATCTTGATGTGCGTGAGGGGATCGGCAGTGGGATGCCTTTTCGGAGGCTGGTGGAAGAGTGCGGCGTCGGGCCGCTGCTGGTGGCGGGCTTCAATCCGCTGGTGAACGCGCGTGAGCATGTGACGTGGTTCATCGAGAATGGCGGCGAGATTGCGGATGATGATTGGGCCGATCATCTCGATCTGGAGGATGCCGAGTCGCGCGGACCGAGCCTGCTTGCGCCGCTGGCGGGGGCGAGCAACCTCTTCGCATCCTTTGACATGGACTGTCTCGACGCGGCGTATGCGCCGGGCGTGTCGGCGCTGAATCCGGCGGGGGTTGACGTGCGGGCGGCGGCGCGGGCGGTGTTCATCGTGGCGTCTGATCCGCGGCTGCGTTGTCTGGACTTTATGGAGTTGTGCCCGGCGCACGATGAGCAGGGGCGGACGGCGCGGGTTGCGGCGCATCTCTTTTTGCACGCGCTGATGGGCCTGCGCCTTGGGCCGCTGATGCAGCGGGAATCGGACTGAGGCGAACTGCATGCACGACCTTGTCATCGTCAACGCGCGCGTGCTGAGCCTTGTTTCGCCGGGCGGGAACAACGGCGCTGCTGGCGCGCGGCGCGGCGGGGCGATGCGTGAGCTTGGTGTGATGGAGCGTGCGAGTGTGCGCGTCGGGGGTGATGGGCGCGTTGCGGAGGTCGGGGCTGATGTGCGGCCGAGCCGCGCGGACCAAGTGCTTGATGCGCGCGGACGCGTGCTCATGCCGGGATTTGTTGATTGCCACACGCACGCGTGCTTCGCGGGATCTCGGCTTGATGAGTGGGAGCGCAAGCTCGCCGGCGCGACGTACCTTGAGATCATGGCCTCTGGCGGCGGGATTATGTCGACGGTGCGAGCGACGCGCGAGGCGAGCCGATTTGCACTCGCCGAGTCCCTCCATGAGCGGCTGGACTCGTTCGTTGATGGGGGCACGACGACCGTGGAGGTCAAGAGCGGATACGGGCTCTGGACCGCGGCGGAACTTGCGATGCTGCGCGCGATTCGCGATGCGTCGCACGCGTGCGATGCGACGGTGATCTCGACCGCGCTGATTGCGCACGCGATCGATGCGGCGCAGGGCGACTTTGTGGAGCGCACGATCACGGAGACGCTGCCGGCGGTACACGCGGAGTTTCCGGCAATCACGATCGATGCGTACTGCGAGGTCGGTGCGTGGTCGCTCGCGGAATCGCTGCGGCTGTTTGAGGCTGCGGCGGCGCTCGGGCATCGGTGCCGCGTGCATGCGGATCAGTTCAATCCACTGGGCATGATTGGGGCGGCGGCCGCGCGAGGCTTTGTGAGTGTTGACCATCTGGAGGCGAGCACGGACGCGGGTCTTGATGCGCTCGGCGCGAGCGGCACGGTTGGCGTCGCGCTGCCGATCTGTGGCCTGCACCTGGATGGACGCTTTGCGCGGTTGAGGCGGCTTGTGGATGCGGGTGGAAGCGCGGCGATTGCGACCAACTTCAATCCGGGCTCGGCGCCGAGCCGCTCGATGCCGCTTGCCATCGCCGCGGCGGTGCGACACTGCGGACTCACGCCCTCAGAGGCGATCATCGCTTCGACGGTGAACGCGGCGCACGTGCTCGGGCTGAATGATCGCGCGAGGGTCGCGCCGGGCGCGCGTGCGGACCTGATCCTGCTCACGCACACGGACGAGCGGGCGCTGGCCTTTGAGATGGGCGGCGATCCGGTGGATGTGGTGCTGTGCGCGGGTGATGTGGTGAAGGACCGGCGCCACGAGATCGAGAGCGTGTGAGGGCCGTGCTCACGCGGGCTTGAGCGCGATGATGTTGAGGCTGATTGGCACGTCCATGCACGTCACGGTTGTGGTGTCTTTGAAGAGGTCGAAGGATGGAACGCGCCGGACGTTGCGAAAGCCCGCGTCCTCGAGGAAGACGGTGAAGATGGCCTGCGTGAAGCCGACGTAGTGATAGTCGAAGTCGTCCACGTGTCCGCCGTAGATCATTCGCTGGATATGGAACTGCTGCTCGGCGTTGAGGCCCGGCGTCAGGAGCAGGCGGCAGAGGGCTTGGAGATCCGGAACGCCCGCGCGGAAGAGGCCTCCTGGCTTCAGAACTCTGAAGGCCTCGTCGAGCGCTCTTGGAAGCTCACCCTTGTAGTCAAGGTGCTCGTAGATGTGGGAGGCGTAGATCTCGACGACGCTGGCGTCTGCGAACGTGGAGAGATCGGTAGCGCTGCCCACGAAGTCAACGCCGGGCTTGGCCTGGATGTTGACGATCTTCCAGCCTTCGCGAACCTCTTCGCCGCCGATGTGGAGGCGAAGGGGCTCGGCGCGGGCCGAGGAAGGTCGAGTTGGCGGCGATGTGTGGGCGGCCATGGGCGACTGAGCGGCTCGTTCCAAAGGCTAGTGCGAGGCGTCGTACGCTGCGGCGTCCATGCACTTCGCGAGGCCGTCCTTGTTCTTGACGCGGATCTTGGCGAGCCAGCCCTTGCCGAGCGGATCGGTGTTGAGGAGGCCTGGGTTATCGGCGAGGGCGGTGTTGACCTCGATGACCTCTCCCTCGACGAAGCAGTAGATGTCGCTGGTTGTTTTGACCGACTCGACCTCGCCGACCATGCCGCCGGAGGCGAAGGAGAAGCCGGGCTTCTTCATCTCGACGTACGTGACGTCGGTGAGCTGGTCGACGGCGAACTGGGTGAGGCCGAGCGTGAGGACATCACCCTCGAGCTTGTGCCATTCGTGAGAAGCGGAGTAGACGCGATCCGTCGGGCTGGCCATGCGTGGTCCTCGTAGTGGGAGGGGAAACAACTTTTCGCGAGCGGTCGCAACCGGGATCTCCCGCCGCGGGGAGTGGCCATGGTAGCGTGCGCGGCTCGGGGGCGAGTCGGTTGCTTCGGGCGAAGGCTGCGGCGGGTGGTGTGGGCGTGCCGCCGCCGATTGGGCAGCATTACCCACGGCTTCACGCTTGACGAGTTCTAAGCGAACGCTATTCTGAGACATCAACTTGTTCTCCCCTCCGGACGGTCGGTGCCTTTGGCCCGACCGTCTTTTTTTCTGGAGCGATTGCTCTTGCGTGGGGAGTTGGCGGAGAGGCGCTGGGTACCGTACAGTCCTCGACCCCAATGCTACTGACCCTCAACACGAGTTGTGTCCGCACGATGTTCCTGGGCGCTGGTCGCTCCAAGAAGCCTCGTATGGATCTGCTGGACCTCCCGGCCTTTGCCCGCGACACGCTCGGGCTGGCCGGGATCAATCTCACGACCGACCTGCTTGCTGGCGCGGATCGCGCGCGGCTTGAGTCGATCCGTGAGCGTGCGGACCGCGCTTCGTGCGCGTGCCTGCTGCTGATTGAGAGCGATGGTGTCGCGATCGCCGCGGCGAACGAGGAGAAGCACGGCGCGGCGGTGACGCGGCTGACGCGCGTCGTCGAGGCGGCGCACATTCTCGGCTGCTCGTCGGTCGCGTGCACGCTGATCGGAACGGATGATGACAACGCGATGACGCGCGCGTCCGCGGGATTGCGGAAGGTCATGGAGCGGGCCGATAAGCTCGACCTCAGCCTCCTGATCTCGCCCGGCACCGGCCTGACGGCAAGGCCCGAGCGCGTGACCGAGCTCCTCAAGAAGATCGGCGGCTTCCGGGTCGGGACCTTTCCAGACTTCGAGACGGCCTCCAAGTCGCCGGACGCGAACGCGTATTTGCAGCGGCTCACGCCGTACGCGATGGTGGTCTGCGCCTCTTCGGGCAAGTTCGGGCTGGCGAAGTCCACGGACGAGACGCCGGTCGAGCGGCTGATTGGCGTGACGGGTGTTGAGCACCGGCCGTATGACCTTCGCGCGATGATCAAGGCGATCAGCTCGGTGGGGTATGAGGGGCCGCTGGCGCTGGACTATCGCGGCGGCGGCGACGTGGTGTCGGGGATCGCGCTGACGCGTGACCACCTGCGGGCCGCGATCGGGGGCACGGAGGTTGATCCTCCGGATGACGATGATCTGTCCGATGTCGAGGACGATCTGCCGTTGCCCGAGGTAGACGAGTAAGGCTAATGGCAGCACCTTCTCCGCGAACACGGGTCGTGCGGCTTGATTCGGCGCTGCTGGTCACGATTGACGGACCCGCGGGCACGGGCAAGTCGTCGGTGGCGCTTGCGCTCTCGCGGCGCTTGCGCGCGAGCTTTCTTGATACGGGCGCGATGTATCGTGCCGCGGCGCTCGTGACGATCCAGCAAGGAATCGATCCAACTAACGAGGCGATGGTCGCTAGCGCGGTCGATCGCGCGGACATCGGCTTTGACTGGGACCAGGACCCGCCGATGGTGATGGCGATGGGAAAACCTGTGGGAGCGCTGATTCGCGAGCCCGAAGTGACGCGGCTGGTCTCTCCGATTGCGACGCACGCGCTGCTGCGGGCGCGCATGGTGGAGCGTCAGCGGGCGGTGGCGAATTTGAGGCCGCGGCTCGTGACCGAGGGGCGGGATCAGGGAACGGCGGTGTTTCCTGATGCGACCGTCAAGATCTACCTCGATGCGCACCCGGCTGTGCGGGCGGGCCGGCGCGCCATCCAGCTTGCGAACGCCGGTCAGGCCGCGGAGTTGTCGCTGATCCTTCGAGACATCCTTGAGCGCGACTGGCGCGACGAGCACCGCGCGGCGGATCCGCTCAGGCCCGCGTCCGACGCGGTGCTGGTTGATACGTCGTTGATGACCAAGGAGGGCGTGGTGGATGAGCTTGATCGAATCGTGCGGGCGCGGACGTAGGCGCGGGCGTAGCAATCGTTCAACAGTGAGAACAGCGTGAAGAACCGGTCGGGACGACCGGGCCACCCGGAGCAGTCATCCGTGCGTCGCACTCTTACTGATTGGCGAGCGATAAACCCCGGCGCGAGCCTGGCGCGGATTCTCTTTTATGAGTGCGTGCGTCGCGGGCTGGTGCTCTTCTTCCGCGTGGTGTACCGCGCTGAGGTAGTGGGGCATGAGAAGGTTCCGGCATCTGGGCCGCTGCTGATCGCGGCCAACCATCAGTCGTTTCTCGATCCGCCCGCGATTGGCTGCTTTGTTCGAACGCGGCACTTGAACTTTGTCGCGCGAGGCGGGCTCTTTGGGTTTGCGCCCTTTGCCTGGCTGATCTCGCTCCTGAATGCGCTGCCGATTCGCGGGGATGGGTCGGATGCGTCGGCGATCAAGGAGACGCTGCGGCGGCTGGCGCAGGGGCGCGCGATCCTGATCTTTCCCGAGGGCTCGCGCACGCCCGATGGCAAGATGCACGACTTCAAGCGCGGCGTGGCGCTGCTCGTGAAGAAAGCGCGGTGCCCGGTTGTGCCTGCGGCGATCGAGGGTGCGTACGAGGCGTGGCCGATATCGCGGGGTGTGCCGCGGCTGATGGGGCAGCGGATCCGCGTGGTGTACGGTGATCCCATTGCGTACGACGACCTGATGAAGGATGGCGCGGACGCGGCGCTGGACCGGATCAGGGCTGCGGTGTTGGCGTTGCAACGGGATCGGGCGGTGGATTGAAGTTGTGGTGCTGGCGGAGTACGCTAACGTTGAGACCGAGTCTCGTTTGGAGCAAAGCCGTGCCAAACTCAGCCGTTCATGCCGCGGAGCGAGGGTCGTCGGTGCTTCCCGAGCGATCGGCCAACGGCGGAGAGCGGGAGAAACAGCTTCGCAAGCATGAGGGCGGGAACGCGCCCGAGGCTGCTGGCCGAAGGCTTGCGGGTCGGCTGGGCGTTGCGGCGTTTGTTTTTTTTCTGATCAAGGGCCTGCTGTGGCTGATCATTCCCGGGGTCGCCGCGGCGTGGGCGATGCTCTGATGGGGCGTTGTGCGACGCGAAGAGCAGGGCGCCGAACGGTGCTTTGAAAAAGGCTTGGTACGCGTGCGGTGATCACTTTCGTGCTGATACCGTATTGGGTTAGACAGACGCGGCGGACTTCTCCGCCGCGACGACTTCTCTGGAGCCAGACATGAACTCGATTCCTGCGCCCGAAGCGCCACGCGTTGACGCCCCTGCTGCGACGGGTTCTTTTGCCGCGGCGCTCAAGTCGGCGACGACAGAGAACCATGTTCGCGCGGAGCGGCATCCGATCCAGGCGGCGATCGTGTCGGGTCAAATCTCGCGCGAGGTGTATGGGCGTCTGGTTGCTCAGAACCGGCACGTTCACGAGGCGATGGAGCGCGGGTTTGATCAGGCATCGCGTGGCGAGCCGCGTCTGTCCGCGATGTTTGCGGCGCACCATCGCCGGCTGGCCAACTACGACGCGGACCTTGCGGTCTTTGGCGTTGCGGAGGAGCACCGCGCGCCGTTGCCCGCCGCGCACGCCGCAGCAGGGTGGATTGGATCGCTCGCGGCGAGCAGTCCCATCGCGCTGCTTGGTGTGTTGTATGTGATCGAGGGGAGCACCAACGGCGGGCAGTTCCTCTCGCGGATTTTGTCGAAGGCCTTTGGGTCTGCGGCGAATGCGGGCCTTTCGTCGCTTGATCCGCACGGCGGTCACACGCGCGAGCGTTGGGGCGCGTTCCGAGTCGGTCTGGATGGATTGACTCTGAGCACTTCGGAGTGCGAGGCAATCATCGCCGCGGCGCGGGAGACGTTCGACCGGATCGGCGCGGTGATGGATGACGTCGTCGCGGCGACCGGAGCGATTTGAGAGCGCGAGAACGCGATCAGTGAGCGCCGCCGCAGGTGGCGTGGTCGTGGCCTGCGGGTCCGAGTGCGAAGCGGCGAACCTCGGGATCCTCGGGCCGTCCGACGGGGTAGACGCTGGCGATCTTGCTGAGGAATCGCGTGTTGAACTCTGCGGGCTTCAGGCCCTCGGTGGGGCGCGACTGCCATGAGGCGTACTCGTTTGCCATGCGCTCGTCGATGAGCTTGATGCGGGTCTCGGGGTACGGGTGCGTGCTGAGAAACTCGGGCTCGCGACCCTCGCCCGCGAGCGAGGCGAGGATCTCCATCACTTGGCGCATACCGACTGGGTTGTATCCGGCGCGGTCCATGTACCACATGCCGAGCTCGTCGCTCTCGCTCTCCTGGTCGCGGTCGTAGCCCTTGGTTGCGATCTCACCGAAGCTGCCAGCGAGCTGGCCGATCTGATCGCTGCCCAGCACCGCGCCGATGAGGGCCGCGCCGATCTGCGTTCCCATCGCGCGTGAGAAGCGGTCGTTAATGTGGCGTGCGGCGACGTGGCCGACCTCATGGCCGAGGACGCCAGCGAGCTGGGCTTCGTTGGTCATCTCGCGGGCAAGGCCCATGGACATGAAGACCTTGCCGCCGGGCATCGCGAAGGCGTTGACGACGTCGCTGTCAAGGAGTGTGAACTCCCAGGGGAGCTCGGCAAGGGAAGAATCGCGAAGCTTGGCGGTCTCGACGAGCTTCATGCCGATCTCGGTGATGTAGACGCGGAGATCAACGCGAGAGACCTCGCCGCCCATCTGGGGAACCATCTCAGCCTTGCCTTGGGTTCCGAGCTGGATCTCTTCCTCACGCGAGAGGGCGTTGAACTGGCTGCGTCCGGTGGTGGGGTTGGTGGAGCAGCCGGTGAGCGCGG
>Ga0105049_10009833_pt1 | contig 10991 bp, 9 predicted proteins | sample MAT06_FD_78087 | JGI IMG/M metagenome (GOLD analysis project Ga0105049, IMG submission 78087) | Freshwater microbial communities from Lake Fryxell liftoff mats and glacier meltwater in Antarctica - MAT-06 | ecosystem: Environmental > Aquatic > Freshwater > Ice > Liftoff microbial mat | place... | reverse complement strand
CTTGGCGATCCGGCTTGACTCGCCCGCCTCGTCCACCCGCACCCGCAACGGCGCTTCCACATTGAGTGTGCCGGCGAAGACGGTCGCACCTTCAGCAATTGACGTCGGTCGCGATTCGCCCGTCAGCAGCGCGGCATTCACGGCAGACCGACCCTGAATGACAACACCGTCAGCGGCGAAGCTCTCCCCGGCACGCACGTCCATCACCATTCCCGGCAGCAGCGCTTCGGCTGGCACCGTTCGCACGACGTCGTCTTCAACAATCCGTGCCGACGATGGCGCAACGGCGTGGAGCAACTCTGCTGCATCGGCGGCCATGCGCTGACCACGTTGCTGCAGAAAGCGTCCGACGAGCAGCGCAAAGATCAGCACCGCGAGTCCATCGAAGTACACCGGCCCGTGATCGCGCACGGTGTTGATGGCGCCGCGGACCAGCCCTGCCGCGAGTGCGATCGCGATGGGCAGATCCATGTGCAGTGAGCGTGTGCGCAGTGCCGCCCACGCGCCGGCAAAAAAGACGCGGCCAGGCCACACGAACGTAGGCACAATGACAACGAAGCACACCCAGCGAAAGAACCGCTCGAACTGCGGGTCCATTCCGTTCACGCTGCCGCTGTACAGCGCGAGCGATGCAAGCATGACGTTGATCGCAATTGCTCCCGCCACACCGATGCGCACCAGCATTGCGCGATCTTCGCGTTTGCGCATCGCGTCACGCACCACACCGCGAAACGGATGCGGTGGGTAGCCGAGTGCGTCGAGCGATTGCGCAATGGTGGAAAGCGGTACGGCGGAGAGATCCCACTCGACCACGGCGAGCGAACGACGCACATCGAGGTCTGTCCGCGCGACGCCTGGCACCAGCAGCGGCATGCGCTCAACGAGCCAAACGCACGACGAACAGTGCACGCCTTCGAGATAGAGCTCCGTGCGCGAGAGCCCATCACTCGTCGTCGTTACGTACAGCTGTTCGAACGACGGATGGTCGAACTCCTCGTACTTGCGTCCTGACGTGTGCACGGGCGCTTCACGGCGTTCCGCGAAACGATAGTATTGATCGAGTCCGTGCGAATGTAGAATCCCGAATGCGGTGTGACATCCGGCGCAACAGAACTGCTCGGTCGAGTGCGCGTCGAGCAGTCCGGGAGGGACCGCGAGTCCGCAGTGCGAGCAGGCAAGGTCGGCGCCACTCGGCGCGATCAGGAGTGCGTCAACGACCATGTGACATCTCACTCATGTCATGTGAGCCGGCTGACACCGATCCGGTGGCGTCGCGCTGCATGGACAGCCTGCCACTGATCGCGAGGAGCCCCATCACCAGCACAACCAACGCGCTGGCCGACGGCAATGCGCGGCGCAACGGTCCAAAGACTCGTTGGGCACCAAGTCCGACGGCGACCATGGCGGGTACGGTGCCGGCCCAGAAGATGAACATCACCGTCATCGCGCCGCGCACGGTTCCCGTGCCACCGGCGGTTGCGACAAACACATACAACCAGCCGCACGGAAGCAGGGTGGTAAGCAATCCGGTCAGACCGGCACGCACCGTGGCTGGCTGCTCACGCACCCCATGGAGCGCGCGCCCCAGTGCCCGTTGCCACGCTTCGGGCGCATGCACGGCGCCGATGCTCACGCCACGCTGCGCCGCGATGGTGGTCAGCGCCCAACCCACCATGAGTGCGCCGGCAATCACAGTCGCGGCATGCGCAACACCGGCCATGCGTCCAACTGCTGCCACGCCCGACCCCAGGATGCCCGCCACAGCACCCAATGTCAGATACGATGCGAGGCGGCCCACGTTGTACATCGCATGCGCGCGAAGCGGCGTCGCTGCTGCACTGCCGGAAGTCGATCCGGAGTAGAAACAGACAAAGCCACCGCACATCGCGGCGCAGTGCACGCTGCCAACAAGGCTCGCGGCAAGGATACCCGCGGCTGCGCCGATCACGGCCGACTGCCTGGGCGCGGCGCAGCTGCGACACTCGCCCCGACCGCAATGACGCGTGATGTCCCGACGAAGTGCGCTGCACCACGCACCGCATCAACGCGCACTTCCCACTCACCCGCATGGCGGATTACGAGCGAGCCGCGATAGCTGCCATTCGGCTCGTGCTCGAGCGTCAGCGCCTGCACTTCGTTCGCGCGGGCATTGAACAACGCGACAATGCTGACGGTCGCATTGCCGATCGGCGTATTCGTCGAATCGCTCAGCTGCACGCGTACGGTGGTCGGTGTGCCGTCAACGACCGAATCGAGAGTCGTAATTGCATGCCAGCCGAGGGCATTGCTTCGCCGCTCGCGGGCCATGGTTGAATCGAAGCCGACCGCCTTCCTGTAGTAGTCGGGTTCAATCGCCATCGACGGATCGTCACCAGCCACACGCAGCATCGCGAGATTCCCTGCGACACTCGCAGCCAACACGAGTGCAATGCCGACAGGCCACGCCGCTCCCGGCTTCATCGTGCGCCCTCCGCGGGGCCCAGCAATCGCCAGGACACGTCCTGCGGCGCACTGTGACCGTCGGTGATCGTCAGCGTGATGTCGCGTTCACCGTGCACGAACGCCTTCCGCGGCAACAGAACGAACATACTGGTACTCCGCGTGGTACCACCGGCGATCGTCATCGGATTCTCTGGCGCGACGACCGACACGTCGCGGCTCTGCAGCCCCGCTTCGTCGAGCCCGGAGAGCGTGATCGTATACGTCGCATCGGTCTGGCGGCGATTGGCGATCTTGATGCGGATCTGGTTGGCGATACGGCCATCCGCTTCTTCTGTGAACGGCGCGCCGATTCCGCGCAGTACCGTGACATCGGCGGATTCTTTGGTGATGAGCGCGAAGAGTAGCGCGCCAAGCATGATGATGAGGATGGCCGGGTACAGCACGGTGCGCATGCGTACCAGTTTGCGCGGCTTGTCGGCCATCGCATCCTGCGACGAATACCGAATGAGTCCCGGCGGCTTGCCGACGCGCTTCATGACATCGTCGCAGGCATCGATGCACTGCGTGCAATGCACACACTCCATCTGCAGCCCATTCCGAATATCGATGCCGGTGGGGCACGTCTGCACACAAGCGCCGCACGCAATACAGTCGCCCGCGTCTGCCGGACGATCGGTGGTGCCAAGCATGCGTGGTTCACCACGCTTCTCGTCGTAGGCAACAATGACAGACTGCCGATCGATCAGGGCCGCCTGCCAGCGACCGTACGGGCAGACAATGAGGCACGTCTGCTCGCGAAAGTAGGTGAAGTTGAACCAGACGATGCCCGTGAACAGCACCACGAGAAAGAACGCCGTCGGGTGCGCGGAAGGAGGCGCCAACACCCAGTGATAGAGATTCTCCGTGCCGACAAAGAACGCCAGCAGCGTGTGTGAGACGAACAGTGCCATCAGGAAAAACGTGATGTACTTCGCGATGCGACGTGGTACGAAGAACTTTCCCTTCTTATCGAGATTGCGCGAACCGGTGTAGCCGCCGTCAAACCAACGTCCGATCGGACGAAAGAGAAACTCGAGATACACCGTTTGCGGACACGCCCATCCACACCACGCCCGACCAAACAGTGCGGTGATGAGAAAAATGCCGATCACACCACTCCCCATGACCAGCATGAAGAGTAAGGTATCGGTTGGAAGGAATGTGTAGCCCATCAGCACGAACGTGCGATGCGGCAGATCCATCAGAAACAGTGGTTGCCCGCCGATGCGTAGATGCGGGACCGCGAAGAACACGGCCATCAACGCGTAGGCAACCACACGACGGCGCTGCCACCAGCGTCCATGGGAAGGCTTGGGGCGGATCCAGTGGCGCGTTCCGTCCTGGTTGAGTGTCGGCAATACCCGACCACTCAACTTCGGTGCAGCGTGCGTGGTCACGGCGTTGTCGGCACTCCCAGCGGAACACCTTGCGGCGCTTTCGGATTAACGGGTGTCGTGCCCTGCAACGTCGACACATAGGCGACGACGTTGCGCACCTGCTCGGGCCGAAGTGTCTTCCCCCAAGGCGGCATCCCCTTCTCAAGCACGCCGTCCATCATCGTCTTGTAGATGTCGGTCAGCGTGCCGCCATGCAGCCAGTACGTGTCGGTCAGGTTCGGACCAATAATGCCACCACCATCGGGTCCATGACACGCTACGCAGTTAGCCTTGTACGTCTCCTCGCCATGCTCGACCGCTTCGTGGTCCTTCACCACGGCCTGCAGTTCCGCGAGCGTCACTGTTACCTGCGGCGCAGGATGGGCTGCAGCGAACGCTTTCATATCGTCTTCATAGTCGGCAACGCGACCCTTTCCGTTGCCCACAGGCCCGATATTCAGCACGTAGATCGCCGAGAAGATGACCGTTCCGGCAAATGTCATCAGCCACCAGCGCGGCATCGGATTGTCGTACTCCTGAATGCCGTCATACTCGTGCTCGAGGATGCGATCTTCCTGACCGCCGGTGGGGTCAGTCATTGTTCAGCCCTCGGTTGCGCGGCGTGACGATCGTACCATCATCGAGTGGAAGCAGTGACGCTTCGTGCAACGCGCGCCGATTTGACGGTGCGAATGTACGAATCGTGATGGCGATGAAAACGCCAAGAAACAGCACGAGCGCGATCTCCGCATACATCGACAGCCCTGCATGCGACATGATGTCAGAGAGTTTCATCGAACGGTTCCCTCGGCGACCTTCGCAACCTTGATGTCTTGGCCAAGTCGCTGCATGTACGCGACGATGGCGACGATTTCCTTGTCTTCGAGGCCGGGTGGACCGCCCTGTTCGACGATGGCCGCGGCGATGGTGCGCGCTTGCTCACGTGCCATGGCTGACGCACGATTCACGGCGTCGCCGTACGGCACACCAAGCATCGACATCACATCGACCCGCTTCTGAATTCCGTCAAAGTCGATCGGGTTGCGCAGGAACTGCGAGTAGGCGGGCATAATCGATTTGGCCACCACGGCACGTGGATTCTCGAAGTGGCGCACATGCCAGAGATGCGGATACTTGCCGCCTTCGCGCGCGAGATCCGGCCCGATGCGACGCGAGCCCCACAGGAACGGGTGCTCGTACACCGACTCGCCCGGCTTTGAGTATTCACCGAAGCGTTCCGTCTCATAGCGGAACGGACGGATCATCTGCGAATGACAGTTGAAGCATCCTTCGGCGATGTACACATCGCGTCCAGCGAGTTCGAGCGGCGTGTATGGTTTCACCGACGCGATCGTCGGCACGTTCGCCTTGATGAGGAACGTGGGCAGAATCTCGAACAACGATGCGACCACGACGGCCAGGATGGTCAGCGCGGTGAACAGCAGTGGTGCGCGTTCCCACTTGCGGTGCCAGGCGACGCCGACAAAGCGACCATAAACTCCGACGGTCGGACCGGCCGGCACCACCGTCACCGGGAGCGCGACGTATTTGCGCGTGAGCGGCGCGGCTTCGATGACGGGCACCTCGTACGCCGCAGGGCGACGACGCCAGGTCATCAGAATATTCCAACCGAAAATGAACATGCCGATCATATACATCGTGCCGCCGATGGCTCGCATCCAGTACATCGGCATCAACTTCACGACGGTCTCGATGAAATCAGGATACGCGAGACGTCCCGTCGAATCAAAAGCGCGCCACATCAAACCCTGCGTGACGCCAGCGCTGTAGATCGCGACGACATACAACACGATGCCGATGCTCGCGATCCAGAAGTGCAACTCCATCGCTTTCTTGCTGTAGATCTCCGTCTGAAAGAGACGCGGCAGCAGCCAGTAGACCATGCCGAACGTCATGAAGCCGTTCCAGCCGAGTGTACCGGTGTGGACATGGGCAATAATCCAGTCGGTGTAGTGCGCGACGGCATTCACACTCTTGATCGACAACATCGGTCCTTCAAACGTCGACATGCCGTAGGCGGTGACGGCGACGACAAAGAACTTGAGGATCGGATCAGCGGCGACCTTGTGCCATGCACCGCGCAACGTCAGCAAGCCATTGATCATGCCTCCCCAACTCGGCGCCCACAGCATCACCGAGAAGAGCATGCCGACGGTTGAAGCCCATTCGGGTAGCGCCGTGTAGTGCAGGTGGTGCGGGCCGGCCCAGATGTACATGAACACCAGCGACCAGAAGTGCAGAATGGACAATTTGTACGAGAACACCGGGCCTTCAGCCGCTTTCGGCATGAAGTAGTACATGAGCCCGAGAAACGGCGTCGTCAGGAAGAACGCGACGGCGTTGTGTCCGTACCACCACTGCATGAACGCATCCTGCACGCCCGCATAGATGCTGTAGCTCTTGAGCGGGCCGGCCGGGATGGACAGGTTGTTGAAGATGTGCAAGATCGCGACAGTGACGATGCTCGCGAGGTAGAACCAGAGCGCGACGTAGAGATGGCGCTCACGGCGCTTGGCCAGAGTACCGAAGAAGTTGACGGCAAACACCACCCACACCACGGCGATCGCTATGTCGATCGGCCACTCGAGTTCCGCGTATTCCTTGGCCTGTGTGAAGCCGAATGGCAGCGTCAGGGCTGCGCTGACGATGATCGCCTGCCATCCCCAGAAATGAAAACGGCTCAAGCCGTCGGAGAACATCCGAGCTTTGAGCAGTCGTTGGGTCGAGTAGTAGCAGCCGCAGAAGAACGCATTGCCCGCAAAGGCGAAGATGACAGCGTTCGTGTGCAGCGGCCGCAGGCGTCCAAAGGACAGCCACGGCGTATTGAAATTGAAGACTGGATTCGCGAGCTGGAGCGCGATCAGCAGTCCGACGAGCATCCCGACCACGCCCCAGATCAGCGTGGCGAAGAGGAATTTGCGGACGATCTCATCGTCGTAAGAGAAGCGGTCCAGCAGCGCTGCTGAACCGCTTCGCGCGGTTGTTTCGACCGCGGGGGGTGCGAGGGTCATGCCGTGCCTCGGGTGGAGCGTGAGTCAGTGTGCATACCATCGAGTATGCACACCCACTCAAGTCGCCCGAGTCAGGCAGCGGACGAATTCACGTCGGGGAATCCCCGATCTGCATGAGATTTGTCGCAATTATCATGCGGACATCACGCATGAGTCAGCTGCTTTGGCGCTTTGGTGTTCGGTGTGGCCCCTTTCCCCGGCGCTGCGCGGCGTGCGACTACGTTGTTTCGCTCCAATTGAAAGCGCTCCGTCTGTGCACGCTGCGCCCGCGCCTGTGCGCTCAGCTCCTGCGCGGCACTCGCCGATTCCTCCGCGTTCGCTGCAGACTGCTGCACCGCACCGTTGAGCGTATCGACTCCCTGACGTATCTCTTGGATGCCCTGCGCCTGCGAGACTGTGGCCTCGCCGATGCGCGACATCAGGCCATTCACAGTATCGATGCGTTGTGATACGCCTCGTAACTGCACATCCACCTCCCGCGAGATCGTGACGCCTCCTTCGACACGGGCGACCGTGTCTTCGATGAGCGCCGACGTTGTCCGTGCGGCTTCGGCGCAGCGCAGCGCAAGGGCGCGCACCTCGTCGGCGACGACCGCGAACCCGCGACCGGCGTCACCCGCCCGTGCCGCTTCGACCGAGGCGTTGAGTGCGAGCAGATTCGTCTGGAATGCGATCTCGTCGATGGTTTTCACGATCTTGGCCGTTTCGCGTGCCGAGTTGCGCGTGTCGTCCATCGAGGTGATCAGACGCTGCACACTGGTCACTCCAGAATCGGCCGCAGCCGTGGCTTCCGTCGTCGCACCACGCGCGCTGGCGACATCGTCCGCGTTGGACTGACCGAGCGAAGCGAGTTCATGCAGACTCGCCGTGATCTCCTCGAGCCCAGCGGCCTGATCGGACGTCACCCGCGCCAGCGAATCCGCTCCGTTGGCGATCTCGCTGGCGGCCCCGTCGATCTGCTCGGACGCGGAACGGAGATCCACGAGTGTGTCGCGCAGACGGGTGAGTGCCTCGTTCGTCGCCTGCGCGGTCGCGTCGTATTCGCGACCGAAGCCCGTCGCAACGCTCGAGGTCAGATCACCGTCGCGCATGGCCACGATGGCCGGCCCGAGTTCCTCCTCGAGGAACCGACGGGTATTTTCGGTGGTGCGCTCGTTCTCGATCCGCAGATGCTCCACCCGGTCGGATGCTTCCTGCATGCGCGAGGCAACGGTGCGGAATGAGCCGTGCAGGTCGTTCATACGCTCGAATTTCACGGCCCGCTGCTCCTGCACCGCATGCGACAACTCCTGCGCGAAGCCATCAAGTACCCGCACCGCGCCGATGACCGTGCGCAACGCACTGGCAACACCGTCCCCACTCGGCTCGCGATCCAGTGTACCCATCCCGAGCGAGTCAAGCGAATTGAACACGTCCTGCGTCTGGTTCGCCTCGTGCTCGAGCTGACGCGCCATCACAATCAGCACTACAGTTTCGAAGACGACGAACGCCGCATGCACGCCCACCATGTAGAACCCCGCCAGCCCTGGCATCGCGTGCTCCATCACGAAAAGCCCCACCCCCATCTGCTGCAGCACATGGAACACGACATGATGCACCGCAATCACACCGGCCGCAGCCGTCGGTACCTTCCAGTCGCGATAGACGAGCAGCAGCGCCAGCGCTGAAAAGATGTGGAAGTGCATCTCGATCAGGCCGTGGGCGAGCTGAATGAAGAGCGCGGAGAACGCCATGTACGCGACGCCGAGTGTCAGCCGTGTGAAGGTGGCGCCGGCGGATGATCGGGAGAGCAGGAACGAGCCAAGCGCGAGTGGTCCGCCCAGAGCGAGCGCGGTACCCCACCCACCGTAAACCCAGGCGAGGAGGAGGGCGACCGGAAGGTGGCCAAGGAGGATGGCGCCGTTCAGGCGATCGGCGGCCGCACGGCTGTTGCCCAGGAGATGCTGTGCGCTTGAGGAGGGGGCGTTGGAAGACATCAGCGATTTGGTTCATGGAATCGGTGTCGCCGACAAAGCCGCATCGCAAAGTCCGGGCAAAACAGGCGCCACGCCACCATGTGTCGGGAACGTGCATGCACCACCGGTGATATAGTGTCGACGCTGCGGAAGCCCGACTTGAGCATCAACGACGACGTTTTGCTACTTTCTAACGCAGTCAGTTTCCGACGGAATTCGGACTCATTGTGCCACTTCACTCAGGACTCGGCCGTTACACCGCCGGGCATCTCTCCATGACACCGCACTCCGATTCTCAGCCGCGCTCCCGTCGCGAGTTCCTCACCGCCGCCGCACTCGGCGCCGTTGGCGTTGGGCTAGCGGTCGCGTCGTCAACCGCGACGGCCCAAGGCCGTCCGTTGCATTCACCAGCGCCCTTGACAGTTCCCGACGCGATCACCGGCCCCGGGCAGCTGCCGGCCGGTGTGCCGAGCGCGATCACGGTATACAAAGACCCCAACTGTGGCTGCTGCGCGGAGTGGGTAAAGCATATCAAGGCGGCCGGTTTCGTTGCCACTGTCCGCGACACGGCCGACATGCCGACGGTGAAGGCCTCAATGGGTGTGCCGAGCGCGCTCGAGTCGTGCCATACGGCGCGGGTCGGCAGCTATGTCATTGAAGGTCACGTCCCGGCCGATGTCATGGTCAAGCTGCTGCAAACCAAGCCGCTCGCACTCGGCCTCGCCGTTCCCGGGATGCCCATGGGATCGCCCGGTATGGAAGGTGGGAAGCCCGACAAATACGACATTATGTTGTTCGACAAGACCGGCAAGTCCCGGGTCTTCGCGTCGCGTTGAGCACCATGCACGCAACGGGTCGATGACCGCACCGGCAACCGATGCCGCACGACAGGCTGCGATCGCGCAGCCGACCATCGTTGTCGAACATGCGGAAGACCGCGACATCGGCGCGATCTCGGCGCTGAACAATCTCTTCGCACCCGACGGACTCACGCTTCCGCGCAGCGAGGAGTTTGTCACGAGCCACTTGCAGGACTATCAGGTGGTGCGTGATAGCGACGGCACCGTGCTTGGCTGCGTCGCGCTCGACGAGTACTCGCCATCGCTGGTGGAGCTCGTGTCGCTCGCCGTCGCACCGGGTGCGCAGGGACGTGGACTTGGACGCCGTCTGATCAGTGCGGCCGAAGAACTCACGCGACAGCGCAGCTATCCGGAGCTATTCGCCATTACACTCGCAGACCAGCTCTTTCTCAGCATGGGTTTTCGCGAGTCAAGCATCGAACTCTTTCCCGAAAAGATCGCGCGCTATCAGAAGATCTCGCGTTCGGAATTGAGCATCGGTCGCAAGTTCTGCTTCAGCTACCGCGTTGAACCGTATCCCATGGGGTCGTAGCCAGCGTGTAGCGACCAGCGCGATCGCGAGTACAGGAGCGACCGCCGCCGCCGCTGCCCGTCGGAGTGCGCCCGTCACCACATCCGAGCGCGACCGTGCGCGCGCGGGTGCCTGCGGTGGGGTGCGAATGAGGGCGTGCATCTGCACAGGAACGAAACGCTGCATGATGGCCCCACGCGCGCGCGCGGCGAGCACTTTCCGATCTGTACCAGCGGCGATCGGTGCCCCAAAGTCGAGCGAAAACACCAGCCCGCGCGCTGCAAAGAGCCGTTTGATATTTGCGACCAACGTCTCCTGGCCAAGCCAGCAGATAACCGGTGTATTCCCTATGTCGTGCTGTGTACACTCGCCGCCGAGTATGAGCGGATACACTGGCGCACCAGCGCGCACTGCCGCTTCGAACAGCGCGGACCGGAAGGGAAGAATGCCGTGTCCGGCCGTCGTCGTCCCCTCAGGGAAAAGCAACACGAGTTCACCGTCACGCAACGCCTGCTCGAGAGCTGGGATCGCGCGCAACAGGTCACGCTTGCGCGTCCGATCGACAAAGACCACACCAAGGGCGTGGCCAAGCCAGCCGATGATGGGCCAACTGCGAATTTCCATTTTCCCAACGAAGGTACATCGCGAGCTGGCGAGCACCGCCACGATATCGAGCCACGACAAATGATTGCCAGCGATCAGTGCCGGACCCCTTGGCGTCACGCCGAGGGGTTCGCATCGGATGCCGAACACGCGCAGAATAGTCCGGGAAGCGG
>Ga0105049_10009831_pt1 | contig 10993 bp, 8 predicted proteins | sample MAT06_FD_78087 | JGI IMG/M metagenome (GOLD analysis project Ga0105049, IMG submission 78087) | Freshwater microbial communities from Lake Fryxell liftoff mats and glacier meltwater in Antarctica - MAT-06 | ecosystem: Environmental > Aquatic > Freshwater > Ice > Liftoff microbial mat | place... | reverse complement strand
TATATTATTTTTTGCATTTTATGATAGTTCTAGTTTGAGGGCTGATTGCAAAGCAATTCTACATGACATCCAATTTTATGTCCATTAAGCTACAAAATGGCTATTAGTTGCTTTAGTTACAATGGAGTAGAATGGGCAAGAAATGGAAAATATTCAGTTAAAAGACGGCATTCAGATTTAGCATCGTTTACTCAAATAGCGGATAGAATCAGTAAGTTTGGTAGTATTTATGGATAAGAGAAATTCATGTTGCAACGATTTTTCTGCTTGGCTACACAAAAGAATATGTATCGTTGTATGATATGCTTTTTTACATTTACAGATGGTTTAGTGTTATTCCCAAAGGCATGCAAATTTTGATATTACTTTCAAGTATTCTCATTTCCATCAAACAATTTAATCTGTATTTCGAATAGGTAATTTCTTTCTTATTTTTTAAAAAAATAGTCAAGATGAATTGACTTTTCTAGAATCAGTTTCAACTAAAGGCTACACTACTATTGTTAATTTCGATATGCAGTTTACCTTGGCTTATGAAAATCAGTGAAATATGTAAGAAATGAGCCTACTTACGTAAATCTTCTATTTTGGTGACTCTTACCTTTGTTGCGTGAAAGTTTCTTCACAGCTGACCCCGCCAGTTGCGGGTATTTCAAATTTTAGTTTATGAAAAAATTAATTCAAAGTTTTGCAACTGCCTTGCTGATTATTGCGGTAGTTCCAAGCCAATTAGGAGCGGCTACAATATCTGAACCGACCTCAATTGCAACAAGAGACAGAGTTGTGGTGATGAGTTCCGAAGTAATGATGGGCCGATTGGAACAAATTAAAGCAATGGATAAATCGAAAATGAGCAATTCAGAAAAGAGAGAATTGCGTAAAGAGGTACAAAAAATTAAAAAGTATTTTTCACCATCAGGTGGTGTGTACATTTCAGTTGGAGCTTTAATCCTTATATTGATATTGCTGATTATTTTGCTTTAAGTAAGTAGGATCCACACAACATAATTTTGGTCCATGCGAGCTTATTTCAATTTATGTTACAAACTTTAAAATGTAAAAGGATAAAGTTCGAATATAGCTAAAACACAAATAAAACTTTAGACGTCTACAACCCTGTGTTTAGACGTCTTTTCAACATTACTTCAATTATATTTTATGCTATTGGTGAGCTGAAATCGTATTGGGTAGCTCTACTGGAATTAACCCCTGCATTTGTTACCAATTTAGAATTTTTGATATTCCTATTTCCAAAGATTTTAGAATCATTATACTGAAACCACAACTCAAACCTGATTACTGATTTACAGAAGTCAACAATAGATAATAATTCCTTTACTCTTTAGTAAGTTTGATAGCTATTTTAAACAGATAATCCTGTCGCATTTATTATTGCAATTCGATGAATACGATTCTAAATAGCAAAATGATTTATAACCTTGTTATTTTTTCCATTTATTGTGCCACCACTTTTTAATTTTCGAAAGAGGACCTGTACGGTCAACGCCATAAACAAAGTAGTTCGTTTCAAAGAAAGCTACATGGGGCTCCGAAATTGTTACACCTGCTAAAATTATATCTAATGGTTGAAGATTGTTTTTGTCAATTGTAAATTGCTTCATCAAGAAGTCAGGATGAATAATGAATACAGGAAAATAGTTCGGCAATAACTGAAATTTCTCTGTGATATCAATAGAGAATCTGCCAAAAGAATCTGTTGTAGTTATATGATCAAATTGTGCTTCGTCGCATTTGATTATAATTTCTGCTTTATTAAGTGGAATTTTAGTTGAGTCAGGAAGCTGCATAACTACTATACCAGTTATAGTTTTTTTTAGCGATGAGTGGGTTGATTTGTTTATTTCTATAACTTGCTTATTTGTTGTCACTGCAGAAGGTGTCTTAACTTGTGCGTCCATGGTTGTTGGGACAACTTGAAACAAGGCAAAAAGTGTAGCAGATAAATGAACGAATTTTGCGCAGGCATTTTTTTCAGTTGGAATTTCCTTCCCCCAAAAATTAAGTTGACGGTCGTCATATATTCCGCACGTTGGTAGAGGATTAGATGAATGAACTTTCTCGATGTCTGCCCAAGCAAACTCTCTGAAGTCAATGACAAATTTTACCACAACCTGAGCAGAGGCGACCTCCGTCTGTCGGAAGCATACTGTCCCATTTTTGATTGCAAGGAAGAGGCTTTTTCATAATTGATGAGTATTTATAAAAGATTTTGCTTTAAAACAGACTCCCAACATAGAGCGTCAAGTTGATAAAAACCAGATGATTCCATTGATTAATAGACAAAAATAGCCAATTATTTCCTTAATGCTAATGCTATTCCTAAAGATAAGAAATGTATATTACTCAATCAAATGACAGCTATCAGATTGAGCGTATTCCGCTCAAAAAATAATCAGATTCAGAGAGTTAATAGATGGGTTTGCTTGTGCTGGATAACATTAAAAGTTAATTGATCAAAGCTCTTTGTTTTATTTTTTCCATAGCCATACATTAATCATTTTAGCAAAAAAAAATGCTTGCAGACGCGTTAGAATCTACAAGCAAACTTTTATTTCTTGTTAATAAAACTAGACTCACTGCAAGAGTGAACTAGTGAAATTACGAAAATAAATTATGCAGCTACTCCAAGCATAGCTTTACATTCTGCTGCACATTTGCGACAAGCTTCTGCACATAATTCACAATGTTTCATTTCAGAATGTTTTTCACATTCAGTTGCACAAGCGATACAAGCGGCTTCACATTTTTTGTATAATTCATCCAAGTTTCCTCCTTTTTTGCTTGCAGCGATTAGTTCGTTACAAGCATCTTTGCAAGCGATACAAAGCTTTACAGAATGTTCCATGCTTGCTTTTCCTTTATTTTCAGTGGAGCAGGTTTCACATGCATCCACACATAATTTACAAGCTGTAATACAGCTTTCGATTGATTTCATATTCATTGTATTGAATTTAGATCTTCTTCAGAAACACTGTTGCCTGACCTTCAGTTTCGCTGTTGCCCAATTTGAAACAATCCTTTCAAATAGTTGCGGATAAGTAGCTTAATTTGAAAGGTCATTTTCAAGGATTGTCTTATGTTCAAGATAATTTTCTTTTGTTATTTGTTCAGCAGCGAAACTCTTTTGAAAAATGTTGGGCGGCGAATCTTTCGTTTTTCTCTCTTCAGGAATATCATTTGTTGTGATGAAATTCCAGCTCATGAATCCAACCCAAATAATCCACCACATCAAGTGCATACCCCAAAAAAGATAAGCTTCATAAATATTTGTAGCTTAATATTTTATAATTGTAAAGTCTGAAAATTTTGTTTTTGATAAATATTGTTATTTCATGTTGTCCATGCTTGACATTCCTCTCACAGATTTCATGACATTTGGATATGGTTGCATTGAACCCATCATCATTTTGCACATGGAAGGATCCGCATCGCACATTTCCATGGTTTTTCCCATCATCATCTTACACATATTTGAATCGGCTTTGCACATACTCATCATCTTGTTCATGTGCATCTCATTCATGCTAGGGTCCGTCATCATTTTGTCCATCATCATTTGCTTACAACTGTCGTTGTTCATCATTTCATTCATCAACTCCGTCATATAAGTTTGATTCTGAACCATTGCTTTAACAATGTCTTTGCGCTGATTGTCATATTTTAAATAATTATCAGCCGTTGGTTTTGAATTGCAAGCAACAAAGGAGATTACAATTGCGGCGAGGAAAATTGCAGATACAGATTGTTTTTTCATTTTGAAATTGATTAAATTATTAATCTCCAAAGGTGAGCAGATTAAATTGAGAGCGTATTCCAAAACTTTGGAAATATGTTACATGATTCACACATTGTATTGGTGTGTTAGCTCATTTATGAGGCGTTAAATGAGCTGGGGTTATTTCACTTCTTATTTGAGAGCAATTTGATTTTGTATTAAAACTTTCATTTCAAAAATAATGCCTTAAGTAATTTTTTTTGGTTGACTCAACCAAAGTCAGAGCAATAAATATCTGTTATTGGAAAGTTATGTTTACCAAAGAGAATAAGCCATTTTTTTTGTGAATTCCCTAATTGTTATTCTTTGATGAATTTTTGGCTAAAGATTAATGTGCCTGATTGAACGGTGATAAAATAAATTCCGTTGGTCCAATCGCTTATGTTCAATTGTATATTGTTCTGAATATGTTTGGACAAAATTTGCCTTCCCAACAAATCGGTTACAATCAATTTTGCATCGTCAGTGATGAGTTGAATATTTAAAGAATTGCTTGCTGGATTTGGAGAAATGGAAAACAAATCTTGGGATGTATTTTCCTGTATCCCCGTTGTGATTGGCTTGAAAGTTCCACTTCTAAATTTTACTGTTCCTGAATTGTCATCTTCCCATACCACAAAAACATTTCCGTTTCTCAATTCCACATCTGCATTGGTGATGTTGTCTTCATCCACCATATCGTAAGTTACAGGGAAGCCATTTTCAATATCATTTGTAAAAAGAATGGGTAGCTGATCATTACCGCCTTCAACTTGGTTCCAGACTACAGCCACTGCATTTCCATCTCCTGCAATACGTGGGTAGTTTTGTAAGCTAATTCCTGGAATGTCAGCTGTTAATGGTTGCGTACTTTGAAATGTCGAATTGCTAAGAGTAGAAATACTTTGATACACTTTGCTTGAACCACTTGCACCATTCATAAATACTGCATACAAACTATCACCAATAATTATTCCATCAGGCCCTGTAGAGGGACAAGCATTTAAATTCCAGATATTGTTGTCAATGTTGAAACCGTTGGAGAATGAGGCAGAATAGTCTGTAGAAACTCCCATCCAAGTATCACGAATGTTTTTGTTGTTATCTCGGTAAAGCATGGCAGTTTTATTTCCATCACTTACAATTCCACCCGGGCAACAATCGCAAACTTCGCCTGAATTTCCCCAGCCACTTGCTTTGACATCAACCGAAAAAGTATCTCCATAGTCGATTGATTTTGTAACCACCCATCGACTTTCACTAAATGACTTATTGAATTTCATAAATGCAATAATTGGGTTTCCAGTTGCATCAGTTGTGATAGTTGGGAAACGGGAGATACTGTCGGCAATGTTGTCAACTTGCAATGGTGACGAAAAAGTTATTCCACCATTGTAAGAGCGAACTAAGTATATATGACTTGCTATGTTGGCTTCAGGAGTTTGTTTCATTACCACATAAACTGTGTCGCCATGTGAAGCAATATCAGCCCCCATCCATGATGCAGCTGCTACTGTGAATGTTCCATTTAGTTTTATTGGTGTAGTGAACATTGTTCCATTCCATCGTGAAAAGAAAACAGATTCATCATTGATTCTTCCCCAAATCACCAATGGATTTCCGTTTGCATCCAGACTAATTCTTGGATGAAGGTTGCTGAATGTGTTATTGGAAATATTGACTACCGGATTCCAAATGATGCCTGATTGTGATGACACTTTCAAAGAGATTATAAGCAGGCAAATAGATAGTAATATTCTCATTAGGCTTTTGTTTTAATTTTTTTTGGTGAATGTTCTTTTTAATTTTCAAGGATTTCTGTTTGATAACACCTTTACAAATTAAGGTGTATCATCCAAGAACTCCTCCATTAAATAAGAGCCAAAACATAGTGACAACTCATTATTGGGAGGTTTCTTTTCCCGAAACAGTGGGTCAATGATTTGAGAAGGAGGAATAACTATATGAAAATTCTCATTTAATTACAACACTTCTTCTAGAACCGACAAAGTAATACAATTCTGATGGGACTTGCAATGCTTCGGGAATAATTTAAAAATATGATTTATCAATAATAGGATTGAGCAAATTGCTTTAATCCCGTTTACGAGTGGAATTAGGAATTGGTAGAAGTAATTTGGGTTTGGTCTGATTGACAGTAGTAGGAGTGGGACTTGAGAGCCAAAAGAAATGAGCTAATACCAGAAAGAATTTTACGATCAGATGAACAATACGTCCTTCAATGTTCATCTTTTAATTAGGCATCTTGGTTTTCTTCAACAGTATTTAGGGCCCGTCTTGAACCCACAGAACGAGCGAACCCTGTAAAAATGAGAAATACTTAGTTATTTAGGGTAGTTTTCATTGCTATATTTCCTCTTTAGAAGAATCAATTTAAATTTTATGTTGTCATAAATTAAGCCGGAGAATAAACATATAGATCCCAATGCCAAACTCCAGAGTTTGAATTTCAGATAGAATATACCGCCAATAATTCCACCAATGAAAAAGAAACTTATGATGGTCAAACGCAATTTTATCGAAGAAAGGAGTTTGGCTTTTTGTTCAGTTGCTCTGTAGAAGAAAAGTTGTGACAATTCAATTCCTAAATCTGTAAAAAGTCCTGTGAGGTGAGTTGTTCTTACAACCGAATTAGAAACGCTTGTAACCAATGAGTTTTGTAATCCCATCGTAAAAAGTAAGGCGCATGCAATCAAATTTGGAGATTGATGGACCATTTTATCACCAAAAATTGAAATTGCCAACAAAATTAGTGCTTCAATAATCACAGGAACCGAATACATGTGTCGCTCATTTTTTCTTGAAATCAATTCCACGATAAAATTTGAAACGAAGGAGCCTGAAAAGAACGAAAAAATATATAGAACGAAAATGAATGCCCCCAAGAAGTTGAGCTTAAAAACTTCATCTATAAGAAATGCAAAATGTCCAGTTACATTTGTAGTCAATCTTTGAACAGATAAAAACCCAATTACATTTACAAGTCCGGCAACAAAAGACAATAAGGAAGCAATTTTTAGATTATGACTTAATGTGCGAGTTTTTCCTTGATGTGTGAACATTGTATTCTCTTTATTTACGCTATTGCTGTAAAGCTAATTGAAGCTATAACATATACGCTCATCCATGCGCAGGAAACAGTATTTGTAAGGCATGACCTACAAATTCACTGGGCTCCGATCGTTGTTTTTATGCTGTATTTTTCGGGTTTGGTTTTGGTTCCTTAAATGATCAGTCTTGCTTCTAAATCGAGTTTTACTACTTCTCCATACCATTGGACACCGCCAATAAAGTTATCCTTTACTCTATAACACAACTCTTCCATAAGTTCTGTATGTGTGAATTCAGATTCGTTCAAAATTGTCAAGATGTGGTGCTTTATAAAATTGTATTATTCCAAGGATATGTTTTTATTGGTCTTGTCCACTTGAGGATGTAAGGTCTGAATTTATTCAGTTTTCATGTGAACTTTAGATTTATTATTCAAGTATAGTTATTTTAATTTTCGTTAAAAGTTAAAGTCTTATTATATTGTCTTGTTTCAAATTTGGAATTTTGTAGCCAATTCTTTGGACTATTTGCTTTGGTATTGCATACAAATGTTGTCAAGTTATTTTGTTGCGGTCGTATTTTACTATATTCTCTAACCAAGTCTTAGAGTGGACTTAGATTTTGTCAAGTTGTGTTTCCCAATATTTCCAATTCCAAATATTTAAACTTTCCGCAAAGTAAAATCCGTAATCCATAGCTAAAAATAACTTTTGCAAATCCATTGAATCAGATAGGCTTGTAACTAGTTAAACTGCTTTTGAGTACGTTTTTTTCATAATGGTTTACATGAAAGCAAAAAACATCTCCCAAACTTAAACAGTTGATAATCAAGCAAAAGAAATAGTTAAATATAAATAAATAATTGAATTAATTGCCTTAGCTGAAATCGAATGTAAAAAGAAAAACTTAAATTGTTCGAAATGGCTTGCTACAATAAAATTATTGTAATTTCATTCATAGATTTTGTTTAACAACATGAAAGTTAAGGGTCTTATATTACTTTCTTTATTTTATTTAAACCTAAAATTATGTTTGGGCCAATCACCTTTACTTTATGAAAAATCGCAGACACTTTCCTACAAGGATTTAAATTTTAATGAAGTATTTGGGACTTTGACTGACGCAAAAGATAATATTTGGATGCTAGGTGGGAATGATCTTTGTCGTAATACAGGCCACGATATAGATTGTTTTCCATTGCCAATTGATCAAGCAAGATCTATGTTTTTTATTGGGGAAGACATTATTGTCATTGTTGATAAGACCCAAAGCAAATTTTGTTATTTTGATTTGAAGACCTATTGCTTTAAAAATATCAGTGTTCCTGAGTCAGCAATACTATGTCGTAATTCTTCGCTAAGTAACCAATTGTATTTTATTTTTAAAGGAGATTTACTGAAATTTGATTTTATTAAAAATTCCTACAATAAAGAAAAAAAATTGGCACATTTCCCTAACGCTCAATTCGTAAAATACTTTATGACCAGTAATGGCTCGATTGCCAGCTTAAGTCATGAGAAATTAGCAATTGATGATAAGATATTCCCAATTGATAAAATTGATGTAATAAACTACTTAGATTTTGTTGAATTAAAAGATTGTTATTTAGTAAATAGTGGCCGAGACTTGTATTCATATGATATTATGAAGGCAAGTTTTGTTAAAATTTAAAGTGACAACTTTGATTGTAAAAAAATATGGAAAGACAAAGTAGGCAATGTATTGTTGGCAATACCTCAGCCGATCCAATGCAATATAATATCTAAATTGTACTTATTAAAACCAGATGTTTCAGTAAATGGTAAATTAGAATTGAAAGAAGATTTGGGCTACTTGATAGATGAGAAAGATTATGAATCAACCATAATAAATTGTAATTCAAACGACTTTACCAAAGGCATAAATTTTGCAACACACATGGGTATGTATTCTTACATAAAGCATGATAATGCGTATTGCACAATATTAACGGTCAACAATAAGACTTCTAGATTTGGTCGCGTGCTCAAGGGTATAGTTAAAGACAAATTAGGAAATGTATATTATTCGGGTGAGGAAAATAATATATATATCCAAAAAGTAAACAATACTATTGATACCATAGCTATAAATGTGATATTAGACGGTAAAATGGCAAAATTGACCAATGGAAAAAGTCTTATATATGATTCGGATAAAAGTTGGATATATGGGGTTTCTGGTCAGTATAAAAAAAGGTCGACCACCCTATATGCCTTGGACATAAAAAGCCTTAAAGTAATAAAATACTGGCCTATAAAAAATAGAATATCTTCAATGATGGAGCACCAAAGAAAAATATACATGGCAACGTCAGATAAATACGTATTTACATTTGATATGAACACTATGTTGCTTGATACGCTCATTGCTTTTAAGGATGAAAGTATTCGTACTAAAGTGTGTTATTTAAGTAATAACGACTTGCTTATTGGCACTGATAATGGTCTTATCTCCTACAATCTTTTATCCAATAAATTGTCCTCCAATACAGAATTGGGGGGGATATCAATTATAGGTATTACTGAAAGTAGCAATGATTTATACATCGCGTCCAATATTACAGGCTTGTATATAATTGATAAAGTAACGAGAAAAGTTAAACTGTATGACAAGGCAAATGGCTTGTCAGGTAATTCTGTAAACATTGCCACAGTTCTGAATAATGGGAATATTGTTGTATCAACTGAAAATGGTTTAAACATAATAAATGTAAAAGAAAAACTGGTTTTGCCTCTAACCAAAGATAAAATAAACATTAGCAACAATGAATTTAATACCCTATCCTATCTTATTGAAGCTGATAAATTATACTTTGGTACAGTAAATGGCGCGACCATAATTGACAAAAACAAATTAGATAAATCGAATAATTATTTAGCAAATATTTCAAAGCTGGTAGTCCATGATTTTGGAAAGGAAACCTACAATATATATCTTAATGTAAGTAATTTTATTTTTAGTCCTTTAACCCAAAAATTGGTTATTCACTTCGGCTCATTCAACAAAAGCAATAAAATAAGTTTTGCTTATAGAATCAATAATTCAGATCACTGGATGGTTATTGAACACAATAAATTGGAGCTTATAAGGCCTTTGGTAAATACATCAAAAATGGAAGTAAAATGCACCGACTTAAACGGAATTTGGTCTGAAAAATCAACTATATTTACTATAGAAGTCCAACAGCATTTTTATAATAAGCAATGGTTTTATATCTTGATTACAACTTTGATATCAGCTCTGGTTTTTTTGTTTTCAAAATGGAGAATCAAAGAATTAAAATCACATCAAAAAGAAATTTTAGCTGTAAATAAAAGAATATTAGAACTTAACTTGGTTGCATTACAATCTCAAATGAACCCTCATTTTTTATTCAATGCTATGTCATCTATTCAATACTATTTAAAGACAAACAACATTCTAAAGGCGGAGGAAGTATTATCATCATTTGGTAAGCTGATTCGGAGAATTTTGGAATCTTCAAAAGTAAAGACATGGACTCTGGAAGAGGAGATTTCTTTATTGCAAAATTATATTGAAATTGAAAAGGAGAAATTTGAAAAGGATGAAATTCAAATCAATTTCGATTTAAGCCACTTAAAGAATAAAAATTGGCTAATACCGCCAATGTTGATACAACCTTTTATAGAAAATGCATTCAAACATGCCTATGTTATGATGGAAGCAAAGGCACTTTTAAATATTATCATTTCAGATAACAATGATTCAGTTCGAGTATCAATAATGGACAATGGTATTGGTATTGATACTTTGTTGAAGAAAAAAAAGGATGCCAGTCATACCTCATTGGGTATGGATATTATTAGAGAAAGAATACAACTATATAATGAAGAGAGTACGAATGGAAAAATCACTTTCTCAATAAATGCCGATGACAAAAAGATTAAAAATGGAACATTGATAGAGTTGTATTTTCCAAAAACACTAAATTAGAATGCCGATAATCTAATTATCGATACCGTTAATCAAAAAGGAAATAGTGAAATACATAAATAGCTTATTTTTGATTTTAATCTGCACCGCTACATGATATATAAAGTAATAATTGTTGATGATGAATATAAGTTAAGGGAACTATTGGCTTTGAAGCTACAAGAGCTATTC
>Ga0105049_10009822_pt1 | contig 11000 bp, 9 predicted proteins | sample MAT06_FD_78087 | JGI IMG/M metagenome (GOLD analysis project Ga0105049, IMG submission 78087) | Freshwater microbial communities from Lake Fryxell liftoff mats and glacier meltwater in Antarctica - MAT-06 | ecosystem: Environmental > Aquatic > Freshwater > Ice > Liftoff microbial mat | place... | reverse complement strand
GAGTAATCGCAGGGCGTCGAAGCAGAGCTTCGGGGACGGCGTTCCCAAGCTGGAGCTTGGGAACGAGGGGCGGAAGGGCGGAGGACCTGGAAAAATCTCGATGGAGATGTTGAAAGCCACAGGAAACACCGTTAAATTAAGAAGGCATAAATCTGTCCTCTTGTATTCTTGTTCGGAGTTGGCCAGACCATGACGCGTAGTCGCTATCGTTTCGGTGAAGCAGAGTACCCGCATTTCATGACATGGACGATCGTTGGCTGGCTGCCTGTCTTTACGCGGCCCGAAACGACGAAAATCCTTTTCGATGCTTTGCGATTTCAGCAGCGTGAAAGAGATTTTGTCCTGCTCGGATATGTGGTGCTAGAGAACCATGCTCACTTGATCGCTACCGCCCCAGATCTATCGAAGGCTACGCAAAGTGCGAAGTCTTATTCCGCCAAGTTGATTATCGAGTTGTTAGAACAACGGTCTGCGAGACAACTGCTGCGAGGCTTGAAAGCGCTCAAGCTGCGTCATAAAACCGAAAGTGAATACCAATTGTGGCAAGAGGGGAGCCATCCGCAGCAGATCGATACCGACGCGAAGATGTGGCAGAAGCTGGAGTACATTCACAATAATCCAGTTGTTCGGGGTTACGTCGACGATCCTTTGCATTGGCGCTATTCGAGCGCTCGCAACTACGCAGGTCAGACAGGCTTGATCGACGTCGTTACCGACTGGATGTAGCTGTTTCCAGACCATCAAAACCATTCGTACGCCGCCTCGTTCCCAAGCTCCAGCTTGGGAACGCACACTCTGGAAGCTCCGCTTCCCGGCCCTGTGCTTGCTGCTCAAGTTATCACTCGTCGGAGCGCTGGAGCGCTTTGCGTTGAGCTGGAGTAATCGCAGGGCGTCGAAGCAGAGCTTCGGGGACGGCGTTCCCAAGCTGGAGCTTGGGAACGAGGGGCGGAGGGAACGAGGGGCGGAGGGATGGAGGGGCGGAGGGATGGAGGTCAGGAGGTCACTTCGTCAGGAGGGAACGAGGTTACGCTGTCAATGCGAAGTTCTGTTTTCTTTCTATTAGTTGGTTGGATCTCGAACGTCGTGACCTAACGTGTCCATCGCCTCGCGATGATTGCTTTAGAGGAATTTTCCTTGGCTCTGCCAAGCAACTTCAAGCAATCAAAAAATCGCGAGAACTGGATATGGCCGCTATTGCAAACCCGACCGCACCACAATTTGTCCAACAAGCCTTCGACTGGGATGCTCTGGAATCCTCAACCTTTGCCGTTGCAAGCCCGAGCAACAAGTCTGCTACCACTGCCAACGGGGCTGTCGTTCGCTCGAAACGAACAAGTCGGCCTCCGGTGACCGTTCCATCCATTTCTAGCTCCACTTCTTTTCGCAGGGGTAGGTGCGAACATGTCGGTGGATTGCTAGCAACAGTGCTTGAACGCTACGGAATCGGAATCGACCAACTCCTAGCGGAAATCGATGGCCTTAAGTAGTCGTGTTTATTTGTTAAGTGGCTCTGGATGTTTCCTGGCCAACTCCAAAAACAATTCATAGCGTGCTTTCATTTCGACGACGCTATCTCCGCCAAACTTCTCAACGAGCGCCGACGCTACCTCGAATGCGACTACGTGTTCTACGATAATCGCAGCTGCAGAGATCGCGCATACGTCACTCCGTTCGTAGCTCGCTCGATGGGGTTGTTTGTCCGCCATTCGGATCGAATCGAGAGGTTTGCGAAGGGTGCTGATCGGTTTTTTTGCAGCGCGAAGGATCAGGGGTTGTGCATTGGTCATTCCTCCTTCGAGACCGCCGGCATTGTTCGATGGTCTCGTGTATCCCAGATTCGGCAAGTGACTCTGGGTTGCATCGTAGTGAATAGGATCATGCACCTCCGAACCGCGTCGGCGAGCCGCTTCGAAGCCCATGCCGATCTCTACCCCCTTGATCGCTTGGACAGCCATAACGGCTTGTGCAAGTTTTCCGTCGAGCTTGCGGTCCCATTGTGCATGCGTACCCAATCCGAAAGGAAGACCGTCCACACGGACCTCTACGATTCCGCCTAGCGTATCCATCTCCTCTTCCATACGGTCGATATATTGCTCTGCTTCTTTATCCCGGGCCGGATCCAGAGAATAGATGCTGCTCGACTCCCGCGTTTGACGCGCCTCAGCAATGCTGCTCCGGAGAGAGTCAGCCCGGCCAATCGGCATTTCTCCGAGCTCCACAACGTATCCGATAGTCTCGATTCCAAATTGGAATAGGAGTTGCCGGGCGAGAGCCCCGGCTGCCACTCGAGCCGCAGTCTCCCGAGCGCTAGATCGCTCCAAAACACCCCGAATAGACCCGAGATACTTGATCGATCCGGTTAAATCTGCGTGCCCGGGACGAGGGCGTTCCAACTCTTTGAGCCGTTCCAGTTTGTAGTCGTTGTTCGCGACCTGGAGCGCGATAGGAGAGCCCAATGTCGTCGATTGCCAAACCCCCGTAAGAATATCAACGGTGTCGTGCTCGAGCTTTTGGCGGCCGCCCCGGCCATAGCCACCTTGGCGAAGCCTGAGTTCATGATTGATCAAATCCTGGTCGATCGTCAATCCGGCTGGAAAACCGTCGACGAGAGCGAGCAGGGCTTTTCCGTGCGATTCCCCAGCAGTCCAATAGCGAAGCATACAGAAGTTCAAGATTCCGTCAGAGTTAACCTAGTAAAACGATTATTCTACTCTGCCGGATTCATCAGCCGAAGAGCGCTATCCCAACGAATGTGCTCACCGATGCAATCCCACATTAACCGTAGCCTCCCAGAAGCAATCGTTCAGTATGCCACTACCAATTCTCTCAAACCCAAGCCGCGTCACGCAAATTGGTTATTGCACCAACGTCCATGCCGGCCGCGATTTCGCGAGTGTTCTCGAAAATCTTACCCAATTTTGTTCGCCGGTCCGCGAACAGGTTGCTCCGAACGGAAAACTGGGCGTGGGGCTTTGGTTCTCCGAAGTCTCTGCGATACAAGCTTTGCAACCCGAGAACTTGACGTTACTCCAACGAAAACTGATCGAACTGAACTTGGTACCGTTCACGTTTAACGGCTTCCCACAAGGAGATTTTCATTCCCAGGTCGTCAAACACCGAGTTTATCAACCGACTTGGTGGCAGCCCGAGCGTCTGGCATACACTCGCCACCTGATCCGTTTGCTGGACTCTCTTTTGCCAGCAGGACAGATCGGTTCGATATCGACTCTCCCTATCTCCTGGGGCCAGCCATCCCCTACCCAAGATCAACTCAAGCTGGCTGCTGCGAATCTCGTGGCTGTAGCCGAGGAGTTGCATCAACTCTTTGAAACTAGCGGCAGAACGATCGTTCTAGCGATAGAACCCGAACCCGGTTGCTTCTTGACCGACAGCGCTTCGTTTCGAAGGTTTTACAAGGAGTATCTCTGCTCGAAAGCTGGATCGTCGAGGGTACATTCCTCGGTCCAGTCGCACTTGACCCTGTGCCACGATATCTGTCACGCGGCGGTCATGTTTGAGGATCAAGCGTACGAGCTTGGGCAGCTAAAGAATGACGGAATCGCAATCGGCAAGATCCAAGTTTCGTCTGCCATTCGAGCCTGCTGGCGCGATATGGATGTCGAGGCGCGAGCGGAAGCCATCGAGCAGCTAAAGTCTTTTGCCGAAGACCGATACCTCCACCAAACCTACATCCGCGGCAACGCAAACCAAGCGAGCGTGCTGATCGAGGATCTACCGGCCGCACTGAAAGATGTGACTTTCCAAAGCGACTTCAGCGACGAATGGAGAATTCACTTCCACGTGCCTATCTATTTAAAGGAGTTTGGACGGCTTCGTTCGACGCAAGATGAGATTCTGAATTCGGTGAGGATTTTGCGAGAGCCTGAGATGGAGTGTCTCAACTTCACCGGCCATTGGGAGGTCGAGACGTACGCGTGGGGCGTGCTACCCCCCGCCCTTCGACAATCCAGTCTGTCCCAAGGTATCTCGATGGAGATAAACTGGTTGCAAAGCCAGCTTGAGGAAACGGATCCACTCAAGCTGGGCTAAATTTGGGATAAGCTGGGCAAAATTTGTGACGGCGGTTTCTCAAAGCCGCCACGGCGGTTCTTCAAAGCCACAGCTGGCGAGGGGTTTGGCTATTCCTTCTTGGAGCAGCAACCGCTTGCACAAGTCTCTGCCGCACAAGTCTCTGCCGCACAAGTCTCGACCGAAGTGCTGACAAGCTGCTTGGCCGAGGCTTCACAGCATTCGCGGGCTGCGCCCTCGCAACATACGCCGTCAACACAGCAGCAATCATTCGGAAGGCACTTGCTGCAATCGCAGGCGTCGCATTCACAAAGTGACTTGGTGATTTCACTTGAGGCCATGTCCATTTGAAGACAGCTTGTCTGCTTGGAACAGCATTCGCTGGAGGCCATCGCCATCTTCTGGCATGAGGATCCTTGCGAGCTCGCACCCATATAGTTATAGGCCGTCACACTGGTCACCATTGCCAAGAGACTTGCAACACTCGTTAACGCAATCTTAGTAAACATCGACTTATTCTCCTAAAGAAACACACATCTGGTTTGATTCAAATCGGCTAAAACCCACGAGAATCAGCATTGCCAACTACAATGGAGAATCTGAAAACCAACAGCTGAAAAGAAAGGAACCGCAGGCACCAAGGCTTGCGATTGGAATTGCGATTTAAGAGTGAACAGCTCTCTAACAACGGATTCCATCGCCGTGACTACCACTCTCGGCTCGGAATTAGGAACGGCTATCAGAAATCGACATTGGCATCTGCACGACTTGGGAACTCGCCCAGCAGGGTCGCTTTTCGAATCGGGATGGCAGGTCTCTAGTTCCAGCTGTTTGCAGCAAGCGCAAAAACAATTGCCTGGAGATGAGGACTCCAGTCTTGAAGAAACGCAGCAGACTTCTACGTCCAACACGCAGCACCAGCCATGCGGCATGGCGACCACAGCGATCAAAACTAGGCGAAGGATGCTGAGCATGTGAAAAACCCTTTAGCGTCTACCATAAGGCTTGGCAACGGCCAAAACAAGTGCGACTCGTGTTTTGGGACCCATCGGCTCACCCTCAGATCAGCGATCGGCGTTCTTTTCCAAAAAAACGACTTATTTACCGGTAACCCGCGGTTGTGGCCGGACAATAGGAGATAAGGAAGAATTTCCCGAGAATTTTCCCTTGGTCGAAAGTGCTATTCCATTCTCTCTTTTCTTAGGATATTTTGCCATGCGACGTTTTCGAACGGAGCCCGCGGGTTCGACGTTAGCGGCGTTTACGAATGAATTTGAGAAATATTCCTTGAATTTCACCTCGGATACGTCGGGGGCGATGGTAGGCTCAAACATTGTTCCGATTTCTACGTTCATCGAAGCTGTACGGGAAGATTCGGGAGCCATCGTCAAGGGAACGAACAAAAAAGAGATTGTTCCCGCAAAGTTATAGTAGGGCATGGCCAACGTAGTCGATCTTGGAACACGTTTTGTTCTGAGTGTGACTCAGTCAAGCGCAACCAAAGTGCAGGTTGTTGAAGGCGAAGCAGACGTTTTTACAAAAACACTGGAGTCCGACCTCGATGGAGCGGAAAACGAAGTGATCAAACTCCGTGAACGTCAGGCAAGATTGATCGACTCGGAAGACCGGATGACCGTCCGAGAGATTCCTTTCAAGGCTTCCGAATACACGGCGACTCTGCCGGATCGAGTTACTAAGTTTGAAGCAACCGAAGATGATCGAGGTGCCGTCGACGAATTATTGTCGGTATCCATTCAACGGAATTCGGTCGAACACATGCACACGGTGGATCCATTCTTAGATAGCCCCAACACGCCCGAATCTATAGGAACTCGAGGATTCGGCCTCCGTTTCCAAACTCCAGTGCTCAACGGCTTAGGGCTGGAAGTAGTGTTTTTTGAGTTGCAAACCATTGTCAATAGTGAGCGTGGTGACGCATTTCATGTTAGTCCACTCTATTTCGAAAAAGGTTTGCATTCGTATAATTCCGATTTAGGGTATCCGATCGGAGCAAAAGTCGAGGGCTTGTTTTTCCAAGACGCTGCAGACGATAGTGATTTCTTTGATCCATTGTTTATTGTAGGACTTCCTCCAACGCCATGATGCAAAACCGAATGCCGACCAAGCTGATGACCCTGTCGATACTGTGTTTTGCGTCGTTGACGTGGATCGCATCGGGTGCTGCTTTCTTCGATGAGAAAGTTGTCTCGGATGAGGATATGCGTTTCTTTGAAAACAAAGTCCGTCCCCTGTTGGCTGAGAAGTGTTGGAGTTGTCACGGCCAGGAAAAGCAGAAGGGTAGTCTGCGGCTGGACTCGCTAGCGGCGATACTTCAGGGAGGCGAAAGCGGTCCTGCCTTGGTTCCCGGCAAACTCGACGAGAGTCTCTTGATCGATGCAATCCGATACCAATCCTTCGAAATGCCTCCGACAAAACCCTTAGCGGAAAACGAAATCGCCATTTTGACAACTTGGGTTTCGAAAGGCGGATTCTGGCCAGGCAGCCATGCAGCGACCCCCAATCCTCGCTCCCAGTTCGATGAAGAAGACCGCGCTTGGTGGGCCATTCAGCCTGTTCGCGATGTCGCCATTCCAACCGCGAACGCTGCGACGGACAGTGGGTCCTGGGCTCGCAATCCAATCGATCATTTTATACTCGACCGCATGCAATCAACGGGTCTGACTCCAGCGCGAGACGCAGATCGCACTACCTGGATTCGGCGAATGTCCTTCGACATCGTCGGATTGCCACCAACGCCGCAACAAGTGGATGATTTTCTAAAGGATGAGTCTGCGGATGCCTACGAAAAACGCGTCGATCGCTTTTTAGACTCTCGCGGGTACGGGGAAAACTCAGCGCGCCAATGGCTCGATCTGGTGCGTTACGCGGATTCAGACGGATATCGGGCGGATGGTTTCCGTCCGGACGCATGGCGTTATCGGGACTACGTCATCAAATCATACAATGACGACAAACCATACGATCGCTTCGTTCAGGAACAAATTGCTGGAGACGAATTGTTTCCCAACGATCTGGATGCCCGTATTGCTCTCGGTTACCTACGTCATTGGGTGTATGAATGGAACATTCGCGATGCGCCTGGACAGTGGACTACGATCGTGGAGGACATCACCGACACAACGGCCGATGTGTTCATGGGGCTGGGGCTGCAGTGCGCTAAGTGTCACGATCACAAATTCGATCCGCTCCTTCGCAAAGACTACTTCCGGCTCCGAGCGTTCTTTGCACCCATCATGCCGGAACAACGACCGATCGCGACGCGTGAAGAGTTGGAAACCTTTCTTGCCAAGGAGGGCATTTGGGAATCCAAAGTCAGCGAATTTCAAACCGAAATTGACACGATCGAAGCTCCCTCTCGCGAGAAGTTAAAGAATCGAGCCATCAACCGATTTCCCGAAGAGATTCAGACAATCGTGAGGAAACCTGCCGATGAGCAGAGTCCTTATGAGAAGCAACTTGCCCATCTCGTCGCATTACAAGTGGATGCGGAATACAAAGGGCTCGAGGGGGAATTGAAAGCCGAAGACAAAGAACGTGTGCTCGAGCTGCGTCGAAAAATAGAATCTTTCGATGAACTTCGGCCCGCAGGCCTGCCTGTTGCGTTGGCGGTCAGAGACGTGGGCAACACGGCACCACCCACGTTGATTCCAAAACGTTCAGGGGAACCGATCGAGCCTGGTTTTCCAACGATTCTCATGGCAGAACCAGCCTCGATCGAACTTGTTCCGGATGCTCCAGAATCTACCGGTAGGCGCGCGGCGCTCGCACGCTGGCTGACGCAGAAAGATAATCCACTAACGGCGCGCGTCATTGTGAACCGAGTTTGGCAGAGTCACTTTGGCCGAGGTTTGGCCGCCAACACGAGTGACTTTGGTCGACTCGGCGACCCCCCGACGCATCCCGAGTTGCTCGATTGGCTAACGGGCCAGTTTGTCAACAATGGCTGGAGTCTGAAATCACTGCATCGATTGATCCTGAACTCCTCGACCTATCGCCAGTCCACGCATCACGCTTCGTTGGCGGAGTACCAAACGATCGATCCTGCGAATCGCTTCTATTGGCGTGCTGATACGCGACGATTGTCGGCGGAAAAGATTCGCGACGCTATCCTAGCGGTGACGGGACAGCTCAATGAGATACAAAGTGGACCCGCTGCGATGACCGATACTCCGAGCCGAACGATCTTTACACGAGTCATGCGGAACTCGCCCGACGAGCTTCTGGATAGTTTCGATTTGCCATTGTTCTTCTCCAGCAACGCGTCTCGCAATACGACAACCACTCCGGTTCAATCGCTGTTGCTCATCAATAGCGAAACGATGCTTGCGCATGCCCGCAAACTGGCGCGAGCCGTTCAGTCCGAGTCGAGCGATCTCCCATCGCAGTTGGCATCGGCCTGGCGGCGAGTGTACGCCAATAAGCCTAGCGAGGTGGAGATGCAGCATGCGATGGCTTTCGTTGCGACACAGAGGGAATTGATCGCTGCGATGCAGGCACGACAGGATAGCCAAGTCATCGAAACAGCCAAACTCCCTTATCGCAATGGTCAAGCCGTTCGCTTCGTGGCCAACAATCCTGAGTTGAAGCTATCCATTCCCAACGAGAATGGAATGGATGTCGGCAATTTTACCGCCGAGGCTTTTTTCCAGTTGAGGTCGGTGGATGATACCGCGGCGGTTCGTACGATTCTCGGTAAATGGGATGGAGATCGCAATCATGCCGGCTGGGGATTCGGTGTGACGGGACATGGGTCGCGTCGAAAACCGCAGACACTCGTTCTGCAAATCGTAGGTGAGCTGTCCGACGGTACCAAAGCCGAGACACCCATCTTTTCCGATCAGCACGTGGAGATCAACAAACCTTATTATGTCGCAGCTAGCGTTCAACTCGCAAAGGACGGCAAGCCTGGTAAAGTGAGTTTTTATCTAAAGGACTTGTCGAACGATGACGAGCCGCTTTTGACTGCCGAGATCGAGCACTATGTAGTCGGTGGCTTTTCCAACGAATTGCCCCTGACGATCGGCGGCTTGAGCGCAAAGAAGCCTCGCACGTTCGACGGTTTGGTGGATGACGTTCGCTTGGTTGGAAGCACTCTTTCGGTAGACCAGCTTCTTTACTCTGTCGAGCATTCGATTCCTGGAACGATCGGTCATTGGCAGTTTGAATCGGATCCGGGCGTCGTTCGCAACAGCGCCAATGACCGATATCATATCGATGCCAAGGGCAAAGCCATCGTTCGACTCTCCGCTTCGGAGGCCGCATTGGTGGATTATTGCCATTCTCTCTTGAACTCGAATGGGTTTTTATATGTCCATTGAAAGTGTTACCAATCGCAACAACCGTCTGCAACGATGTTCCGACGATAAAAACACCAACGAGCCCACGGTCTGTACCACAAGGCGGGAGTTTCTCACCAAGGGGGGCGGCGGTTTCGGAGCGGTTGCGTTGGCGGGACTCATGTCCAATGCCATGGCCGACTCCATCAATCCCTTGGCAGCCAAGAAACCTCATTTTGTTCCGACTGCGAAGCGAGTCATCTTTCTGTTTATGGAGGGAGGGCCGAGCCATCTCGATCTGTTTGATCGCAAGCCTTTGTTGCAAGAATTGGCCGGGCAGACGATCCCGGATAGTTTTGGCAAAGTCGTAACGGCTTTCGGCGAGACCAAGTCTCCGCTGTTGGCTTCCAAGCGAACGTGGAAGCAGCATGGCAAGTCGGGGATCTGGGTTTCCGATTGGTTGCCGAAGATCGCCGAGTGCATCGATGATATCGCCGTGGTACGATCGTGCTGGGCCGATGGAATCAATCACTCGGCGGGAGTATGCCAAATGAATACCTGCTCAATCTTGAGCGGGCGGCCATCGCTGGGAAGTTGGGTTAGCTACGGGCTTGGTTCGGAAAACGAAAACTTGCCCGCCTTCGTTGTCATGCAAGACAACGGCGCACAGGTGGTCAATGGTCCCCGCAATTGGGGGCCAGGCTTCATGCCCGCGGTATACCAAGGCATTCGTTTTCGGGAAGGCAAGCAACCGATACCCTATTTAAATTCGCCCGAAGGGATTGAAGACCAACAGCAGATTTCGAAGCTCGATTTCATCAACCAGCTCAACATGGACTATGCAAAAGGGCATCCGGAACAGACGGAGCTCGATGCGCGGATCGCAAGCTATGAATTGGCTTTTCGAATGCAAGCCGAAGCACCCGAGGTGATCGATATCGCCAAGGAGTCAGCAATGACACTTGAGGACTATGGGATTGGGACTAAGGAGACCGATTCATTTGGTCGGCTTTGTTTGTTGGCCCGACGGATGGCCGAAGGGGGCGTTCGCTTTATACAGCTCTATCATGGGGCGGGAAGCAAATGGGATTCACACGCTGATATTGAACGCAACCATTCCGGATTGTGCCTATCTATGGACCAACCGGTAGCGGCGTTGCTCAAGGATCTGAAACAGCGGGGGATGTTGGACGAGACTCTGGTCGTATGGGGAGGTGAGTTTGGTCGCACCCCGATGTCGGAGCGAGGGAATGGCCGAGATCACAACCCGTCCGGTTTCACGATGTGGATGGCAGGCGGTGGAGTACGAGGTGGTCAAGTGCTCGGGGAGACCGACGAACTAGGCTTGCACGCGATTGTTGACCGAGTGCATGTGCATGACCTGCATGCATCGATTCTGCATTTGCTCGGTCTCAATCACAAAGAGCTGACCTACATTCACAAGGGGCGACCGGAAAGACCAACGGTCAACGAAGGTGATTTCTTCAGGGCATTGGTGTAGCTCGGCACTGCCAAGGTTTAGGTTGCAGTTGTGAGCACGTTGCTTTCACTTCACGGTCACACCCGGCAGGTGTGACTCACGGTGGGTCACTCTTGCCGAGAGTGACTATGCGCGTTGCTTTCACTTCACGGTCACACCCGGCAGGTGTGACCCACGGTGGGTCACTCTTGCCG
>Ga0105049_10009820_pt1 | contig 11002 bp, 11 predicted proteins | sample MAT06_FD_78087 | JGI IMG/M metagenome (GOLD analysis project Ga0105049, IMG submission 78087) | Freshwater microbial communities from Lake Fryxell liftoff mats and glacier meltwater in Antarctica - MAT-06 | ecosystem: Environmental > Aquatic > Freshwater > Ice > Liftoff microbial mat | place... | reverse complement strand
GGATATCAAGGTCCCATTGACGCGGATCCTTCTGATGAAGTGGTTACGCTGAGTGGACTTTCTGGATACGAAATGGCCATCACGAAATTCTCTTCTGACGGCGAAATGATTTGGGCCAAACGCGTGGCCGGTGGATCGTCGGGCGAATACCCGTATCATCTGCACATCGATCAATCAGATAATATTCTGATCGCCGGACAGTTTCATGGTATGGTCGACTTTAATCCGAACACTCCCATCAATATCCAGACTGCAGAATTTGGTTTCGATCTGTTTCTCCTCAAACTCACAAGCGATGGAAATTATATTTGGGTAAGAAAATGGGATTGGCTCGAATGGAAAAGTATGACTCACGATTCCGACGGAACTATATATAACGTGGGCACTCATTTCGGTCCTACCCATTTTGATCCAAGTGACGGTGAATTTTCGATAGGCAGCAATCAAATTGAATTCACCTACCTCATGCGCCTCAATGCCGGCGGACTCTTTGACTACGCTTACACTTCCGAAACACCAGACAACGAACTGAACGATATTCTTTTTCTTCTCCCTTCTTCGCTTTTGATGACGGGAAAGATGCGGGCCTCCGGTGATTTCAATCCAGGACCGAGCGTCACGATAATCGGCGATCCCGGCGAATATTATTGGGGTGATGTATTTGTACTCAAGTGTGATACTGCAGCTAATCTCGAATGGTTCACCCACAGCCATTCAACAGAATCAAATGAACGCGGGAAATCAATTGACATAAGTCCAAATGGCGAGATATATGTGGTCGGCTCCATCAATTCCGACATGGATGCTGACCCCGGTAATGAGGTGTTCGCAATTACAAGTTTCGGCGAAACCGGTGGACTGATCTGAGTGCTTCGAGAAAATGGCGATTTTCTGTGGGCGGGTCATTTTGGTCAAACCGGCGAAGACGAAGCGCTGTCGATAGACTATGCCGATCAATCCCTCTTCATCGGCGGCTTGTTTGAGGGTCTTGACGCCGATCTTGCTCCGGGAATTAAAACTGTGCTATTCGACAATATAAATAACGGTAAAGATGGCTGCCTGATCCGCATCAATGCGCCCGAATGTGATGTCTCCCCCACCGAAGAACTGGTAGTTATTTGTTCGGGCGATAGCGCGTTCATTGCAGGTGCGTGGACAACCGTTCAAGGATTGTATATCGATAGTCTTCAAACCACTCTTGGCTGTGATAGTCTCGTGTTTATCCAACTGAATATATTTAATCCAATCAACCTCACCTTCACCACAGAGCAGGCCAATTGCTCGCAAACAGGATCTGCCATAGTCGCAGCTAGCGGCATTGCACCGATCGGCTTTCAGAGGAACGACGCACTTCAGACCACTGGATGTTCACTCCTCAACGTATCACCGGGGGAATACATGGTCACGGTCATCGATGGAAATGGATGTACCACTTCCGCCGCAATTGCTGTAACTAGCCTGTGGAGCGGCTGTCCCGGCGACTTCGATTTGGATGGATGTGTAGGTGTGAGCGATATGCTTGAATTCATCGCATCATTCGGGTGTTCGAGTGGCTGCTGCCCAATAGATATCGACGGAGATGATCAGGTGGGAATAGCCGATTTGCTGTTGCTCTTAAATAACTATTCGGCAGCATGCAATTGATCTTGCCTGCGAAAAGTTGAATCCCTGAGAGATTCCCATGACATCGCACTCATCTTCGGCAAATCACTTTGCCTTAAAAGGGATCTCAAGGCTTAATCATGGACATTCCGATAACTTCGTTCCAGATTGTATTTAGATTTTCAATGGCTTTGCCGCTTCGAGAACTGTATTGTTAAAGGCAAGGCAAAAAAATCAACCCTTCACCCAACATCTGGCCTTTACCTTTCGTCTATCCCTTGATTGAACCTTATCGCCTCGTAGGTTTCCCTATATGTCGGAAGACGAAAAGAAACGCCTAGCCCTTTGCTTGAAAGGCGATCGGAAAGCTCAACTCGCTTTGTACGAGTCGCTCTTCGGTCGGCTAATGGGCGCGGCTAGACGCTACTTTCAAAATCGGGACGATTGCAAGGCGCACGTGAATGCCGCATTCTTTAAGATACTTGAGAAACTGCCGCAGTATTCGGGTGAAGGAGTATTTGAAGCATGGTGCCTGCGTATCATGACCAACACGCTTATCGATGAATGGCGAAAAGAAATCCATCCGCGCCATGTCGCACGACCCAATTCCAGAAGACAATATCGACCTGTCGACCTTCAACGAAGCAGAAGCACGACTAGGTGAAGAGGAAGTGCGCGAAATGTTGTTTCGCCTTCCTGATGCGACGCGGTATGTCTTTAACCTGTTTGCCATTGAAGGATATTCTCACAAGGAGATTGCAGAGTTAGCTGGTATTTCAGAGGGCACTTCAAGATGGCACGTGAATGACGCCCGACGAATTCTGAAGGCAATCATCTTAAATCAACTCGACCCACAATGAATAGGATCGACGAATTACTGCGCTCCAAGTTATCCGGATCTGCTGAAAAAGCAGGGGCGGACGACTTGCGCGAAATGGAACTGCTGCTGGGCGAGAATAACAAAAAACGTCGCGGCGCATGGTGGTGGTGGATCATCGGAATGGTGGTTGGTGCATGTGCCAGTTACGCTATTTACGATTCGACCCACCCAAGCATCTCAGTGCACACCTCGTATCGCACTATTTCAGTCGCTTCTCCTTCAGCAAATACTTTACAATCGATCCCGTCTCTCGGGCAAGTTGATTCGGACTCTGCAAATACGAATTCAAACAAACTAACCGTTACGTCACATTCCTCCGCTTCAACTGATTTATCCGCTTCGAACTCCTCCCCCTCCAAGCCTGTTCAAACCGATGTTTCCGCCTCTCCAAAAGGCAGCGGAATAATATCACCTCGATCCGTCTCCAAGAATTCGTAACATGGCAGCGTTTCCATGTCAGAAGGGAATGAAGACAAACCCAGCGATGATTTACGCGGGTTTTCAAGTGAAATAAAATCCTCCTCTTTGTTAGAAGCTAAGAAAGAAATCGGCAGCGAATCACCCAGCGATTCCTCTTCAACGGCATTGGGCGAGACCATTGAAAATCGTTCCTTGGAGAAAATGCCATCGGCCCTTGATTCTTTAAGAAAAAATAAATCTATCCCAACAGACTCAATGAATGTTGAGGTAGCAGATTCTGTCAAAAAGGATAGCTTGTCATTTCTTAGCCACTTAATAATGCATCACCCAAATGGGAAGTTCAAATAGGTATTTCCTCACTTCTTTTTGAATTCACAGAGCTTCAATTCGCTACTAGCCCGTTGGAAACAACCGATCGGCGCAGCGGTATTTCTCCTAATTTATCCATTCGCAGAAATTGGGGAAATTGGCAGACGGGAATCGGATTTGCTGATCAACGGCCAACCTCTGACTTGGATGATTCATCACTAATTGTAGGGGATGGTCCGTATATGTTCATTGATGATGTGTTGACTCTCGACTACACCTACAACGAAGAGCTGGAGATTGCTGCCAAGGAATTCGAAGGACTGACCCGCTATCGCAGAAATGCACTCACTTTCTTTGGTGCGTATTCATTTGCATCTCCATCCGGAAAATGGTCAATCCTCCCGAAAGCCGGAATGACGATGGGATTCCTTCAATCCGATCGACGCGTTTATATCCGTAAGGTCGTGACAGTTTCAGACCCCAATTTTCCAGACCTTGCCTACGATCAGCAACGCTATGATACAAGGCAATCGCAAGGAACTGCCCTCCAAATGGATGCCCATATTTCTGAAGAAGTGAGGAGAAAATGGGGAACTCGTTTCCTCGTAATTGCAGAATCCGGACTGAACGTACCTCTTTCAAAAAGCATTTCCACTGGATCAGTTAAAATTCAACCATGGTATGCCCGCATTGGATTCGGATATTGTTTCAATTAATTGGACGTCTCCCCAACATTTACTGAAAGTTGTTCGTCAATCCCATAGAAACCACCTAAACCGGTTTCGTGATTTACCAAAAACAACTATTCCCATGAACACCACATTCTCACACCTCATTCGCGCCAGTATCAAAAGAGGACTAGGACTAACCACTTTGCTCGGCGCTCTCTTCCTTCTTCAAGCCTGCGAAAAAGAAGATCCTCGCACAGGAGTCATCTACCGCGGCGGATCACGCAGCACGTGCTTTCCTAGCGAACTCGAAAATGGTCTCATCGCCTTTTATCCATTTGAAAATGGAAGCTTACTTGACCAATCAGGAAATATGAATGACCTGATCAACCCAACCGGTGCGCTTACCACCGAAGACCGCCTCGGCAATTCGGGATGTGCCTTCGAGTTCATCATGGCCAATGAGGAATACCTCGTATGCGAGAATCCGATCTTTCTAGACAATCTTACTCAAATTTCAATTTCCCTGTGGTATCAATCATCTCCACTGGGCAATCCCGGTTCATTGGTGGGGGTAGTGCTGCGTGGCGACTCCAGTGAGCATCGCCCCGACACAATGTCCGAATGGGCGCTCGGTATTTACGACTGTCGGAGGCCTGTGTTCGGTTACGCCAACTCCGCCATGTGGCACCATACTGGACAAGGCCCACTCGGAAATTTCAATTCCTGCGATGAACTTTCAGACTTTATGAATTCCGCTTGGCATCACCTTGTGGCGATTTATGGCAATGGCACCCATCAATTATGGTTGGATGGAGTACCTTCAATCTACACCCCCAATGCGTTCGGTAATTGCCTCAACTCCTCACTCATGGAAGACATCAGTGACTTCTATCTAGGAAAAACCTTCGGCGGAAAAGTAGATGATCTCGCTATATATAATCGGGCATTATCGAACAGCGAAGTTGCACAGCTGTTTGACCTTCTTCCCTGCTGTGAGAATTGAGCGGACCACCTCAATGGTTGGCGAGGATCACAAAAAAGGTGTTATTAGAAAACCGTAAATTCAAGAAAGGCCGATCGCAAATCAATGGCCGACGTCCTTTCTCCGCAGCAGATAAAAATGCTCGGTCTCACGCAATAACTCCTATTCCTCTCCCGCATGTGGCAAGTAGAATTTGTGTACAAACAGCAGATCCGCTTCTGATTAAGCAAAATGCTCAGGAGTAGAATGAATGGAAGTAATTCCCGTGAAAAATCGCAGTACACGCGGCTTTTCAAAAGCCACCACTTCGTCCGAATTTACGTGAGCGGAGAGATAGGCATACCATTCGCGAGTCTCCTCTGTCCACGCTCGGTTACTGTCTTTCTCATGATAGGACTGCACATCGATGATTGAGCGCACAATAACGTAGGTTGCCAAAAGAACGGGAATTACACTTCGCACCATTGTTGGCCAAGGAATTTTTTCAAGAAAAAACCACAGACCGCTCACCATGAAATACACGATAAAAGGCACCACCGGAAATACAAACCGAACGCCCTGATAATGTGGCCAGATAAGAATGATACTCAGACATCCCAATACAAACACAATGAAGTGCGCATGCGTTCTCCAACCTGAAATCATGCCTACTACAACCAATGTGAGAAGAACAAACCAAACCGATTCATTGATGAAGAAATAATCTTCAAACAAGGTGCTATAGTCTTGCACATTCTTCAGGATCACCTCCCCCGAAAAATGTTCCTTCAACTTCCGCATGTGATTCTCTCCACCATCGGGCAATCCTACTTTTACAGCACCCAACAATGCCACAAAGACCACATACGGAATGCCTAGAATCCATTGCCAAGCACGGGTTTTACGATCACCCGTCCAACACATCAACTGATACACCATCAGCGTTCCAAGCAACACAATACCCATGTCGCGGATGAAGTAGGAGAAGAAAATCGCCACACCCAATCCAACCTGATTCAAGACCTTTGGAGATCGCTCCATGCACACCAAAGCGAGAAGAGCGAAAAAGAAAAAGGGCAAATCCGACAGCACATTATCCGCAAAGGTCACAAAGCCGGCATACCAGCATACAACTGCAATAATCAGATAGCAAAGCCATGATTAAGCCAGTCGCGCACGGAACAACGCAGAAATAAGCGGAATGCTGAGCAGCAAAAACAATCCGCAGTATATCTTCAGCGCGATGAAGTGAATGCCGATTACTTTCAGTACAGGCCACAGCAACAAATGAAAACCAAACGGATAGAGATAGGGCCCGACCTCATAGTCGGAATTATCCATCGCGTACTTATTCGCTGCGTAAAGCTCACCGACACTACCCTCGTTTATTGCCTGTACTTGCTCGATGTAGAGGGCAAAATCTCCTCCCCATTCATGTCCGTCGTGAATGCACCAAGCAATCAGTGCTAAGCACACGAAGCCCATTGCCAATAGCGGCCATCGATTAGAGACAGGAGAAAAGAGCAACTTTGATTTCATCACCTTCCTTCAAAGAAAGGAGGATCAACACGGAATCAAACTTCCCGATGCGCCAGACTTTTCAACAGTGCGTCTGCGGGCTCCATCAATCTTATCGTGAATTACTCGGTGATTGGTCGCACTGAGCCGGATCTGGGCAAGAAATTCAAGGCGGTTCCCCTGCGCCTTCCGCTGCGCAGCTAGAATGGACATAAGGTATTTCATCCATAGAAATAACTACGACTCAAGGAATCCTTCGCAAGCAATGGGTAAAATGATGAGCGGAAAGATGAAACACCCTTCCCTTGGAAATATCTACAACTCAATGCAGCGAAGACCTCGGGGATTTTCCAGATAAGATCGTATGATCGACGAATTCGTTTCGGTCAATGAGAGCGGTTTGAGAAAATCTTCTAGCGCATCCACTCGCTCGATAGCCAACTCACGAGGCACGAATCCATAGCCCTCCGGACGACCTTCTTTGACCAACACAAAACTGTGCTCGGTGGCATCGCGCCCCGAAGACAAAAGAACCACGTGACGCTGATCGGTTTGGTCTTTACTCAACGCAATTTGCAATCGCACGTTGTGCTGGTCTGCAACGATCGTACTTACATCGAGTTCCACAGGTAGCCCAACTACTGCATAGTTCAGTTGGTGTGCATCTGCAATTTTTACCAGCCATTTGCACGCTGCTGCGCGTGAAGTGAACAACCGCAACGGAGCTATTTTCTTCGACACTTTGTTGATCGTGAGGCGCTGCAAGCCTCGCCCATCCTGATACATAAAAATACCTACACCACCTGGCGGACGCTTCTGTGCGCGGTTGTGACGCGGCCAGTGCTTTCTAATTTCAGCATCCTCCAGCAACAAGGCAATCAATTCATTGCCCGTAAGAACATAGTCCACGTGATGAATTTCGGTCAGAAATTGCTGGTGCCGTTCGCTCTCTGTGGCAGGCGAAAAGTGGGTGCGCACACGCTTCTTTAGATTCTGTGCTTTTCCAATGTATATAGGCTTTCCAGACTGATCAAGAAAATAGTACACACCCGGTTTTTCGGGTAGTCGGGCAAACTCCTTTTCGTCCAAATGATTCGGAAGAAAACTCTCGCGAGATCCGTGCGCTATAAATTTCTGGATGTCGTCCTTCGATAAGACGTTCAGTATTTTTTCAAAAATCTGAACCGTTGCTTCTGTATCTCCCATCGCACGGTGAGCGGCGTCGTTGCGCACATTCAACTCGCGACAGAGATTAGACAATCCGTAGCTACGCATACCCGGAAATGCTTTGCGCGAAAGCCGAACCGTACATAATTTCTTGGGGTTCCAAGAAAGTCCGGCGGCCTGCATTTCTGCATGAATAAACGAATAGTCAAAATTCACATTGTGAGCCACGAAGACGGCGTCCTTCAAAATATCATACACCTCTTCCGCGATTTCCTCGAACTCCGGCGCTCGGGAAAGCATATCATCTGTAATTCCGGTGAGTTGTGTAATGAAATAAGGAAGCGACCTTCCGGGATTCACCAGCGACTGAAATTTGCGGACCACACGGGTTCCGTCGTGCAGGCAAATAGCAATCTCTGTAATACTATTGGCGGAGGCATAACTGCCCGTAGTTTCAATATCAGTAATGGCGAAAAGCAAGTGTGTCGGGATTGATTGTGTAAATTTCGGAATTCAACCAATGAAGGAATGAAGATGATGACAAAATTCTACCGTTCGGTGTTCAATGTGCAAATGATTTCCCGACCTAAGTGTTCAGGATTATGGACTCTGCTGATTCTGCTGGCTCTGTCCACGCCCGCCTCGGCGCAATGGACTGGGAATGAGCCCTCCCTTAGGCAGCAATGGATCAGCGATCTGACACTTGCCGATCCGGAAGACGAAGAAGAGGAGGTGGAATCAGAGCCTTGGAAGGGATTTTCCTTCGGACTGAATATTGGCTCCTACTTCGCGAGCAAGGCTACTGGGAATTTTTACAATGGAAGTTGTCCGGTCGATGTGGGCGCAAACCCCAACGAGGTTCGCTGTTTTACTATCGAAGAACGGCTAAGCCTAACCTTTGAAGAAGTCAATTATATCACGAGTTATTTTAACGCCTCGGGTTTTGAGGTGCCCTTCGACTCTTATCCGCTGAACATGCGATACACCCCGTCTTTTCTAGTCGGGATGCAGATCAAATACAACTTCAACAAGGATGCTGCAATCGTATTTAATGTGAACTCGATGAAACTGAAAGCGGTGGATCAGTTCACTCTTCGCTTGATCGGTACACCTGCGCAAATAAATGCACAACAGGATATCCGTACTTTTCAGATTACCGGAACCGAGCAACGCTTCAACTTCAACCTCGGATATCGCATGGGATTGGAGATGAATGAAATGACAAACTGGTACTTACAGCCGGGTGCGAGTATGCTAGGCACCAAATTTGAAACGAATGAAATCTTCGTGGCCGATCGGGTGTATGATCTCTTCATCGGAGCTGCAAATCCTCAACAAGTATTGCCCTATCAACCCCGCACTGATATAGGCTTCGGCTATTACCTGTCCACCGGATTTGAATTTTTCATTAAAGACAAGTACAGCTTTGATATCAGCCTCGGCTTCTCACGGGATAAGGTAATCCTTGTTACCTGGGAAAAGAAAGTTTGGAACACATGGCTTCAGGCTTCCTTTACCATTTGAGGGTCGGTTGCCTTGCCTAAGGAGCGGAGAATGCTGTGATGGTGTTTAACGGATTAAGAGCTCCAACTCATCGCCATGTATGCTGTCATAGCTGATTCTCTAAACAATTTCTTTCATCTTTTATGTCACAATTTATATAAAGTGACAAAAAGTTCATTGCGCATATGGAATGATCATGCGTATATGCCCATTCGAGCTTAACCGCCAATTCCATTTTTATTTCGCTTAAAAATAAAATAGTCACATCACTATATGTCCTCTGGAAAGTAAATGGGCATGTAAGGTTAGGCCAAAGCAACCCATCACGTACTTGAAAATAACGCTGGATACCTATGCCACTTCATATTACTCCGTGGCACTATCTTAGTTTGCAGAGGAGTTGAGACGCAGAGCTGAGATGATTGCGATTCACAATCTCATCATTCCTTCACCACTGAAACTGATGCAATCGGTCTATTGGATGCATCCAGTAATTTTAACACATACAATCCTGAGGGGAGCGCGCTTAAATCGACCGCCAACGCATCTTGCCAGGGGCTAACTGACTCGCGAAGTGCTTGCTGTCCCAATGTACTGTATAGCACTAAAGCAGAGGCCTCACAGGTCCAGTTTATTTGTACGATATCATTGGCGGGGTTAGGATAAATGCGCAACTCATTGGGTAGGTCCGTTTTTTCCTCCACCCCTACTTGCGGGCCACAGCCATTGAACACCAATTCACCGCAGGCATCGGTTTTCACTATCCAAGTGACGTAGTTCATGGCCTCGTACGAAAAATAGTTTCCCACAAACGCCATCCCACCGTCCGGTGTCATTTCGAGGTCATATCCAGAAGGTGTATGAAAATCCGTTTCCGGAGGCAAATACGTTTGATACCACTCCTCCTGTCCTTGAGAATTCACTTTAAGTAAAAAAGCAGAACCGGGACCTACAATAGTATTCTGATTCGCTTTGCCAAACATTACAAACCCTCCGTCAGGCGCCCGCTCCATATCAAAAACACCTCCGTAATAATGCGGGTGATCAAAGAAATTACCCAAAGTCAACTCCATGGTGCCCGCGCTCAACCAACCAATTCGTGGGCGACCGAAAATATAATTATCATTCGTGATATGTGAAAATACGCTGTACCCAAAAGCAAACTCATCCACCCCAATGCGCACAGGCCAAGCCGATCCGTCGCCATACTGTGCATGCCCCCATTTGACATGGTCCAAATAATTGCCCACACTATCAAATTTGATCGCATAGCAATCATGGGGATTGCCAATGCTTCCGAATACTAGAATATCACCATTACTTAGTTCAAACAAGCCACCAGCAGGAAATGCGAACGGCCCGCCATAATCTATCGTAATATTTAAGTCACTCAATGTATATTCCCTAAACCAAAGTTCATTTCCAAGCGTGTCATGCCTAGCCAAAATTAAATTAGAAAATAACTCTCCAGGCATAGGACCATATATATGAACATATCTTCCGTCGGAGACAATATCGCCGTTGCCAAACTCCGCTGACTTGAAAAACCCAGCTCGGGAACTATCGGTGAACATTTCTTGATATTCAATGCGCTGTATCATCGCAAAATTATCATCCAGCCTCAGCATGATCGGCCAGCCGCCATTTGACCCTGACCAAAAGTATCCCCCTTCGCTCAATGGGAAAATCGCCTCGGAAAAACCCACCACATGATAGTCATCACCTTCTGGAAACAAAAGATCAGAAACCATGACCCCCTCACCATTAACCACTAATACTCGGCGGCCATTCTGCCCAGGCATAGGCACAAAGGCGTAAGCCATAAGTGAGTCGCCCCGACAAATTAAGTTAGAGGCGTCTCCGATTCCAACTTCCGGAAATGCTGGCTGATAAGCTTGATTGAAATAGGTGTACTGCGCATTCAATAAAACCGGAATCAGAAGCAGGAATAGAATGAGTGAGCGATTCATT
>Ga0105049_10009816_pt1 | contig 11004 bp, 10 predicted proteins | sample MAT06_FD_78087 | JGI IMG/M metagenome (GOLD analysis project Ga0105049, IMG submission 78087) | Freshwater microbial communities from Lake Fryxell liftoff mats and glacier meltwater in Antarctica - MAT-06 | ecosystem: Environmental > Aquatic > Freshwater > Ice > Liftoff microbial mat | place... | reverse complement strand
TGCGAATGCCACGCGAACGGGGCCGAGTTGTGCCAGCGAAAACTCTGGATGTCGAACCGCGAACCCGGATTGCGTTTCAGCGCCTTGGCAACGCGGAACGAACAGACCGCCACCGTGGGAGAATGGTGCCACGGGCAGGCATAGGTGTTGTATTCGGCATCGTTGAACGTGTGATCGGCGCGCAGCATCAGGCCGGGCCTGGCCTTGAACAGCGATACGCGGTCGATCCGGCGGCGGCCGGGGGGGATGTGTTCTTCGAACCGCCAGCGCAGGCCGCCAAAGAAATCCAGTTGCCGCTCGGCCGGGTTGTTGTGCCGGTCGGTGCGCGCCAATGCATAATAGCCCGACCGATCCATATGCGCATCGTCCAGCGACACCGCATCGGGATGCGCCCAAAGATCACCCGCATAGAGGTCGATCACATAGCCAAGCACCGTGTCGCGCCGTTCCTCGGCGACAAAGGCGACCAGTTCGGCGACGCTGCGCTGTTCGCAGAACGGAAAGAACAGATATTCCGCGTTGTAGCAGTAATGGAACCACGTGCCCGGCGCGGCGGCGATGCAGGCGTTGACGATCCGCTCCAACGCGTTGTCGGCCACCAGATCGGCGTCCACCTGGGTCACCTTGTCGTTCTCGGCCAGCGCCGGCGGCAACGGCAACCCGGCATCGGCAAACACGATCACGGCGCGAAACCCGGCATCCAGATGATGGCGGATGGTGGTGTCAACCTCGGCCCCGTCTTCGGCCAGAATCAGCGCCACCGGCCCCTTGGCCAACAGCCGCGCGCCGCTGCGCAGGAATGATTGCAGGCTGTCGTAGCGCATCGGTGATCCTGTCCTGCCCCTGGCCGTGCCAGACTGCCGCAGAATCGGTGAATATTCTGCGCATTGCAAGGCGGGGTCGCGCGGGGGTAAAAGGGTGACTGACCCCGTGCCAGGAATTGCCCGCCAATGTCCGCCCCGCGAAAACTGTTCGTCAAGACTTACGGCTGTCAGATGAACGTCTATGACAGCGAACGCATGGCCGAGGCGCTGGCGGGCGAAGGCTATGTCGCGACCGACCGGCCCGACGATGCCGACCTGGTGCTGCTGAACACCTGCCATATCCGCGAAAAGGCGGGGGAAAAACTGTACTCCGATCTGGGCCGCCTGCGTCCGTTCAAGGCAGCCAATCCGGGGATGAAGATCGCGGTGGCGGGCTGTGTCGCCCAGGCCGAAGGGGCCGAGATCATCGCCCGCGCGCCCCAGGTCGATCTGGTGGTCGGCCCGCAGGCCTATCACCGGCTGCCGCAGATGGCGGCGCGGGCGCAAGCGGGCGAGCGGGTGGTGGACACCGATTTCCCGCCCGAGGACAAGTTCGACGCCCTGCCGCGCCCAACGTTGCGCCGCGCCCCGGCGGCGTTTCTGACCGTCCAGGAAGGCTGCGACAAGTTCTGCGCGTTCTGCGTCGTGCCCTATACCCGCGGGTCCGAGCTGAGCCGCCCCGCAGACCGCATCCTGGCCGAGGCGCGGGCGCTGGTCGATCAGGGCGTGGCGGAACTGACCCTGCTGGGCCAGAACGTGAATGCCTGGCACGGGGCGGCGGGTGGCCTTGCCGCACTGATCTCGGCGTTGAGCGAGATCGCGGGCCTGCAGCGGATCCGCTATACCACCAGCCATCCCAACGACATGGACGCCGCCCTGATCGCGGCGCATGGCGACAACCCCAAGCTGATGCCTTATCTGCATCTGCCGGTGCAATCGGGGTCAGACCGCATCCTCAGGGCCATGAACCGCAAACATACCGTCGCCGATTACCTGGCGCTGGTCAGCCGCATGCGCGCCGTGCGGCCCGATATCCTGCTGTCGTCCGACTTCATCGTGGGTTTCCCGGGCGAGACGGCGGCGGATTTCGACGCCACCATGGCCCTGATCGACACTGTCGGCTATGGCATGGCCTATTCGTTCAAGTATTCGCCCCGCCCCGGCACCCCGGCGGCGCACCGGCCAACCCTGGCGACCGCTGTGGTGGACCAGCGGCTGGCGCAGATGCAGGCGTTGATCACCCGCCAGCAGCGCGCGGCACAGGATGCGATGGTCGGACGCGTGGTCCGGGTGCTGGTGGAAAAGCCCGGCCGCAAGCCTGGGCAGATGGGCGGCAAGTCGGATTATCTGCATGCGGTGCATTTTCAGGGCACGCCCGCGATGACCGGCAGCGTCGTGCCGGTACGGATTACGGAATCGTCCACAAACTCGCTAGCCGGGGTGATTGTGGGCTGACTGGCGCTGGTAGCGCGACAATCTGCCCTGTTTGCGGCCACCGTCGCCGGATCGGGCCAGGTCTGGCCGGTATTCTTTACAGCGGCCCGAATCCTGCCTAGCGTCTGTTAACCAATATCAGGCTGCGTCAGGCCGATCCGGTCGCTGGGCCGGTGTCGGTTGTTGCCACAGGCGGGGCCGAACGGTTGTGGGATGGCATGAAAGGGTTTGGGAATGATGATGCGAGCAGGTCTTGCGGTGGTGCTGGCAATCTGGGGTAGCCAGAGCATGGCCGAACTGGAGGCCCATCCGGGCAACCACTGGAATCAGGGCGGCACCGTCTATGTCAGCTGCTATCGCGGCCCCTGGCGCGATGTGATCTGGGATCGCCCCGAGGCGATCTTTGTCGATTCGCTGGTCAGCGTCGGCTATGACTATACCAACGCGCTGGCCATCGCGACGCGCGTGTGCCGCGACATCACGGTGGTTGGCAACGACGAGGCGATGCGCCTAGAAATGGTGCGCATCATCCGCCAAGCGCCGCGCGACTGATCGGACCCTGACCGATCCCTGGTGCCTTTTGCCCGCTGAACCGGGCACAAGGTGCTTTGCATTTGCCGTATTCGCCCGGCAAGTGTCACTGATCCGCGACAATCCCCGATCTCAACAGCCATTTCGTCTGTGGGTAACACAACAGGCTGTGGTTTTTGCTTCCCTCGGGCCCCAGAATCACTAAGACTGGTTCTGGTATTATCAAAGAGTCGTGACCGGAGTCTGCCAAAGGCCGGATGCGCTCTGAACTGCGGGGGATCGTGGCCGTGGCGGAACGAATGACGGGATGGGTGCGCGCAGCGCTGGCCGGGGCGGCGCTGGCCCTGGCGGCGGTGGCGGCACCGGCAGTGGCGCAGGATCGCCCCACCGCCCAGGCCTTGATCGACTGGGGTGTGTGGGTGTCGCCGGATGGCTGCATGTACTGGTACGCCGATGGCGGCTGGGAAGGTTACATGGAAGAGCGGGTCGACCCCCAGACAGGCCTGCCGGTCTGCCTGCAGGTCAACACCTGCCTGGTGGCCAACAGCGATACCTTGTTTGCGACCGACAGCGCCCAATTGACCCATGCGGGCCGCGACTATCTGCGCCAGTTCTTCAGCAGCGCGGGCGCGTTCTCGTATGCGATCTATGGCCATACCGATTGGCGCGCCTCGGACGAATACAACATCGACCTGTCCAATCGCCGGGCGCGGTCGGTCTATGATGTGGCCGTGTCGGTGGGCGCGGTGGTCGACCGCGTGATCGGCTTTGGCGAACGTCGCCCGATCGCCGATAACGCCACGGCCGAAGGCATGCAGCGCAACCGGCGCGTCGAAGTGGTCTGCTACAGGTGGTGAACATGGCAAAACTTTCTGCAGGCGGCGCCGCACTTGCGTCGGCCTTGCTTCTCAGCGGTTGTCTGACGGTGAACCCCGGGATCGGGCCGAATGGCGAGTTGCCGGTGATTGCGCGGCCCTATGACCAGGGCATCGACAATGTGGCGCTGGTCACCACCATGCCCGGCATCGCCTATGATCCCGATGGCTGTCAGATCTGGATCATGGATGACGGGGCCGAAGGGTATTCGGGCCGCAGGCTGGACCGGTTGACGGGCCTGCCGGTGTGCAACAGCCAGTTCCCGCCGGGCACCGTGGTGCGCGATTACCGGGTGAACGGCATCCCCGACCTGATCCCCGGCGGTCCTTATGCGCCGCTGACAGGGGCCTTGCGCTGATCTTGCGCATGGCACCGCCGCGCGATTGCGCGGGGGCTGACACGATTTCGGGCCGCGGCAACTGCTGCGGCCTTTTTCGTGACCGTTTGATGACATCTGCGCCCCCGCTCTTGCGCCACGGCGGCAGTTACGCAACCATGCCGCAACCCCAACCCGCAAGGAGCCGTGCTTGACCATAGCCACGCCCACCGAGACCAATATCGAGTTTGCCAACAACCGCCTGCTGATCGACCTGTGCGGCGAATATGACCGCAACATCGCCTTGATCGAGGAACGGCTGCGGGTGCGTATAATGCGACGCGGCAACCGCCTGGCGGTTGTCGGCGATGATGACGGGGTCAGGGCGGCGATGCGTGTGCTGCAGGCGCTGTATGCCCGGGTCGAACAGGGCAAGGGGATCGAACTGGGCGATATCGACCGCGAATTGCGCATGGGCACGCCCGGTCGTGGCCCCGCCACCGGCGACCAGATCGAACTGTTTCAGGGCGGGGCCGGTGCGCGGATCGAGCTGAAGACCCGGCGCAAGCTGGTCGAACCCCGGACCGAGGCGCAAAAGGCCTATGTCAAGGCGCTGTTCGACCATGAACTGGCCTTCGGCATCGGGCCTGCGGGCACCGGCAAGACCTATCTGGCCGTGGCCGTCGGCGTGACGATGTTTCTGGGTGGCCATGTCGACAGAATCGTGCTGTCGCGCCCGGCGGTCGAGGCGGGGGAACGTCTGGGCTTTCTGCCCGGCGACATGAAGGACAAGGTCGATCCCTACATGCAGCCCTTGTATGACGCCCTGAACGATTTTCTGCCCGCCAAGCAGGTGGCCAAGATGATCGAGGAAAAGGTGATCGAGATCGCGCCGCTGGCCTTCATGCGCGGCCGCACGCTGGCCAATGCATTCGTCGTGCTGGACGAGGCGCAGAATGCCACCACCATGCAGATGAAGATGTTCCTGACCCGTCTGGGCGAAGGCAGCCGCATGGTCATCACCGGCGACCGCACCCAGATCGACCTGCCGCGCGGCACGCCCAGCGGGCTGGCCGATGCCGAACGCCTGCTGAAAGGCATCCGCAAGATCAGCTTCAGCTATTTCACCGCGCGCGATGTGGTGCGTCACCCTCTGGTCGCGGCGATCATCGAGGCCTATGACGCTGACGGCACCTGAGGAGACCGACCCGCCCATCATGCTTGTGGACTGCCTGACCGAAGATCACCGCTGGGACGCGCTGGGGCTTGACCCGTTGGCGCAGGCGGCGGCGCGGGCGGTGCTGATCCGGCTGAGGCTGGAGCCGTCGGTCTATGAAATCAGCCTGCTGGGCTGCAACAACGCCCGGATTGCCGAGCTGAACGCCGATTTTCGCGGCAAGCCGCAGCCAACCAACGTGCTGTCCTGGCCCTCGGACGAACGCGGTGCGCGCAACCCGGGCGACATGCCGCATCTGCCCGGCGCATCCGCGCAGGGCGAAACCGAACTGGGCGATATTGCCATCGCCTGGGAAACCTGTGCGGCCGAGGCGCTGGCAGCAGGAAAACCGTTGCAGGACCATGCCACGCATCTGCTGGTGCATGGCACCTTGCATCTTTTGGGCTTTGACCATGAACGCGAGGCCGATGCCGCGTTGATGGAGGAGCTGGAATCCGAAATCATGGCCCAGCTTGGCCTGCCCGATCCCTATGCGCCCGATTCGTATGCCGCCAGCGCCAGCCCGGCCAGCGACGCTGCGGCCCGCGCCGCCGACTGACCCACGACCGCAATCCCGGACCGCCCTGGTCCATCAGGAAGGAGACCATGTCCGACACGTCCATCCCGCCCGGCACCCCGCCGGGCACTGTCATGCCCGCCGGTCACGGTGATGGCGCGACAACTGAAGAGGTTGCCGAAGTCGGCAGCCGCGGGTTTTTCGGCCGCATCCTGGATGTGCTGAACCCCGCCGACCCCGCCATCGAAACGCGCGCCGCCGCCGCCGCCGAGGCGGCGCGGACCGCCGCGATGCCCGGCATCGTGAACCTGCGCAAGCTGCGGGTCGAAGACGTGTCGGTGCCCAAGGCCGATATCGTCGCGGTGCCGGTCACGTTGAGCCTGGATGATCTGGTGGCCGCGTTCCGCTCGTCCGGGCTGACGCGGATCCCGGTATTCGACGGCACGCTGGACACGCCGCTGGGGCTGGTCAACCTCAAGGATCTTGCGCTGCGCTATGGGTTTCAGCCGCAATCGGCCGATTTTTCGCTGCGCGGGCTGCTGCGGCCGCTGCTGTATGTGCCGCCGTCGATGGCGGCCAGCGTGCTGCTGCAAAAGATGCAGGCCGAACGGACCCATATGGCGCTGGTGATCGACGAATATGGCGGCACCGACGGGCTGGTGACGATCGAGGACCTGCTGGAGACCGTGGTGGGCGAGATCGAGGACGAGCATGACGAAGACGAGGCGGTGTTTTTCCACGCCGAGAAGCCGGGGATCTGGCTGGCGCAGGCCACCACTCCGCTGGACGATTTCGCCGCCGCCATCGGCCGCGACCTGACCGGACATGCCGCCATCGACGAACAGGAAATCGACACGCTGGGCGGGCTGGTATCAATGCTGGCGGGACATCTGCCGGCCAGGGGCGAGGTCGTGACCCATCCTGACGGGATCGAGTTCGAGGTGATCGACGCCGATCCCCGCCGGATCAAGCGGCTGCGCGTCCGGGTGCCGCAAGCCGCAGCGCAGGATGGCTGAGGCGGTCCCCGGTCCGCTTGGCCCGATGCTGTGGTTTGACGCGCGCGGGCGCTGGCTGCGGCTGGGGCTGGTGGTCGTGCTGGGCGCGGCGGCGGCACTGGGGTTGGCGCCGTTCGGCTGGCCCATCGCCACGGTCGCGGCGTTGACGCTGGTGCTGGGGCTGGCGGCGCGGGCAGGGGCGCGGGCGGCATTCGGGATCGGCTGGGCCTTTGGCGCGGGGTATTTTGGTCTGGCGCTGCACTGGATCATGCAGCCGTTCCAGATCGATGCGGCGCGCGATGGCTGGATGGCCCCGTTCGCGCTGGTGCTGATGGCGGGCGGGCTGGCCCTGTTCTGGGGCGCGGCGCTGGCGGGGGCGGCCTGGCTGGTGCCGGGCCGTGGCACGGCGCGTCTGGTCGCGCTGGTCACCATCTGGACCGGGGCCGAGGTGGTGCGCGCGTCGATCCTGACCGGGTTTCCCTGGGCCCAGCCCGGTCATGTCTGGATCGACACCCCCATCGCGCAACTGGCTGCCACGGCCGGGCCTTTTGGGCTGACGCTGGTCACGTTTGCGCTGGCGGCGGTGCTGGCGGGGATCGGGGCGCGGCGATGGCTCGCGGCGCCTGCGGTGGCGGTGGCTTGCATGTGGTTCCTGCTTGACCCCGGTCCGGCACCTGCGCCGTTGCCGGATGCGCCGGTGGTGCGGCTGGTGCAGCCCAACGTGCCGCAGGCGCTGAAATGGGACCCCGATCTGATGCAGGACCATTTCGACCGGCTGATCGGGCTGACCGCCGCCGGCGGGCCGGTCGATCTGATCGTCTGGCCGGAAACCGCATTGCCCTATCTGCTGGAACATGCGGCCGATCTTCTGGCCACAGGCGCGGTGGCAGCGCAGGGCGCGCCGCTGGTGCTGGGCATCATGCGGCGCGAAGGGGCATCAAGCTATTACAACAGCCTGATCCTGCTGGATGATCTGGGGCAGGTGGCGGCGGTTTACGACAAATCGCATCTGGTGCCGTTTGGCGAATACATGCCGCTGGGCGAGGTGTTGGCGCGCTGGGGCATCCACGGGCTGGCGGCGGCCGAGGGCGGTGGCTATGCCGCCGGGCCCGGGCCACAGTTGATCGCGGTGCCGGGGATCGGACCGGCGCTGCCGCTGATCTGTTACGAGGGCATCTTTGCCGAGCAGGTGAATGCCGTCCCGGGGCGCGCGCGGTTGATCGTGCTGATTACCAACGATGCCTGGTTCGGCCATTTTGCCGGGCCATACCAGCATCTGGCCCAGGCCCGTCTGCGCGCCATCGAACAGGGGTTGCCCTTGGTGCGGGTCGCCAACACCGGCGTGTCGGCCCTGATCGACGGACGGGGCCGGATGCTGGGTCAGATCGGGCTGGATCGGGCCGGCGCGCTGGACCTGGCCTTGCCACCTGCACTGGCGGCGACACCCTATATGCGGTTCGGCGACTGGCCGGTGCTGACGCTGCTGGCCGTGGCGCTGCTGGCACTGTCGGTGCGGCGGCGCGCATATTCGGGTTGACCCTGCGCGAACCGGGCCTTAGGGCGGTTCCGACCTGTCACAACGGCTTCCTGGCGTGACCGGCTTACCCAAATGGAGCGAACCCCATGTCTCGTCAAGACTACGTCTTTACCTCGGAATCCGTGTCCGAGGGGCATCCCGACAAATTGTGCGACCGCATTTCCGACGCGGTGCTGGACGCGTTCCTAACCGAGGAATCCCATGCCCGCGTCGCCTGCGAAACCTTTGCCACCACCAACCGGGTGGTGATCGGCGGCGAGGTCGGGCTGGCCGACCATTCGAACCTGGCCCGGATGATGGGGCGCGTGGACGAGATCGCGCGCGCCTGCGTCAAGGACATCGGCTATGAGCAGGACAAGTTTCACTGGCGCACCTGCGAGGTGACCAACCTGCTGCACGAGCAATCCGCCCATATCGCCCAAGGCGTGACCGGCGCGGCAGGGCGCGAGGAAGGTGCCGGCGACCAGGGCATCATGTTCGGCTATGCCACGCGCGAGACGCCCGATCTGATGCCCGCGCCGATCCAGTACGCGCATGCCATTTTGCGCCGTCTGACCGAGGCGCGCAAATCCGGTGCCGAGCCGACATTGCGGCCGGATGCCAAGTCGCAGATCTCGCTGCGCTATGCCGGGGGCAAGCCGGTCGAAGTGACCTCGATCGTGCTGTCGACCCAGCACGAGAGCGAGGCGCAGTCGAGCGCCGATATCCGCGCCATCGTCGAGCCCTATATCCGCGAGGTGCTGCCCGAAGGCTGGCTGACGGCGGCGACGCGTTGGTGGGTGAACCCGACCGGCACATTCGTGATCGGCGGGCCGGATGGCGATACCGGCCTGACCGGGCGCAAGATCATCGTGGATACCTATGGCGGGGCCGCACCGCATGGCGGCGGCGCGTTCTCGGGCAAGGATCCGACCAAGGTCGACCGCTCGGCCGCCTATGCGGCGCGCTATCTGGCCAAGAATGTGGTGGCCGCCGGTCTGGCCGACCGCTGCACGATCCAGCTCAGCTATGCCATCGGCGTCGCCCGGCCATTGTCGATCTATGCCGATCTGCACGGCACGGGCCAGGTGGACGAGGCGGCGGTGGAAAAGGCGCTGGATCAGGTGATGGACCTGACCCCGCGCGGCATCCGCACGACGCTGGGGCTGAACCGGCCGATCTATGCGCGCACGGCGGCCTATGGCCATTTCGGCCGCGCGCCCGAGGCGGATGGCGGGTTTTCGTGGGAACGCACCGACCTGGCCGAGGCGCTGCGGCGGGCGGTCTAGGATGGGCAGTAGGGCCCGTCTTGCGGCAGAACCTGGCGGGAACGCCGGGTTTTACCCTGCGCCCAAGGCGGGGATGCCTGGACAAGAATGACAGCGGACATGGCGAAAGGGCCGGATGGCGGCGACTGGCGCAATCTGTATGGCCGGATGCGCGGCAAGACGCTGCGTGCCGCGCAGAAGGTGGCGCTGGCCGATGATCTGGGGCCGCTGACCCTGCAGGGCGTGGCGCGGGCCGACAATCCGGGCCGGGAACCGCTGGACCTGGCCGGGCTGTTTGCCGGCCGCACGGTCTGGCTGGAGGTCGGCTTTGGCGGTGGCGAACATCTGGTCGCGATGGCGGCACGTTATCCCGATCTGGCCCTGATCGGGGCCGAGCCGTTCGTGAACGGTATCGCCATGCTGCTGCGCCGGGTGCAGGCGGCAGGGGTGGCCAATCTGGCCCTGCATCCGGGCGACGTGCGCGACCTGTTCGATGTGCTGCCTGCTGGCAGCATCGGCCGGATGTTTCTGAACTATCCCGACCCCTGGCCCAAGCTGCGCCACCATCGCCGCCGCTTTGTCACCCAGGACTATCTGCGCCCGCTGGCGCGGGTGATGGCACCGGGGGCAGAATTGCGCCTGGCCACCGACATCCCCGACTATGTCCGCCAGGCGCTGATCGAGGTGCCGCTGGCGGGCTTTGCGCTGCTGCGGGGCCCGGATGGGCGGGCCTGGGATGACTGGCCCTCGACCCGCTATGAACAAAAGGCGCTGCGCGACGGGCGGCAGCCGCTGTATCTGACGTTTCAGCGCCGGGCAGAGGTGGACCCGCCCGCCGACCCAAGCTAGAACGCGCCGCGCGCAAGCCCGCCGCGCGTTCAGTGGAGTTTGCCCATGTCCGGTCACGGCACCCCGATCTCGATGACGTCGCGTGCAGGGGCCGGCTTGCAAGGGGTAGCGCTGATCCCGGGGGACAAGTCGATCTCGCATCGGTCACTGATTCTGGGGGCGCTGGCGGTTGGGGAAACCCGGATCAGCGGGCTGCTGGAAGGCGAGGATGTGATCGACACCGCCCGCGCGATGCGTGCCTTTGGGGCCGAGGTGACGCATCTTGGCCCCGGCGCGTGGTCGGTGCATGGTGTGGGGGTCGGCGGGTTCGCCGAGCCGGCGGGCGTGATCGACTGCGGCAATTCCGGCACCGGCGTGCGGCTGATCATGGGGGCGATGGCGACATCACCGATCGCAGCCACCTTTACCGGCGATGCCTCGCTGTGCGGGCGGCCGATGGGGCGGGTCACCGACCCCTTGGCGCTGTTCGGCGCGCGGGCCTATGGGCGGCAGGGCGGGCGGCTGCCGATGACCATCATCGGTGCCGCCGATCCGGTGCCGGTGCGCTATGCCGTGCCGGTCCCCTCGGCGCAGGTGAAGTCGGCGGTGCTGCTGGCCGGGCTGAATGCGCCGGGCCAGACCGTGGTGATCGAGCGCGAGTCGACGCGCGACCATTCCGAACGGATGCTGGCCGGGTTCGGCGC
>Ga0105049_10009815_pt1 | contig 11005 bp, 11 predicted proteins | sample MAT06_FD_78087 | JGI IMG/M metagenome (GOLD analysis project Ga0105049, IMG submission 78087) | Freshwater microbial communities from Lake Fryxell liftoff mats and glacier meltwater in Antarctica - MAT-06 | ecosystem: Environmental > Aquatic > Freshwater > Ice > Liftoff microbial mat | place... | reverse complement strand
TTTTCCGCCTCGACTTCGACCAGACCACCAAGCCCTGACCCACGGAATTCTCAGATAATGCACGGAAACCGCATCACGCACATCAACGACCCGGGGCCTCTCAAGGTCTCGCCGGTGCTGCCGATCCTCTTCCTCGTGCTCGCGGCGTCGGGCCTGGGGGCGTTCTTCTACAGCGCGTTCACGGGCACCCACGTCCAGCGCCAGCACGCCTGGGCCAACTTCCTCGTCTCGGGAACGTTCTTCTGGTTCCTTTCGATGGGGGCGGCCGCGTTTCTCGCGATCAACTACATCGTCAGCGCCAAGTGGTTCGTGGCGATCAAGCGCGTGCCCGAATCGCTGGCAAGTTTCTCTTACCGCGGCGGGCTGATCTTTCCGCTGCTGACGATCCTCGGCGTCGCCTATCTGTATCCGTGGGCCAACTCGCCGTTCTACCAGGAGCTGTGGGGAATCGCCGCGCCGGACTATCCCTACGAGGGAACCGTGAAGCAGTTCTGGCTCTCTCCCTCGGTTCACTATGTCAAGCTGGTGGCCTACATCGTGCCGCTGGCGCTGATGACGTTCGTGCTGGTGAAGCTGTCGAGCACGCCCGAGCCCCATGCGGAGGGACCGCTGAAGTCGAAGCGGCTCGGCTACTCGATCTTCTTCATGACCGCCTTCGCGCTGCTGTTCTCGTTCTTCGCGTGGGAAATGCTGATGTCCACGGAGCCGAAGTGGTTCTCGACGATGTTCGGCGTGTACTGCTTCATCGGCGCGTTCAACGCCAGCATGGCGTTGATCATGCTGCTCCTGTTCTACCTGAAGACGCGGACGCAGTATATACCGGGTCGCCAGATGTATGACATGGGCACCTACGTGATGGCGTTCTCCACGTTCATGATGTATATCGGCTTCTCCCAGTTCATGCTGATATGGTACGCCAATCTCTACGACGAGACGTTCTGGTACCTGAAGCGGTACGAGGGCGGCTGGATGTTCTACACGGTGGCGATCCCGATCCTCAAGTGGGTGATCCCGTTCTTCCTGCTGATGCCGTCGCCGTGGCGGACCAAGCTGTGGGCGCAGTTGGTGAGCTGCTCGGCGATTCTGGTGGGCCAGTTGATGGACCTGATCTACATCGTCTATCCGGCCTACTATCCGTCGCTGGCGGCTGCGTGGCCCTCGACCGGCGCGATCGCGCTGAACGTGCTGATCTTCATGGGGCCACTGGGCCTTTTCGGGTGGAGCACCGTGACCTACCTTTCCTCAAAGTCCCTCGTGCCGGTGGGCGACGAGGACCTGCTGTCGAGTGTGAATGGGGATTACCTACATGCTTAACGCGACCCGAGGTGGAAAGAAGGACCTCAGCACGATGCTGCTGTTCCTCCCGCTGTTGATCCTCGCGGGGTTCCTGCTCTACTTGACGATCTCGATTCCGTTCCGCATGGGGCTGACGTCGGGGACGCGCGACGCGGCATACTATGTCCCCGACAAGGACAACGAAGAAGAGGAGCCGAAGGTCGTGGATCATCGCAAGCTGATCCAGCCAACGCCGGAACTGATCGCGCTGGGCGCCAAGGTCTATGGGGCGAACTGCGCGTCGTGCCACGGCGACAAGGGCTACGGCGACGGCGCGGCGGGAAAGAATCTGGCCCGCAAGCCGCGCAACTATCACAGCAAGGACGGCTGGATCAACGGCACGTCGGTGGTGCAGATGTACAGCACGCTGGAGAAGGGCGTGGGCGTGGGCATGGCGGCCCAGACGGCGCTGACTCCCGAGCAGAAGTACGCCGTTATTCACTTCGCGCATTCTGATTTTATGAAGGAAATCGGCTATACCGAAACGACGCAGGCGGACATCGATTCGCTCCCCGCGCCGGCGTTGGGCGGCGGCGCGGTAAAGATCGATCCCTACGCCGAGACGCGCATGCCGATCGAATTCGCGCTCAGGAAGCTCGTCGAGAAAACCGCAGTCGAGGCTCCCAAGCCTGCGGCTACCCGCGGCGATGGACTCGGCAAGTCGCTCTACGAGGCGAACTGCTCGACGTGCCACGGGCCATCGGGCGAAGGCGTGCGCCCGCGCAAGCTGGGCTCGGCACTGCAATTGCAACAACTCGCGTGGGGCTCGTCGCTCCTTGGCGGAGAGGCCAAGTGGACGGAGGACTACGAGAGCTTCCAGAAGATCGTGACGGAGGGCGTGCCCAGCGGCATCAAGCCGGGCTTCCCGACGCTGACCGAGAATGAATTGAAGGCGCTGCACGAGTATACGAAGTCGCTTCGACGGTAAGACGAGGAAAGAGTGACGGCCATGAACAAGAAGGACATCCGCGCACTGGTGGTGATCTGGATCGTGGGAACGCTGATGGCGTTCCTGACGGCGGCCCTTGTGTATGCGGCCTACCCGGGCGGCAGCCTGCCGGAAGGATCGGCCCCCACGGCCGAAACAGCGACCACCAGCTGGATCAACGCGCCGGCCTCCCCAGTGGCCGACAGTGTGCGCGTCAACTTCGCCTGGACGATCGCGGTGATCTTCCCGTTCCTCTACGCGCCGATCATGACCTTGATCTATTGCATCTTCCGATTCAGCCGGGAAAAGAACCCCAACGCCGACCAATTTCACGAGCACGTGCCCCTCGAGGTCGCATGGACGATCCTTCCCGCGCTCATTCTGGTGGCGATGGCGGTGCCCGCCTACCAGGTTCTCGTCCTGATGGAGAAGCGGCCGACAAATCCCGACGTGGTGCTGGACATCACCGGGCATCAGTTCTTCTGGAGCTACAATTTCCCCAAGTACGACGTCTCGGTCACCGACGACGGCACGGGGAGGAGCCCGGTGCTGCTTCCCGTGGACAAGGACGTGCTGCTCAAGGGGACCGCTTCCCAGGTTAACCATGCGTGGTTTGTGCCGGCGTTCGGCGTGAAGTTCGACGTGTTGCCGGGCCGCACGACAACGTCGTGGGTTCGCCCGAATTCCCAAGGCCTTTTCAAGGGCCAGTGCGCGGAGCTTTGCGGCGCGCTGCACGCCTACATGTGGATTCACGTGAAGGTAGTGCCGGAGAAGGAATTCTATGCGTGGCTGAAGGAGAAGGGCGCCACCTTTCCCCCGGACGAAGCGGCGCGAATTTCGCAACTGCTGGGCGAAGAGGTCGAGGTGACCGCCGCTCCGGCACCGGGCGACACACTCGCCCTCGCCGCGAAATGAACTTCCTCCCGCTTTCTGGTCTTCCCCAATTTATCACCCTTTCCCCCGCTGGAGTTTAGCCGATGAGTATCGCACCGCCGGAAAAACAATCAAAGGCCGCCGCCGTGGAGGTTCCCCTCTACGTTCCGGTGGAGGACGCGCCCCACGCGCCGACCCCGTCCCACAAGGGGATCATGCGCTGGTTGACGACGGTCGATCACAAGCTGATCGGCGTAATGTACCTGTGGTTCGCGGCGTTTTCCGCGGTCGCGGGCGGTGCGCTGGCGGGCGGCATTCGCGCGCAGCTTACCTTCCCCGAGGGCATTACGATCAGCGGCACGGTGTACCGCGTGATGTCGCCGGAGCTTTACAACCAGTTCATCGGCATGCACGCCTCCTTCATGATTTTCTTTGCGATCATCCCGGCGTTCGCGGGCTTCGGCAATTACCTGGTGCCGATCATGATCGGCGCGCGCGATATGGCATTCCCCAAGATGAACGCCTTCGCCTTCTGGATTCTGATTCCCGCGGCAATCATGATGATGCTGAGTTTCCTGTGGGGCTCCACCGGCGCCGGGTGGACGGGTTATCCGCCGCTGTCGTCGCGCGCGTATTCGCCGCTGGCGGGCGTGGACATGTGGATCTTCGGCGTTCACCTGGCGGGCATCAGCTCGATCATGGGCGCGCTGAACTTCATCGTCACGATTTCCAACATGCGCGCGCCGGGGATGAAGTGGTTCAAGATGCCGCTCTTCTGCTGGGCATCGCTGGTCACTTCGTGGCTTCAGCTTGTGGCGACACCGGTGCTTGCGGGCGTGATGACGATGCTTCTGACGGACCGCATGATGGACACGGGTTTCTTCAATCCGGCCAAGGGCGGCGATCCGCTGCTCTACCAGCACATCTTCTGGTTCTACAGCCACCCCGCGGTTTACATCATGATCCTGCCGGGATTCGGGATGGTTTCCCAGATCATGGCGGCGTTCGCGGGCAAGCCGCTCTTCGGATACAAGGGCATGGTCTACGCCACGGCGTTCATCGGGATCATCGGCTTCCTGGTGTGGGGCCACCACATGTTCACGGCGGGGATGGAGCCGTGGCTGCGCGCCTACTTCAGCTTTATGACGATGGTGATCGCGGTGCCCACGGGCGTGAAGATCTTTAGCTGGCTCGCGACGCTCTGGGGCGGGTCGATCCGCTTCACGGTGGCGATGATGTATGCGCTCGGGTTCCTTGGGCTGTTCACGATCGGCGGAATCTCCGGCGTGTTCCTGGCCAACGTGCCGTTCGACGTGCAGGTGCACGATACCTACTTCGTGGTGGCGCACATCCACTACGTGCTGTTCGGCGGCTCGATCATGACGATCCTGGGGGGGCTGTATTTCTGGTTCCCCAAGATGTCGGGCCGGTATCTGGACGAGAAGCTGGGCAAGGTGATCTTCTGGCTGATCTTCACGGGCATGAACATCACGTTCATGCCGATGCACTGGTTGGGGATCGCCGGCATGGCGCGGCGCATCTATACATACCGCGAGGAGTTCCACTCGCTGAACCAGCTCATCAGCTTCGGCTACCTGTTCATGCTGGCGGGCGGCATCCTGCTCTTCGGCAACCTGTTCTACACGCTGATCGCCAAGAAGCGCACGGCACCCAATGATCCGTGGGGCACCAACGACGTGCAGAAGACGTTCGAGTTCATGACGACGTCGCCGCCGCCGCCCCACAACTTCGACCGCGTCCCGAAGGTCGCCTGATGACGCAGGAAGTCGTGACGACGATGACAAAATCCGCCCGCCGAGCCTCCGGCCTTCTCGTAGCACTGATCGCGCTCTGCTTCTGCATGGTGACGCTTGGCGGCTATGTGCGGCTGAGCGGATCGGGTCTCTCGATTCCCGAGTGGCCGCTGTTCACGGTGGCCGACAGGTCCACCGCCACGGGGGAAGCGGTGCGCGTGCGCAGCGTGCTTGCGCCGATGAACGAAGCCGGGTGGGAGAAGTTGCTGGCGACCCTTCAGGAGACCCTTCCGCAGTACGAGGGCGTGGCGATGGTCGAATTCAAGCGCATGTTCTGGATCGAGTGGTCCCACCGCGGGCTGGCGTCGATCATCGGGCTTGTCTATGTCACGTTCCTGATCGTGGTGCTGCGGAGCGCCGAGCTGCGCGGGCGCATCGGCAAGCACGCGGTCTCGGGCTTGTTCCTGCTGCTGGGCCAGGCGGTGATCGGCGGGCTGGTGGTGCTGTTGCATCTGCTGGCGGTGAAGGTCGCGCTGCACTTGGTCGTGGCGTTCTTCTTCACCTCCCTGCTGGCGTGGATGCTTTTGAGGCTCCGGCGGGAGGCCGATCCGGCGGCGAAGTTCTGGAACCCGGTGTCGCGGTGGGCGGCGGCGGTGTTTGCCTTGGCCACGACACAGATTTTTTCCGGCGGCCTGATGGCGGCGAGTCACGCGGGATACCAGATCAACACATGGCCCAAGATGCACGACGCGTGGGTTCCCCGGGGGATGCGCGTGGCGGGGGAGTCGCTCTACCATAGCTTTACCGAGAACATCGTCATGATCCAGTTCTTCCACCGGTGGTTCGCGGTCGCGCTGGTGGTGGCCGTGCTGCTGCTGATCTTCCGCTGCATGACGGTGGAGGTGAGCCGCGTGGCGCGCATGACACTGCGCGCGTTGTTTGCGATCGTTATCCTGCAGGTGGCCCTGGGCGTGCTGACGCTGATGACGGGCGTTCACACGCATCTGGCGCTGGCGCATCAGGCGCTGGGTCTCGTCCTGCTGCTGTCGTTGCTGATTGTCTTCTATGAGACCGCGTGCCACCGGGTAACGACGGAGGCCGCGCTGGCGAAACGCCTCGAGTCCATTGGCCTGGTGACTGCCAAGGAGGCTTCCCATGCCTGACGCCGTCGCGCCAATCGGCGCACAGGATATCGCGGAGCAGCCGCCGGTGTTTCGCGGTGGATTGGTGAAGGCCTACCTCTCCCTGACGAAGCCGACCATCTGCCTGCTGGTATTGATCACCGGAGCGGCGGGACTCGTGTGGGAGGGCAGCCTGACGGGCTCGCTCCCGGGCTTCCTGCTGGTCATGCTGGGCCTGTTCCTCACGGCGGGCTCCGCGAACGCGCTCAACCAGTACCTGGAGCGGGACCGCGACGCGCTGATGAAGCGCACGGCAAAGCGGCGCGCGCTCCCCACGGGACGCATCAAGCCGACCCACGCGCTGGTTTTCGCGGTCGCCATCGGCGTGATCGGCACGGCGATCTTCGCGGTGTTCTTCAACCTGTTCAGCGCGGCGCTCGCGCTGGGGACGATCCTGTTCTACGCCTTCTTCTATACCCTGTACCTGAAGCCGCGCACGCCGCAGAACATCGTGATCGGCGGCGCCGCCGGCGCGATGGGCCCGGTGATCGCGTGGGCCGCGGCAACGGATATACAGGGCACGACGTGGGCGCCGTGGATCATGTTTGCGATCATCTTCCTGTGGACGCCGCCCCATTTCTGGGCCCTGGCGCTGTGCCTGCGGGAGGACTACAAGTCCAACCCGCTGCCGATGATGCCCAACGTTGCGGGCGAGGAAAGCACGCTGCGCCAGATGGTCGTCTATTCGGCGGCGCTCGTCGCGGTCAGCCTCGCGCTCTTCTGGACCCACGCGGGAATGATCTACCTGGTGGCGGCGACGATGCTGGGCGGGATCTTCCTGTGGAAGAACGTGCTGTCGCTCCGGCAGAAGACGACGAAGCAGTACTGGGGCCTCTTTGGCTACTCGATCGTCTATCTCTTCGCGCTGTTCATCGCGATGATGGTGGATTCGGTATGGTACGGCAGGTAAAGGCAGGGATGGTCGCATGTGCATCCTGCCCATGCCCATGAAGCGAAAGGTGATGGCAATGGAATTGGCAAAGCAGTCCACAAACGAATCAGTCCCCGGTGGCCATCCTGGCCGGAGCAACGGGATGTGGCTGGCGCTGTTGTCGGTGATCGTGGCGGGAATGTTTGGCTTCGCGTATGCCAACGCCGAATTCTTCACGCTGATCTGCCAGAAGATCGGCCTCTATGGCGCCACGGCGAATCAGTTGAAGACCGATCCCGCCCCGGACGGGCGCGTGGAGGGCCATCCGGTCGACGTCTATTTCACGGCGACGGTGGCCGATGGGCTGCCGCTCGCTTTCTCCGTGAAGGAACGCTTTCAGAAGACACGGCTCAACGCTCGCACGCTGAACGAGTATCGCTTCACAAACCTTGCCGACCGGACGATCTACTTCCGCCCGGTGCACGATGTGCAGCCGACGCGGGCCAACAACGTCGACACGCTGGAGCTGACGAAGTGCTTCTGCTTCGACCTCCAGAAGATCGACGCCGGGCAGTCCTACATGCTGCCGGTGGAGTACACCTTCACCGACGTGCTGGATGGGACGCGGGTGCTGACGATGAACTACACGCTGTTCCCGAGCACGAAGGCCGACTACGAGAAGTCGCTCGCCGACGCGGAGCAGGGGGCGGCCAAGTGATGGGAGCCCGCCTTGAGGAATCGACATTCTCGGAGTTGTCCGAAGAGGAGGAGCGCGCCTTGCTGGCGCGCCAGCGGGTGTGGAACATCCGGCTTGGCTTGATCCTCGGCGCGGTGGTGGTGCTGATCCTTGTGATGTCGTTCTTGCTGATGGTGCGCAGTGGATTCGTTCCGTTTCAAAATCAGGATGTATTCAGGAGTGCGTAATGTCTGCCCCCGATCACGAAGAACACATTCACATGCCGTCGCCCAGCATCTGGCCATTCATCGTGGTGGCCGGGATCGGGATGCTGCCCCTTGGCGGGGTGCTGCTTGCCAACCCCGCGATGCTGGGCGAGGTGAAGGCCCTGGCCTCGATCAGCGCGGCGACCCAGCGCGTGCTGGCGATGGCGCTTTTGGGGGGCGGCACGCTGCTGATCCTCTTCGCGGGGATGGGCTGGATCACGTCGGTGATTCGCGAGAAATACGACATGGACATCGCGTGGGGAAACCGCGTGCTCTCCATGGGGTGGAAACTCTTCCTCGTGTCGGAGGCCGCGATCTTCGGCTCGTTCTTCGCCCACTACTTCTACACGCTCTATCACATCAAGCCCGGCGGATGGCCACCCGCGGGCACGCCGCATCTGAACCTGATGATCCCGATGATGGGCACGCTTATCCTGGTGACGAGTTCCTTCACCTGCGAGTTCGGGCACAAGGCGCTGCTGGCGGGAAAGCGCGGCCTGTGCAAGAGCTGGCTGATGGTCACCCTGATCCTGGGCTTCGTGTTCATGACGCTGCAGAGCTGGGAGTGGGGCCACCTGATCGCGAAGTATGGCTTCACGCCGACCACGAATATCTTCGGCACGCATTTCTACCTGATCACCGGATTCCACGGTGCCCACGTGATCACGGGCCTGCTGCTGCTGGCGCTTGTCTATGCGCGGCTGGAGATGGGGAGCTTCGACCGCACGCGCCACTTCTCGCTGAACGCGGCCTCGTGGTACTGGCACTTCGTTGACGTGATCTGGGTCTTCGTGTTCCTGCTGGTGTACGTCGTCACCAACTCGGGTCTATGACCGGGGATGGCCGCCACGCCCTCGCGCAAGGCCGGCGCTGAACCCCCGGGGCTACCCGCGGAGTGCCCCAAGTGCGCGGGCTATGGATATGTTATCGGCGCCGACGATGTGGCGCGCCCCTGCGACTGCGATGTGCTGCTCCGGCGCGGCGCCCGCGGCCGTATAGACACCGCCGGAATCCCCGAGCGCTTTCGAGAGAAATCCCTCTCCAGCTACAAGGCCGCCAAGGGCGACCGCCAGCGCGCCGCCATCGTGGACGCGGCGCGGTCCTACGCCACCACCTTTGGCGCGGGCGAGGAGCGCGGCCTGATCCTGCGCGGGATGCCGGGATGCGGGAAAACCCACATCGCCGTGGCGATCCTGCGCGAGGTGGTGGCCCGCGGCTTTCACGGGCACTTCGCGAATTTCAACGACCTGCTTTCGCGCTTCCGCGAGGCATACGGCGACAACGCCTCGACGACGGAGGCGGAACTGCTTTCCCCACTGGAGGAAGCCGACCTCCTCGTCCTCGACGACGTTGGCGCCGAGTCGATGAAGGACTGGGGCCGCGCGCAACTCTACCTCATCGTCAACCGCCGCTATGAACGCGCCCGCGCCACGATCATCACCACCAACTACAACGAGGACGAATTCGAACGCCACGTCGGCCTGCGCACGTCGAGCCGCCTCTACGAAATGTGCTCCATGGATTTCCCGCCATTTCCCGATCAGGATTGGCGGAAGGCGAATTTGCGGTAGGGGTGGGAACAACGGGAAAGGCGGGGGCACCACGTAGTGCCCGGAGGGCACAGAGGAAAAACCGCCAGGTGCCGCTCTCGCTTCCCTCCGTGTTCTCCGCGGCGACCATCCATTCTCGCTCACGGAATTTAATATCTTTCCGCTGGTTCTGTGATTGATTTCCGCGCGGTGGCGTGGCGGTGCCGGCTGTCGGCGTGCTCGCGTGGTTCTGGCTGACGCTCTTGGGGGTGGGTGGGGAATCGTCGACGATGCAATCACTGAGGCTGCTTCGCGTGGCGCTGCCGACGGCCCTGGTGTTGGCGTTGTGGGCGACGCCGAGGATGCTGGATCAGGAAGCGTAAGCCAGCTTTGGTCCGCCGCGTGAAATTGCTTCCCGGTTTTCCGGTTTGACCCTTACGGGGGGCGTTGGGAGCTTGTGGGGTCAGTTCAAGATTGAGGAGACCGCGCCCGTGAAGACCGATGGCATCGACATGAACCGCATTGCGGAGATGGTGACGGAGGTGTTGCGCGAGCGGGGTGTGGGCTCGGTGGCGGGTGCGCCACGGCCGGGGGCGGGGACGGCGTGTGCGTTGCCGCATGGCGTGGCGGCGGGGGGTCCGGTGCGCGTGCCGAGCGCGGCGGCGGCGGCGAATCCGCTGGTGACGGCGGGGGCGTCGCGCGTGGGCCACGCGACGGAGGGGGCCGCTCCCGATGGCGCGTGCGGGACGCTGGCGGAGTACATCGACCACACGCTGCTCAAGCAGAACGCGACGGACGCGCAGGTGCGCGAGGTGTGTCGGCAGGCGCGCGAGTATAGCTTTGCGTCGGTGTGCATCAATCCGTGTCACATCGCGATGGTCGCGCGGGAGCTTGCGGGCACGAGCGTGATGGTGTGCACGGTGATCGGCTTTCCCCTCGGCGCGATGACGACGGAGTCCAAGGCTTTCGAGACGCGCGACGCGGTGGCCAAGGGCGCCCACGAGATCGATATGGTGATCAACATCGGCAAGCTGAAGTCGGGCGATTTCCAGTACGTCGCCAACGACATCCGCGCGGTGGTGGAGGCGGCGCAGGGGCGCACGGTGAAGGTGATCATCGAGACGAGCCTGCTGGAGCAGGACGACAAGATCGCGGCGTGCATTCTCTCCAAGGCGGGCGGCGCGGGCTTCGTGAAGACGAGCACGGGCTTTGCCGGCGGCGGCGCCACGCCGGAGGACATCGCCCTGATGCGCAAGATCGTGGGCACAGAGCTGGGCGTGAAGGCCAGCGGCGGCATCCGCGACTGCGAGGGCGCGGCGAAGCTCATCGAGGCCGGCGCCAGCCGCCTCGGCGCGAGCGCGAGCGTTGAGATTGTCATGGGGAAGAAGGGGGCGGGAGCGTATTGAGGGCGGGGAAAAGCGGGAAAAACGGGAAAGACGGAAACGGCGGGAGAGGCAGGAACGGCGTTTTCGATACGCATTCCAGAGTGACTCTCGAAAGTCCTGTCGTATTCCAACGTAGCTTGGGCGTCTCGCCCGAGCCTCGTCGCTCCCACACGCGGGCAAGATGCCCACGATACTCTTTTACGGCGT
>Ga0105049_10009814_pt1 | contig 11006 bp, 10 predicted proteins | sample MAT06_FD_78087 | JGI IMG/M metagenome (GOLD analysis project Ga0105049, IMG submission 78087) | Freshwater microbial communities from Lake Fryxell liftoff mats and glacier meltwater in Antarctica - MAT-06 | ecosystem: Environmental > Aquatic > Freshwater > Ice > Liftoff microbial mat | place... | reverse complement strand
CGGCGGCGAGGATCAGGATCGAGAGGTTGAACGGGAACGTCTCCGGATTGATGAACCCGACCTTCGTGGCGTAGATCCAGCCTGCCAGGCCCCCCGTCGACGCTCCCATGGCGAACGACCAGAGCTTCATCTTGAAGGTGTGCACGCCCATCAGCTCGGCGGCATCCTCGTCCTCTCGGATCGCCGCCCAGGACCGCCCCACCCGGCTGCGCTTGAGACGGGCGATCATCAGCATGCTCACGACGATCGCCATGAGCACCAGGTGGTAGTAGGGCAGCGGGCGGGTGCCGAACTCCTCGACCCCGGGGAGGTTGCTGGGATGCGGGATGCCCGTGATCCCGCGCGACTCGCCGAGGCTCGGGGTGTTCTGGGCTGAGATGCGGACGATCTCGCCGAAGCCGAGCGTCACGATCGCTAGGTAGTCGCCACGCAGCCGGAGGGTGGGTCCGCCCAGGGTCAACCCGGCGGCCATGGCCACCACGATGGCGATGATCAGCGCCTCCCACGGGGTGAACGGGGCATCCCCGGTCGTGAGCTTGGCCGCCGTGTACGCCCCGACCGCGAAGAAGGCGACATAGCCCAGGTCCAGCAGACCGGTGAGGCCGACCACGATGTTCAGACCCAGCGCGAGCAGGATGTAGATGCCGACCGGGAAGAACAGGATGCCCTGCCACGACCGGTCGAGGGTGGTGGGGTACCACCAGGCCAGGACGAACATGGCCAGGCACGCGAAGCTCTTGCCCCAGAGGGGGAGCCGATCCCACGTTGCGCCAACCGGTTCGATGACGGACAGGCGGGGCAGCTTCAGACGGCTGGCGGTCATGCGCGGGACCTCGCGAGCGACTCTCCCAGCAGGCCGCTGGGCCGGAACAACAAGACCAGTACGAGTACCAAGAAGGCGAACACGTCCTGCCACTGGCCGCCGAAGAGGCTGGCCCCGTACTTCTCCAACAACCCGAGGAGGAGCCCGCCGAGGAGCGCACCGCGGATGTTGCCGATCCCGCCGAGCACCGCCGCGGTGAAGGCCTTGATGCCGGGGAGGAAGCCGATGTTGAACCGGGCGCCTTCCACGAACATCGCGTAGAGCATGCCGGCCCCCCCTGCCATGAGACCCCCGAGGAGGAAGGTGAGCGCCACGACCCGGTCGATGTTGACGCCCATGAGCTGGGCGGTCTCGGCGTCCTGGGCCGTGGCCCGGATCCCGCGACCCAGCCGGCTCCTGCTCACGAACTGGTCGAGCCCCACCATCATCACGATGGCGGCGACGAACACGAACAGCTTCTGGGTTTGGATCTCGGCGCCGAACACGGTGAACAGCGTGTCCCGCTCGATGACCCGCTGCATCCCGATGCGCTCCCGGCCGTAGCGGAGCGCGAGCAGCTCCGTGAGCACGAGCGAGATGCCGATCGCCGTGATGAGGGCGGTGAGCCGGGGGGCGTTGCGGCGCCGCAGCCGGCGGTAGGCCACTCGCTCCATCACCACGGCGGCGGTGCCCGAGGCGAGCATGGCGACGACGAGCAGCACCAGGAGCGTCCAGACGAGTGCGAGACCGTGCTGCGCGCTGCCGAGGCCCATGGAGTCGACCATGAAGACCGTGGCAAAGATCCCGATGGCGAAGATCTCCGAGTGGGCGAAGTTGATGAGCCGGAGGACCCCGTAGACGAGGGTGTAGCCCAGCGCGATCAGCGCGTAGATGGAACCAAAGGCCAGACCGTCGACGGTCTGGGGCCAGAACTCGTTCGCGAGACCATTGAAGTCGATGTCGATCTCGGTGCCCTCCGGGACTCGAACGGGGGGCGCCCCAGTGGGCGCCCCCCGTTGTCGTTTGGTGCCTGGTGCCTAGTCGGCCGCCGACCTACAGGTCGTCTGTGGCCACCTTCTGCGTGATCACGCCATCGACGACCTCGAACAGGAAGACGCCCTGTGCCTCGATGTTGCCGTTCGGCAGGAAGACGACCTCCTTGGAGATCGCGTCCGGGACGTCGGTGAGCCCGTCGACGTACTCGAGCAGGCTGGCGCGGTCGGTGTTCCCGGCCAGGATGCCCGCGAGCAGGGTGTTGGCAGCGTCGAAGCCCTCGGCCGAGTACGTCCCCGGCGAGGAGCCGTTGAGCTCCTCGTAGGCCGTGGCGAACTCACCGAGGGCGCCCGGCGACTCCGGGGTGGCGTAGGAGCACGGGCAGCTCAGGAGGGCACCGTCCGCCGCATCGCCGGCCGCTTCGATGAAGCCCGGATCGAGGGAGCCGTCACCCGAGATGAAGGTGGACTCGACGCCTGCGTCCACGAGCTGCTTGCGCAGCAGGCCCGCTTCTTCGTAGTAGCCACCGAAGAACACAACATCAGCATTCGAGCTCTTCACGGCGTTCACGGCCGAGGAGTAGTCGTCGCTGTCGGGGTCGATGACCTCTTGGCCCACGATCTCGATGCCCTCGAGCTGGGGCACGAGCTGGTCTTCGGCCAGGCCCTTGCCGTACTCGCTGTTGTCGTGGACGATGGCGATCGTCGCCGGCTTCAGCTCGACGTTGAGGTACTTCGCGATGCCCGCAGCCTGGGCGGCGTCGTCGGGAAGGACCCGGTGGAACACGGGGCTGTCCGGAACGACGTCCGGGAGCTCGACGTTGGTCGCCGAGGCGCTCACCATCACGAGACCCTCTTCCTCGAGGGTCGGGAGAACGGCCTTGGTCTCGCCGGAGAACGCCGGACCCACCAGGCCGAGGATCTCCTCGTTGCCGATGTAGTCGTCCAGCACGGTGGGAGCCTGGGCCGGATCACCCTGGGTGTCGAACTCCTCGAGGGTGACCTTGTACTCCGGGTTGGCCTTGTTGAACTGGTCGATGGCCACCTTGGCGCCATCACGGATCAGCACGCCGAGGTTGGCGGCGTCGCCCGTGAGCGGACCGACGAAGGCGAGGGACACCTCGGTGACCTCGCCACCTCCGTCACCTGGCGTTGTGGTGCTGGAGCTGTCGCTGTCGTCGCCGCAGGCCGCGGCGAAGAGGGCGAGACCGCACGCCACGCCAGCGATCTTTACGAACCTTCGGTTGCGCATGTCTGGTTTGCCTCCCCTTGCCCAAGGTGCTGGGACGATGTGGTGGCCGACCTTACACACGCTCGTGTTTCCGTGCTGCGAACGCGGCCTGCGTTCGAGCCCGGCACAATGGCGGCGATGGCCCCCACCGACCTTGTCACCTGGAACGAGTGGTCGGTCCCCGTCGCCGGCGGGAACGTGGAGCCGCTGGGCGCCCGCATGGACTTCGAGCTCGACCCGTTGCCCGAGATCCGCGTGGTGAAGACCGAGTCCAAGGGCAACACGCGGATCCGCATCGAGGTCGTGTATGCCTGAGGCCGATCTCGACCGCCTGCGGGCGCGCCTGCGCGAGCTGGGATCCGTGGCCGTGGCGTTCTCTGGTGGCGCCGACTCGGCCTTTCTCGCCTGGGTGGCGCACGACACCCTCGGAGCGGGCTCGGCGCTGGCCATCACGGCCGTGTCCCCTTCGCTGCCGGCGTCGGAGCGCCTCGAGTGTGCCGAGCTGGCGGAGGAGTGGGGCTTGCGCTGGCAGGAGGTGGAGACAAAGGAGCTCGAGAACGCGCTCTACCGCCAGAACGACGGCGAGCGCTGCTTCTGGTGCAAGGACGCGCTCATGGTCGCGATCGGGCCGATCATCGAGGGCTCCGGCACCGCCGTCGCCCTCGGCGTGAACCTCGACGACCTCGACGACCACCGCCCCGGTCAGCGAGCGGCGGCGGAGCGCGGCGCGGTGTTCCCGCTCGTGGACGCGGGGTTCACCAAGGCCGACGTGCGGGCGTGGTCCGAGCGCCTGGGCCTGCGCACCTGGAACAAGCCCGCCGCGGCGTGCCTCGCCTCGCGGCTGCCCTATGGCACTCCCGTCACGCTCGGTCGGCTCAGCGCCGTGGAGCGGGCCGAGGCGGGGTTGCGGGCCCTCGGGTTCGACGAGCTGCGCGTTCGCCACCACGGTGAGGTCGCCCGGATCGAGGTCCCCGACATCGAGCTGGCGGCCGTCGTCGCCCAGCGCGAGGCCGTGGTCGCGGCGGTCACCGCGGCCGGCTATCGCTGGGTCGCCCTCGACCTCGCCGGCCTCAAGTCGGGCGGCTTCAACCAGCAGCTCACCTGAGCGGCGGCTCGTCTGGCTCCACCGTCGTCCAGGTGGGAAAGGTGATGTGGGCGACGTCGAGGTGATCGACGATGCGCCCTTTGCGGGCGAGCCGCTCGAGGCACGGCGCGGCGACGTCGATCCCGCCCGCCATCGGGATGTAGTCGGCGATCGACAGCAGGATGGGACCGGAGGTGGCGTCGGCATCGCCTGGCCGCAACATCGCATCGACCTCGAGGGTGGGCCGACCGGGATGGGCGGGGTCGACGCACCAGCAGTGGTACACCACGCCTTCGAACACCGAGAGGGCTCGGATGCGCATGGCTACCAGTGGGCGGTGCCCACGCCGCCCTTGAACGGACCGACGACGTGGCTGGTGATCCAGCCTCCGTAGAAGGTGCCTTCGTTCCCCACGACGGCCTCGCCGTCGACGGAGCAGTCGAGGGCCTGGGCGTAGAACGCGAGGTGATCGCGGATCTCGGCGAACTGCGGTGCGGGGTTCAGGTAGGTCCAGGCGGCGTTGGTGACGACGGCGTCGCCCACCACCACGTCGTAGTACGACGCCTGGCCCTTCCACTCGCACAACGTCGTATGGGTGCTCGGGCGAAGGTGGTCGACGCGCACGTCGGCCGGATCGAAGTAGTACGCCGGTGGTTGGCTCGTCTCGAGGACCCGATGCGCTCGCTGGGTGTCAGCGATCAGCACGCCGGCCGCCGATACGACGAGGTGCCGGTTGGTGCGCTCCGTGCGGGGCGGGCGCGGGTAGTCCCACACGGACTCCTGTCCGGGACCCGGTTCGACGCGGTCGATGGCCATGGGGCAAGCATGGTGGCTGTGGAGCCCGCCGCCAACCCGATCGACGATCCCGCCGACGCCGCGGCGTTGGCGGCCTACGCCAGCACTCTGCTCGACGCGGTCGGCGGCGCGCTCCCCGGTTGGATCGAACGCGTCGTCGCGGGTCGCTGGCACGATTGGACGGGCGCGCCGGCCGCACCGGACCTGCGCCAAGCGGCCGACGTTGCCGCGGCGCGCGCCCGCGCAGAAGCGATCCCGGCTCTCCAGGCCTTGCTCGAGACCGACGTCGACGAGCAGCGCACGAACCCCCTCTCGATCCTCCGCGGTGCCGCCGGCCACGCCACCGCGGCCCTTGCCGCGGCCGGCGTGCCTCCAGTGCAGCGTGACGAGCAGGCCGAGCGCCTGCTCCCCGATGACACCTACGACCTCGGCCCCGCCGCCTTCGCCGACTTCGGCCCCGTGGTGCACGACGCCGGCCTCCTCTGGGGTGCCGCCAAGGCGCACGTCATCCTGGCCCGCCGCCGTCGCTCGGGTCCTTAGTCGTCGTCGGGGGACTCGAAGCGCTGCCAGCCGGCGTCGGTGATCGAGCGGGATTCGAAGAACAGGCAGTGGTCGGGGCAGGCGAACGGGGCCACCTCGGCCATGTCGACGCGGCAGCGCTGCACGACATCGCCCGAGGGCATCGTGCGCGTGGAGTAGTGGCGGCAGTCCTCACGCACGGCCATGCCGAAAGTCTGACACGCAGGGACCGGTAGCCTCCGCTTCCATGGCTGATCGACTCATCGTGGTGGGCGGGGACGCCGCGGGGATGGCGGCGGCCATGCAGGCCCGTCGGCGCCAGCCGTACCTGGAGATCGTGGCCCTCGAAAAGGGAGCGTGGACGAGCTACTCGGCCTGCGGCATCCCCTACCTGGTGGCCGGCGACGTGAGCTCGCTGGAGCAGCTCGTGGTTCGGTCGCCGCAGGAGTTCCGCGAGAAGCACCGCATCGACGTCCGCCTGCAGCACGAGGTGGTGGCGATCGATCACGGCGCGCGCCGCCTCGACGTCCGCGACCAGTTGCGCCAGCGCACCATCCAGCTCGACTACGACCGGCTGCACTTCGCGGCGGGTGCTCGGCCCACTCGACCCGACCTGCCGGGGATCAGCCTCGACCACGTGAAGGGCGTGCAGACGCTCGACGATGCCAAGGCGCTGCTGGAGCACGCCCGTACCTCGCAGTGCCAATCCGTGGTGGTGGTGGGCGGCGGCTACATCGGCTTGGAGATGGCTGAAGCCTTCGTGCGATGGGGGGCACTCGTGACCCTGGTGGAGGGGTCAGACCAGCTCATGCGCACGCTCGACCTCGACATGGCCTCGCGGCTCCTCGGGCCGATGCGGGGCATGGGGATCGATGTTCGCCTGCAGACCCGTGTCGCGGGCTTCGAACCCGGCCACGTGCTGCTCGCCGACGGAGGTCGCCTCCCCGCCGATCTGGTGGTGCTCGGTCTCGGGGTGACACCAAACTCGGAGCTGCTGGCTGACGCCGGTGCCGACACGGGCCCGCACGACGCGCTGGTCGTGGATCGACGCCAGCGCACCACCCTCGATGACGTGTACGCCGCGGGGGACTGCTGCCAGTCGATCAACATCGTGTCCGGTCGCCCCACCTACGTGGCGCTGGGCACCGTCGCCAACAAGCAAGGTCGAGTGGCGGGCATCAACCTCGGCGGGGGGTACGCGACCTTCGCAGGGGTGGCGGGCACCGCGATCACGAAGGTGTGCGGCTACGGCGTGGCTCGGACAGGGCTCACCGAGGGTGAGGCTGCCGCGGAGGGGTTCGGGGCCGTGTCGATCACCGTCGACTCCACCACCACGGCGGGGTACATGCCCGACGCTGAACCGCTGACGCTGAAGCTGGTGGCGGAATGCGGCACGGGCCGGTTGCTGGGTGCGCAGATCGTCGGTGGGGCGGGTGGGGCCAAGCGGATCGATACCGTCGCCACGGCCCTGCATGCTCGGATGGTGGTCTCCGACCTGATCGACCTCGACCTCGCCTACGCGCCGCCCTTCGGTGGCGTGTGGGACCCGATCGCGACTGCCGCACGCGTGCTCGCCGACAAGGTGTAGCCGGCCGCCCGGGTCTCCGGTCTGTCGGCGGGACGAAGCCCCGGAGCCTGCCACACTGTCGCATGGCACTGGCGCCCGCTCGAGCCGCCCTCGAGGCGGACAGGTCCCTCGTGGGTCGTGCGCTGTGCCGGGCCTACAGCGATCTCGTGGACGGGTGGCTGGCGGAGCTGGTGGCCGCCGCCGAGGCGAAGTGCGGGAGTGGTGGCGCGGCCCTCGTCGCCGTCGGCGGTTACGGCCGGGCCGAGCTCAGCCTGCAGTCCGACATCGACGTCGTGCTTCTCCACGACGGACGGTCCGACATCGGCACCCTCGCCGACCGCATCTGGTATCCGATCTGGGACGAAGGCTTGAAGCTCGGTCACGCCGTTCGGACCCAGCGTGAGGCGCTCACACTGGCCGCGGACGACCTCGACACGGCCACCTCGCTTCTCCAGGTGCGACACATCGCCGGCGATGCCGATCTCACCGATGACCTCGCCGGCAGCGCCGTCCAGCAGTGGCAGAAGCGGACCAAGCGCTGGCTCGAGGAGCTCTCCTCCCGAGTCCGACAACGTCACGGCACCGCCGGCGAGGTGGCCTACCTGCTCGAACCGGACCTCAAGGAGGGTCGGGGCGGGCTGCGCGATGTGCACGCTCTGCGTTGGGCCGAGGCGGCGCGGAGCTTGCTCTGGGAGGGCGACGATCCCGCGCTGGAGGAGGCCTATGACGTCCTCCTCTCCACGCGGGTCGAGCTGCACCGCCGCACGGGGCGTCCGGGCGATCGTCTCCTGCTCGAGGATCAGGACGCGGTCGCGGCGGCGCTCGGCGAGGCGTCCGCCGACACGCTGATGCATCGAGTGGCATCGGCCGCCCGCACGATCGCGTGGCGCAGCGACGATGCCTGGATCCGCATCGACGCTTCGCTGAGCGGGCCGCTCGGCTGGCGCGCCCGGCGGGACAAGTCGGTGGGTTCCGGACTCGTGCTGCGCGACGGCGAGATCCACCTCACCCCCGACGCCGATGCGGCTGCTGACCCGAGCCTCGTGTTGCGGGCCGGCGCGGCGGCGGCCGGCGCACAGACCTCGATCCACCGAGCATCGCTCGATCGACTCGTGGCCATGGCCACTCCTCTGCCGGAGCCGTGGCCGCCGCCGGTGAGAGCCGCGCTGGTCGACCTCCTCCTCGCCGAGCATCGGGCCATCCCGGTCATCGAGGCGCTTGACCAGCTCGGCCTCTGGACGCTCGTGATGCCGGAGTGGGAGGCGGTGCGGAGCAAGCCCCAGCGCAACGCCTACCACCGCTTCACAGTCGACCGGCACCTCATGGAGACGGCGGCCAACGCCGCGGGCCTCGTGGCTCGCACCGACCGGCCCGATCTCCTCGTGCTCGGCGCGCTCCTCCATGACATCGGCAAGGGGTTCCCCGGCGATCACACCGATGTGGGGATCGACCTCTTGGCGGTGATGGGCCCGCGCATGGGGTTCTCGGCGGAGGACACCTCAGTGCTCCAGGCGATGGTGCGGCATCACCTCCTGCTGCCGGATGTCGCCACCCGCCGCGATCTGGACGACCCGTCCACCATCGAGCACGTCGCGGAGGCAGTGGGCGATCTCGTCACGCTCGGCCTGCTCGCCAGCCTCACCGAGGCCGACAGCCTGGCTACCGGCCCGGCGGCCTGGGGCACGTGGAAGGCCGAGCTCGTGCGCGAGCTCGTGGGCCGCACCGCCCACGTCCTCGGAGGAGGTACCGCGGAGGAGGTGCGCGACGACTTCCCTACCGAAGCGCACCTCGTGCTGCTCCGGTCGGGGCAGCAGTCGCTGAGCGGCGACGGCGACCGCCTCACGGTGGTGGCGGCCGACCGTCACGGGCTCTTCAGCAAGGTGGCGGGCGTCCTGGCCCTGCACGGGCTGGGGGTGCTCGACGCCGCCGTCACCAGTCTCGACGGCATGGCGCTCGAAGTGCTGCGCGTCGAGTCGAGCTTCGGACCCACCATCGCGTGGAGCAAGGTGATCGCAGACCTCGAGAAGGTGCTGGAGGGCCGCCTCGCGCTCCAGGCGCGCCTGGCCGAACGAGCTCGTGTGTACGGCGCCCGCCCGAAGCGCGGCCCGATCCATGAACCGCCCCGTGTCGTGGTGGACAACCGGGCCTCGCGCGATGCCACGGTGGTGGAGGTGCACGCCGCCGACTCGATCGGTGTGCTCTACCGGATCACCCGTGCGCTGGCCGAGCTCGACCTCAACATCGTGTCGGCCAAGGTCCAGACCCTCGGCGACCGGGTGGTCGACGCCTTCTACGTCCGCGACCTCAACGGCGGCAAGCTCGACGACCCCATGACCCTCGTCGAAGTCGAGCGAGCGTTGTTGCACGAGCTGGTTTCGTGACCTGACCTCGACAAACTGCGTCGAGCTCAGGTCACGAGCTTGTTCTGGGCGCCTTCGGCGCGCTGACTGCTTGCTGCTCGGTCGCGGCAAGCCGCTCCCTCGCTGGCGAGGGGGGCACGCGGAGCGTTCCCCCCTCCCGCTCCCCCCTCCCGCCCGGCGCTCGCGGCGATCGTCCTTGTCGGGGATCCTGACGTAGCGTCAGACGCTGTGGACTCCATCGTTGCGGTGATCGTCAAGGATGACGCTGCCTCCGTTCCTGCGGTTCGGGATGGGGAGCGGTTGCTGCTTGCCCCTGCTGATCTGCTGGCCGCAACGGGGTGGGCGCTGAAGCCGGAGGGCTTGTGCCAGGGGGACGTGTGCGTGCCCGTGCGGGAACCGGCGGGACTCGTCGAGGGGGGCCTTGTCGACCTGGCCGAGATGGCGGCACGCGTCGGGGCCACCATTGCGGTGGACGCTGCGGAGGGCATCGCCGTGTTCGGGGGTCCGTCGACCCCTGCGGCGGATGTCACCGCTGGCACGCGCTCGGCGCCCGACGTTGCGCTGCCCGACCTGCACGGCGGCGAGGTGAAGCTCAGCGACTACGCGGGGCAGAAGCGCATGGTCGTGGCGTGGTCGTCGTGGTGCGGCTGCCGGTATGAGCTCGGTGCCTGGCAGGCCCTCCAGGACGAGCTCGGCGAGCAGAACATCCGGATCCTCTCTGTGGCTCTCGATGAAGACATGGAGGCCGTGCGCCCGTGGGTGGATGAGGCCAACCCGACCTACCCGGTGATGGTCGATCGTGAGGGGGTGCTGGCCGAGCGCTACGGCGTGGTCAACGTGCCCACCACGATCTGGATCGACGAGAACGACGAGATCGTCCGCCCGCCCGACATCGCTCCTGGGGACGATCGCTGGAAGGACTTCACCCAGATCGACTCCGAGGCCCATCACGCGGCCCTCCGTGCCTGGGTCAACGACGGCGAGGCGCCGATGACGACGGACGAAGTCGTGGCCCAGCATCGCCGCCGCACGCCCGATGAGCATCGCGGCCTGGCCCACCGCCGGCTGGCCATCCACCTGCGGCGCGATGGTCGGCAAGAGTCGGCCGAGCGCCACATGGACATCGCCGCCGAGCTGGCGCCGATGGACTGGACGATTCGGCGGGGGCTGCTTCCACTCCGAGGTCAGGACCCCTTCGGCGAGCCGTTCTTCGAGTTCTGGGAAGAGTGGGAAACCGCCGGGCGCCCGGGGTACGGGCTCGCGCAGCCTCCCCGCTGACATGGCCGATCGCCACGCGCCCACCAGTCAGGACCTCATCCGCTGGTCGGAGGCGCTGTCGGCCATCGCCCGGACGGGCCTCGGCTTCACCCAGAGCCTCTACGAGCAGGAGCGCTTCGAGGAGGTGCTCCACGTCGCGGCGGACATCCGCTCATCGGTGGGCTCGGAGGTCGAGTTCGACGCCGAGCACTACGTCGAAGAGTGGATGCGGTTGGTCGGCCAGGGCGTGGCGGGCTACGTCACCCCGAAGTCCGCCATCGGTGCGGTGGTGCACGACGACGAGGGCCGCATCCTGCTGGTGCAGCGAGCGGACTCGGGGATCTGGCTGTACCCGACCGGCTGGGCCGACGTCGGCTACTCGCCGGCCGAGGTGGCGGT
>Ga0105049_10009812_pt1 | contig 11008 bp, 8 predicted proteins | sample MAT06_FD_78087 | JGI IMG/M metagenome (GOLD analysis project Ga0105049, IMG submission 78087) | Freshwater microbial communities from Lake Fryxell liftoff mats and glacier meltwater in Antarctica - MAT-06 | ecosystem: Environmental > Aquatic > Freshwater > Ice > Liftoff microbial mat | place... | reverse complement strand
CATGATGTTTTTTATTGCATTGGTTTTAATCGCTTCCAGATAATTGGCCACAATTCCTTTCTGGTAATCAAGCCAATTGGTGACGGACCATTTCGCAGGAATCATCAGATATACAGCATCCGCACCGGCAAAGGCAGTTTTCAGAAATTCCACGTCTTCCACCGATCCAATCAGGGGCTTTGCTCCCATCGTTTCGATGTCTGCGGATTTATCGGATTTTGATGTGATGATGCTTATTGAGTGGCCGACAGCCACGAGTTTTTGTGCAAGTGGACTTGTGATGTGCCCGGTTGAACCTGTTAATACGTATTTCATTTTTTTTATTGAATTGACTGCAGCAAAGCTATTATTGCACTTACAAAAAACACAGTACTTACTTAAAAGTTAGTATAAAATAATTTCAGAAACCATGGTCAAAGAATCATCCACCAACAATTTCAACCGCATTGCTGCCCTGCACAAATGCCCTGTCACATTCACACTTGAGAAAATAGGAGGACGCTGGAAACCCCTTATTATCTGGCAACTGAAAGAGGGAAAAATGAGGTACAATGAATTGAGAAAGGCGATCCCTTTGATTTCAGAGAAAATGCTCATTCAACAATTAAAAGAACTGGAAGCCGATCAGTTGATAATCCGCAAAGCAAAACCAGTTGTGCCTCCTTTTGTCGAATACCGTTTAAGCAGCATAGGTGAAGAAATTAAGCCCATTTTAGGGGCAATGGCCGATTGGGGGATCCGAAATCAAACTTAGGCATTCCTGGAACTTGCAAAAAAGCTTAATTGGCTTTAATTGAGATTGTTATGGAGTATTCTCTATGAACAAATGCAAAGAAAATTGATGAAATATTTTAAAATCCTTGCACTTTAGATTTTCAAAACACACCAGATTAGGCATCAAATCTGCATTTTGACCTCACCCCAGCCTTCTCCAGAGGAGAGGGAGCTTTGATTATCAGTATTTTACAGCCTTACATCCTATTCAATGGCTCAACATTCCATTTCAACCATCGATATTTTCAAATCACCCATCCCACTCAAGGAACCATTTGTGATTTCTCTTGGTCCTATGTATGCGGCTGATAATCTTTTGGTTCGGATCAGCACATCGGATGGCATCATTGGCTGTGGAGAATGCAGTCCGTTCCGCACGATTCATGGTGAAAGTCAGGAAACAGGGTTCATCGTAGGGCAATACCTGGCAGAGGTTTTACTAGGACAGAATCCTTTAGACATTGAAAATTGTACTGAGTCAATGGACAAAATGATTTACGGTAATTCCTGCATCAAAAGTGCTTTTGACATGGCCTTGTACGACATTGCTTCGCAAAATGCCGGACTTTCGCTTTACAAATATTTGGGTGGAAAAAAGGGGAAACTTTTGAAAACCGATTACACCGTCAGCATCGGAACGACAGAGAAAATGGCGTTGGATGCAATCAGGATTGTTGAAGCCGGGTTTCAGATCATCAAAGTAAAACTAGGAGGAAATCAGGAAGAGGATGTGGAGCGAATCCGGCAAATCCGGGAAGCCGTTGGTTATCAAATCCCCATTCGGATTGATGCGAACCAGGGCTGGTCGGTGGAATCGGCTCCAACGATTCTGAATGCCCTCTCCCCTTTCCACATTCAGTTGTGTGAAGAACCGGTGCACAGGAATCTGTCCCATAAATTACCGGAAATCCGAAAAAACAGCCCCATTCCGATCATGGCCGACGAATCCATTTGTACCCCTTTTGATGCCGAAAGACTGATCGAAACCGGAGCCTGTGATTTTTTCAATCTGAAACTCAGCAAATCCGGAGGCATTTATAAAGCACTAAAAATTATCCGGATGGCTGAGAAAGCGGGAATCGGGATGCAGGTGGGAGGTTTTCTGGAATCGAGATTGGGATTTACGGCGGCGGCCCACCTGGCTTTATGCAGCGATCAGATTATTCACATCGATTTTGATACCCCCTTGATGTTTTCAAAAGACCCGATTCTGGGTGGAATCAGCTACGGAATTCATGGAGAAATAACGGTTCCTGAAGAACCCGGACTTGGTGCCACAGTTGATCCGGAATTTTTGGAAACATTGGAGAGGGTTTCTGTTTTATAGGAAATGGTAAAGTCCGAAAGCGAAATCAACTCAATATAAATACATCAGACTGTAATGGTTCAAAAATTCAATCCATCACTATTTCAATGAACATCCTTTTCGTTTGCAGCCGGAACCAATGGCGAAGTCCCACTGCAGAAGCGATCTATAAAAACCGATCTGGAATAAACGCCCGATCCGCAGGAACGGATCCTTCTGCCCGCATAAAGTTAACAGCTAAAACCATCCTCTGGGCGGATCAGATATTTGTGATGGAAAAGAAACACAGGCAAAGAATGTTGGAGAAATTTCCGGAGGAAAGTGCCTCAAAACCCATCATTAACCTCGACATTCCAGACAACTATACATTTATGGACCCGGAACTGGTTGAGGAGATTACTGAAAAAATGAAGGTGTATATTCCTGAACTATGAATTGTAAAAAGAGGCTTTGCGTATATCTTTTAGTTTGATCAAAAAGGAAGTTCCCTTTTCCACTTTACGTTTTATATTGACTCAGAAGGGATTGATAAATAAAAGCCAACCGATCCGAAAGTGAATTGGATTTTTTTTTGATTATTTTAAAAGCAGAAAATTGCATCAAAAACTATTTAAATTCACTCCAGTACAGGCTTTCTAAACTTGCAAATTTCAGATTTTAAGCATCATAATTTCTTGATAATTCCGTACTTTGGCGTAGTGATGTACAACATTTTAGACTTGTTTCCGTCTATCATACTTCAACTAATAATGTTGTAACTAACCAAAAATCAATTGGCTATAAAGTTAAAAATCATGCTTTATAGGGGCACTAAGTTTCAAATAGGTTGTCATTCATAATTCATAATTTAGAACTCATCATTTAACCTCCCCTTCTGCAGTGAGTTCAATTACTTTATAGCCTAGCTTCTCCAGGCCAGGCAGAATTTTTGCTTTGTCGCCGGCGAGGAGAACATACATTTTAGACGGATCAAGAGTTTTTTTGATCTGCTCATTAATCTGAGGAATGGTGATATCCGCAAGCAGCTTATTCTGCGCTGAAACAAAACCATGAGGCAAATTGTATTTCAGAATTTTAGCCATGAAACTGGCTTTCTGTAGACCGGTCTCATATTGCCGGGCTTCGCTCATACCGATGGAATTTTTCATGAAAGTAATTTCATCCTGAGTGATTCCAGTTGCCAGATATCCATTCATATCTTTCTCAATTTCGACCAGAGCAGAATCGGTGGCAGATGCTTTAATGCCTGCAAAAAACATATAGGTGGCATTATGTTCGTCGGCATTGATTCCACTGCGTGCCCCATAGGTCCAACCTTTATCTTCCCTCAATTTCAGATTTAACCGGCTGTTGAAAGCGCCTCCTAATGGAAAATTGGCCAATGTCCAACGATAGTATTCGCCGGTTGGGTTATATAATACATTGTTGGCAAACCCTATCCTGAATTCCGTTTGGGCAGCATTGGGAACATCCACCAGAAATACCGTTTTGGGTTGTGGGTTTTGTTTTTTCAAAGAAGGAAAAGCGGGTAGTTTGGCAGGATCTGCGGATAGTTTCTTTAGTCGCTCAAGTATATTTCCTGCCTCGGTTTCTGACAAATCGCCTAAAACAACCAATTGTAAACCAGGTCTTCGAACAAATATTTTATAATAGACTTCTATGTCGGCAAGGGTTACAGAATTCAAACTGGCTTCATTACCAGAGGGAGCGATTCCCTGGAAACTTTCTTTACCATAAACCACTTTATGAAATGCCTCTGTCGCTACAGCAGCCGCTCGGGTACGCTTGTTTTTTAACTCTTCCAACGTCTGATTTTTAACCATGTCAAAGGTTTCCGGAAGAAATTTAGGCTGCATCAAACGAGCTTCCATCAAATCCAATGTGGCTGAAAGATTCTTTTTCAAACAGACCACATCTACTTCGATTTCATCTTCTTCAACAGAAACACTGACGTTACTTCCCAGTTTCTCCAGTTCTGTTTCCATTGCTTCTGCAGAATAACGAAGGTTATCCTCATTCATCATATCCTCAAAAAGATTTGATAAACCGGCTTTCGCTAAATTTTCCTGCTCTACTCTTCGACCCCCTTTCAGCGATACTGTAAATGCCACGATTGGAAGTTCATCGGATTTGGAGTAAATCATTTTCATGCCATCCTTCTCCTTCAGTGTGTAAGCTGGTTCTTTAATCACCGGATTGGGACCTGTTGAAGGCATCTTACTCCGGTCAAAATTGTCCTTTGCCTTCGAGTATTTCAACTCATTGTATCCGTATTCCGGTGCTTTGTAACCGCTTTGGTCGGGAGTATAATTGTCTGCACCGGCTTTTAATTGCTCATTTCCTTTTGTTAAAACACTTAAAATCACCAAGGGCTTTCCTTTTATATATTGGTTATACACCCGGATTACATCTTCTTTTGTAACCGAAGTATACCTTTTAAGATATTCCTTAATGTAATTTGCATTCCCTGTATACGTTTGAGAGGCAGCCAATTGCGAAACCTTTCCGGAAACACTTTCTAAACGATAAATAAAACTGGCTTCCATTGATTGACGAAATTTGGTAATGTCATCGTCTTTTACGCCTCGCTTTTCAAATTCTGCAATGGCCAGACGGACTTCCTTTTCCATGTCTGCCAGCGGAGTTCCAGGTTTTGGCATGATGGAAAACTGAAATGTTCCCGCCAATTCGCTGGTCATGTTAAATGAATTGGCACGAATTGCTTTCTGGGTTTTTACCAGTTGCTGATATAAAATGGATGAATTTCCTCCACCAATGATTTCAGACAGACAATCTAAGGCGGCTTCGTCTTTGGAATAGGCCGGGCAAGACGGAAGTGCCACATTGAGCATAGGGATTTTTGCGTATTGATCCACCATACTCACGTAACGGTCGGCTTCCAGCACAGGTGCGGGCAAAATCGTTTTCTCCACTTCCGGACCTCGGGGAATTGAACCAAAATACTTCTCAATCAATTTAACTACTTCTGATGGCACAACATCACCTCCCACCGTAATCACTGCATTATTCGGGCCATACCAGCGAAGAAAAAAGTTCTTCAGATCATCGACATTTACACGGTTCAGGTCTTCTACATAACCGATGGTAAGCCATGCATAGGGATGTCCATAAGGAAAAATATTTTTTGAAAGAGTCTCCTGCACAAGTCCATAAGGACGGTTGTCGTAATTTTGGCCGCGTTCATTTTTAACGGTTGCTCTCTGTACTTCAAATTTTTTCTGTGTGACGGCATCCAGTAAAAATCCCATCCGATCGGCTTCCAGCCAGAGCATTTTCTCTAGTTGATTGTTTGGAACCGTTTCATAATAATTGGTCCTGTCACGATTGGTGGAGCCATTTAACGTACCGCCGGATTCAGAAATGATTTTAAAATGCTGTTCATCGGCCACATTATCGCTTCCCTGAAACATCATGTGCTCAAAAAAATGAGCAAATCCAGACTTACCTATTTCTTCTCTTGCCGACCCAACATGGTAGGTAACATCCACATGCACAATCGGATCACTATGGTCTTCATGGATCAGAACTGTAAGTCCATTAGACAATTGGTATTTTTCGTAGGGAATGACGACTTCATGTGGCAAAGTCCTCACAACTTTTTCCAGAAGTTTGGTTTGAGCTTTGCTTTGGAGCAAAACTATAAGCGATAAAAACAAAGTAGAAATGAAACAAAAGTGGTGCATAAACAGGATAAAAACGTTAAAATGGGGTGCAAATATCCATTGAAAACCCTAGGGAAAAAATTTTATTGATTGCATTCTTTATCCCATCTTGGATACGGCTATTTACAACTTGGTCAGATTAAATTTGAGAAACCATATCTTATGTATGGTTAAGTCGGATTCAGTAATTTGAAATAGCCTGTTTTTAAATACTCATGGAAAACGATCCAATTTCCTGGTTTAAGGATTCGGGAAGTAATTTGTTCAGCGGGTTACAAAGCGGACCATTGGTGCCAGAAAGGTCATTTGGTTCATTGTCTGGATGGCGAACTGGTTACCGAAATGGAAAATGACGATTCGTTTATTCTCCGGAAAGGCATGAGTTACATCGTTTCAGACGAATTAAGTTCCCACAGATCCGTGACAATCAATGGAGCGGCAATTCTTGTGATGGATGGAGATTTTTTAAAACACACATCATCGTGATGGATGAAAGGCTGCGCTAAATAGGATTTACCAATTTACCTTTGCTTCATGACGCACTTACAATATCCGATCGGAAAATTTATAAAACCGGGCCAGGTATCAAGCCAATTACTTGATAAATTAATTGTAACAATTGAAACGTTTCCGGATCGTTTGAAAAAAGAAGTTGCACATCTCAACGATTCTCAATTGGACACGCCCTACCGACCGGAAGGCTGGACGATCCGACAAGTGATTCATCATTGTTGCGATAGTCACATGAACGGGTTCATTCGCCATAAACTAACATTGGTAGAACATAAACCCACCATTAAACCCTATCCGGAAGCTTTGTTTGCAGAACTTACCGATTCAGTAGCTATGCCAATTGAGCCTGCACTCCAACTTCTGGAAGGATTACATAAGAAATGGGCAGTACTTATGAAAAGCATGAAGATGGAAGATCTTAAAAGGATTTACATTCATCCGGAACATGGACGTGAATTTGAACTTGGTGAAAGCATTGCTCTGTATGCCTGGCATTCGGATCACCATCTGGCACACATTACATCGTTAAAAAAATCGAAGGGTTGGTCTTGATTTGAAAAGCCGGAAAGATGAAAAACATCCTTGCCATTTGCGGCTCAACCCAAGCCCAATCATCTAATCTGGATTACATTCAAGCAATATCCCATCTTTGTAAAGACGGAATCTCGATTTCTGTTTTTAGCGGATTGGACCAAATCCCACATTTTAATACGGATCTTGACAATGAAAACCCACCGGAGGCAGTGATTAAATTCCGAAACCAAATCAAAAAGTAGAATGACGGAAAAAACGCAGGTTGTGATTTCATTTGCCAAAACCAAAATAAACAAACAGACAGAAATTACAGACACCAAAACCCGATCTGATTTGGTTTTTTTACTTGAGGATATGAATATGCTGATGAATCCTTAAATGCATTCCTTTTTCAACTCTCACCCAACGATCAATAGCCGCTAAAGTAAAGTTCCGGTCTGACCTCGCTCCTTCGTCGCAGGTAGCACCCGAAGCCTATCAAAAATCAATTATAGTTTACGCTAAAGTTGAAAATCCTGCCTTGGCAGCAGACGCCATGTTCCGCATCATTCATCTCTTATCACAATTCACAATTCATTCAACTCTTCCCACCGGATATAAGAGATACGTTTTATCACAGTAAGGACTTCGCTCATTAAACCAATTCAGAATGGCGTCCGCATTTTGAGCAAATGTTGGGTCTTCTTTCTTTTTTTGTTCAAATTCTTCTTTCAGGGAAGGCGAATCCTGAATCATTTTCCTGGCCAATGGCTCCATAAAATACGCTTCGGTGTATTCGGTTTTTTGGAAAATGGAATGAAAAAATCCCCATTGAAGAAAGGATTCCGGACAAGCTGGCTCCAAAAGTAGTGAAGCCAGTTCTCCCAAAGGTTGATCGGTTGAAATCCAGGCAGATCCGGCTGGCATAGTGACCGATTGGGTTTCAGGTATTGGATTTCCTTTTACCTGAATTCGTCCTTCAAAGGGCTGAGAATTGAATTTCGGGTTTTTGATTCTGTACATGCCCAATTGAACCGTGGTGGACTGTTTTGAAATTTCTAATTGGATTCCATGGAATTTCAATCGTTCCAAAACTTCCGTACAAAACGAAGGCACCCAATATCCTTTGGGAGTTTTAACAGTGATTTCCACCTCTTTCAAATCGTAAAAGGGGATTTTTTTATTTTCTATTTCCTGCGACCAACGAGTCACTTCTCCTCCGGTGAGATCCGAAATCTCCCGCTTGCTTTTGAATCCAAGATGAAAGATTGAATCGCTTGAAGGCTTTTTTACATCCGGTGCCTTCCAGGTGAGCACAACATTTTCAGACCGGATGGATTCATCCTTTGTAATGGACTCCATTAAAGCTGACGTTTCCTTTCCAATGAGTTTCATGGTCTCTTCCAACAAAACATAGGTCCCTAAAACCCGCTGTTTATACGGTTTCAAGGAATGATTTTCTACCAGAATGCCCGGCAAATGCCTTAAATCGGCATAAACATTTGAAAAATTAGGTCCGGTAAGAAATTCTGCAATGCCTTCAGCGAAATCAATCCAGTTTACCGGATTTAATAACGGACCCGGAATGTGGCCCATAGTTTTCAAACCCCGGTCTACTTCAGGACTAAATTTATTTTTCAACCAGGCCGAAATGGAAGGAGAATGTCCATAGCTTCCGACGAAACCATAGGTAACATCGAATTGGTAATCGGCCCCATCCGTTACATGGATATCCATATAAAAATCCGGGTCATAGGTATTGATCACGTTTAGAACTGCACGGATTTCACGGGTATCGGCTTTTGCATAATCCCGGTTCAGATTGAGATTTTGTGCGTTGGTTCGCCAACCCATATTTTGTGGACCACGTTGGTTAGGCCGGCTGAAAGGTGAGTTTCGCTCGTGGCCATCAACATTAAGTATTGGAATAAAAAGCAGATTCACTTTTTCAAGCAAGGCTTTTTTGGGACCGAAAGCCAAATCACGCAACAACATCAATCCGGCATCCTTCCCATCTATCTCTCCACTGTGAATTCCAGCCTGAACCAGAAGGCAGGGCTTTTTTGATGATTTAATTACGGAAGAACCCGGATTCATTTCCAATGAAGCGACCACCATTTGAATGTCTCTCCCCTCCGGACTTTTTCCGATGCTTACCATTTTGAGAAAAGGAACAGATGAACAAAGTTTCGTGAGCCAATTGATGGTCGTTTGATAATCGGGTGTTTCATTAAATCCGCTTTTTTCGGAAGGCGTACACCAGATGTCTTTTGGGTTGGCAATCAGATTTTTACTTTTTCCTTTCCAGTTTCGTGCGGGAGGTAAAAAATCCTGTCCGTTAACAAAACCGGGAGCGAGTCCCATTAAAATGATCAGGCTAAAAATGGCTGCTTTCATACGAATTGAAGTGGTAGAAATAATATGGAATCTTTTGATAATCCTCCATACAAATAAGATCGAAACCGCTCTGTTCCGGAGCGTGAATGAATCAAAAAAGACTTTATGGGATCGATGAAAATTTTTTACAAACAGAATCATTTTACCTGAATTTTAACAAATCAAATTTCAGATTAAAAATTGGTTTGGCTTGCCGCGGAAAAGAAAACCATTTTAAAGCACTAAAATTGTAGGGTCATAAATTAATTCCAGAAACCTGTGTCAACTACCTACAAAACGATTTTAACTCTTTTCCTTATCGTAACAGGAATTCAAAATTCAACTGCTGAAACCATCAATTGCAAGGATTTCGGAGCCATTGGCGATGGAGTATTCATCAATACCAAAATCATAAATCAATGTGTAGAAAAAGTGGCGGCACAAGGCGGAGGTTATGTGGTGATACCGGCAGGCGTGTTCAAATCCGGAACGGTAGAACTCCGATCCAATGTCTTTCTAAAACTTGAACCGGGCGCAGTTTTGAAAGGATCCCCTGATTTACAGGATTATAAACGATTTGATGGGCATCGATATGACCGATATCTCTATCATTTGGTAACTGCTAAATCTGCAGAGAATACCGGAATAGTGGGCGAAGGCACCATTGATGGCAACGGCACCGCCTTTTGGGAGCCATTCAACGAAAGCGATATGCCCTCCTGGATCAAAGCAAAAGATCCAAGAGTGAGCCGGCTTGTTGAATTCACCAATTGCAGAAATGTTTCCATCAAAGACATCACCATTCAAAACACACCGGAATGGACACTTCATCTCTTCAATTGCCGGGGCGTTACCATTTCGGGCATCCACATTTCGAACCACTTATTTGGTCCTAATGCCGATGGAATCGACCTTACCGGATGCCAGCAGGTAACCATTTCTGACTGCCGGATTGAAACCTGCGACGATGGCATTTGTCTGAAAACCAACGTAGACAGTGATTCATGTGTGCAGATTACGGTGACTAACTGCGTGATCAAAACCTTGTGTGCTGCTTTAAAAATCGGGAACGAATCGGCCAAAGATTTTAAGCAGATTACGTTTACCAATTGTGTGGTTTACCAATCTTCCAGAGCCATTTCCATCAATTCGGAAGAAGGCGGAAATGTGGAAGATGTGTTGATCAGCAACATTGTGGCCGATAATAATGCCCCATTAATCCTCACCCGGCCAATTCACCTCAGCGTATTAAAACCAAAACAAGGCAAAGCCGGATCCATCCGAAACCTCAGCGTCCAGGACTTCAGCTGCAAAACCCAGGGACGGATCCTGATCACGGCTGAAAAAGGGACGTTGATGGAAAACATACAACTGCGCAACATCCGGTTGGTGTATCCATGGATTGAAGATCCTTTCCTTATTTCCGATTCTGCCCGAAGTTCCCAGTATTCTCCACAAAATAAAATGGCCAGAAAACAGCGGGCTTCCATCGTTGCCGAAAACGTAAAAAATCTGATGATAAACCATCTTCAGGTAGAATGGCCAGACCAAAAAGTTCCGCTGGAATGGCAATTACCGGTCCGGATTGAAAATGGAAGTCGGCCTCGAATTTTCAAACCCGACTATTCAAAAAATAAAGAGTGCAACTTCGATCTTCTCTGGGGCAATCTGTTGGAAGGCGGCTACATCTGGGCACCCAATACACTGTCGAGCAATGGGAAACAAGGGATGGTTCTTTCCAATTGCAAAAACTTTACAGTGCGGTAAGGAGCGATTTGAAGGAATATTTAGCAGACAGAATCTACCCAGTCAATGAAAAAATATGCATCAATCCTATTCCTAT
>Ga0105049_10009808_pt1 | contig 11009 bp, 11 predicted proteins | sample MAT06_FD_78087 | JGI IMG/M metagenome (GOLD analysis project Ga0105049, IMG submission 78087) | Freshwater microbial communities from Lake Fryxell liftoff mats and glacier meltwater in Antarctica - MAT-06 | ecosystem: Environmental > Aquatic > Freshwater > Ice > Liftoff microbial mat | place... | reverse complement strand
TAATACCATTTAAGAAATATATGAATCAAATTACCAGAAAAATTATTAAATGGAAAAACACGTGTGCTATCTGAAGGATCTATCACAACAATTTTAGTAGCTGAGACAATTCGAATTAATTTGATATAGGTTTCCCATTGATTCCAAATATCAGCGATTATATAAAGATCAAATTCATGAATATTTTTATGCCAAATAAAGAAGCGTTGCTCTGCTATTTCTGGAATTTCATCTAAAAGACCATATAAGGTAAAGGCATTTCCGCGTATTTTGTCTTTGACACCTTTTGATAAAGGTGAATACATACAATCGAATCTTGGCAGATCAACGCAATTGTTACCTAATAAAGTTCTCAAACCGTGAAATAAGCCAGCAGATAAATAATCGGGGGTGTTTGCATGTAAGAATAATACGCGCATAAATTTATTAAAACAAAGATTTTTATTTAATTAACACTAAAAAAATATGCTCACTGAAAAGACCTTCCTGACCATTAGGATAGTTAATGGTCAGTTTTTTTTGAATCGCCCAATGCTCAAGCTCAACTTTATTTACTAAATAAACTGCATCACAATCGGGCCATATTTGATCATCATCATTTAAATCTAAACAAATAGGGTTTGCGTTGATTAAAAACTTACCAGCTTTATTTTTCAAATTGGTTAATTTAGGCTTCAATCTAAATTTACTATCAAACAAACTTACCAAAGCATCAAAATATAAATTTTTAGAAAGTTTTATTTTTGCAGATTGCCAATAGCTAAAACCTAAATATTGAGAGGGTAGTCTTTTAGTTTTTGAAAAATCAGGACAAACAATTACTAATGAACCATTTTCACCTAATAACTCATACATTTTATCCAAAGCAAGCTTAGGAAAAACAAGATGCTCTAAAACATAAAACGAAAAGACTAAATCAAATTTTTCCTCTTTAAAATCTAAATTATATATTGATTCAGTAACCCATCTTGAATCTGGCCAATAAATGGGATTATTTTTGATGGTAGTTGGAGATACTTCTGTGCCAGTATATTTAGTGTTATAATTCAGTGGTAGTTCTTTTCTAATTCTTCCATTGCCACATCCAATTTCTAAAATATTATTGAATTTGTTTTGTTTAAACCACTCTAAGAAACTTAATGTTATATCATCAGGTGTAGTTTCTTTTTCAAATGGACTTATCATTATATCGTACATTCTACGTGTTTCCAACCTTGCATAAAATTTAGCCATTCTACTATTAAGAATATACAAAGTATTAATATTGGTGTCATCAACACTAGAAAGCCACTTAAATCTGCCTTTATACATTTTTTAGTACTTTTTGCTGTAAAATTATTGCTGGAAAAATAATTAGCATGTATAGACTACAAATTGCAGACTTATATCGATGTTTTTTAAAATTACTATAAAAGGAAAATACTTGAGATTTTATACCAGAAAAAATAGTGTCTTGTAAAGTATTATTTTTTTGAGAATACAAAAGCCAGTTAATAATACTAGTCCTACTTTGCTTAATTTTTTTAAAAAATGGGATTATTCTTACTGGGTGAACTACGATTGCATCGGAAACAAAAATTACTTTTGTAATTTTCTTAATTCTTTCATAAAGATCTTGATCCTCTTGTGCAGCAATTTTAAATTGCTCATCAAACCCACCTAATATTTCAAAAAAAACTTTATTTACACAAATATTTGCTGACCAAAAAACCCCACCACCTAAATTTACAGGACACTCTGCCATATCTTTTTCTAATAATTTACAATTATCTGGATGTATTGCACCTTCAAATGCCTTAATACTAGAATCAGTTTTTATAGAATGAAAATAAGCAGATAATAATTTTGAATCTGGAATAACATCATCATCTAAAAAAATAAGCCATTCACCTTTGGCAAATTTCGCTCCGTTATTCCTATTTGCTGCAGGACCTCTTTTCGGTCCATCAACCCAACTAATAAAAGAAAAATTTTTTAATGACTTTTTAAAATTATCATTAATATTTCCATCATTGGTAATAATAATTTCAGAATGATAGTTAGAATCAGATAATTGGTTGATCAACAAAAACTCCAAACATATCTTTAATTGTTCAGGTCGATTAAAAGTGGGTATTATAATTGAAAAATAAATCATCTGCCTAAGATCTCAAAGTTAAAAAAAGCAAATATGCCCGAAGTTTAGATATCGTACTATTAAAATGTATAGTACCGTCGTTAAGCCAGCCAATTAGATTAAAAACTTTAAGGCTTAAATAAAACGTAACTGTAGCATCTAGCACATTCCCTGGAATCATTATATTACTCTTAGATTTATAATTAATATTACTAAATGATACTTTAGAATTGTATTCTAATTTCTCAAATTCATTTAATGTGCTCTTTGTACTGTAATCCTTATCAACTGAGAATTTAATCTTCAAATTCGACCAATTGATTCTTTTTATTCTCCTTTCCCACTTTAACTTAGCATCATTTCGAGAGGAATAATGCAAAAAATGAATCTCAATATCCTCCAATTTACCAAGTGGATATATATGATTAGCTTTTCTAAAATCATTCATTTCTCTATAACTAGATTCATCAATAAATTTCAACTCGCTATCAAAATAATATTTAGGGTTTTGTAAAAATTTTATATAACAAGGACCCATTAACATTAACCCAATAAAAGGAGTGTTGTATGGAAGGCGCATCCACTTATAGATTTCACCGGCAAAACAATCATTAGAAAAAATTGAAAAACTTTTATCAAAAATAGAAATATTCAATACCAATCGCCCAATAGAATTAATTACTGTAAATATTTTATTTCTAATATTTCTTTTTAAACACATTATTTATGAATAAAAGTCTTAAACATTTTTATGTAAGAATCAGAAAGCGCATTCCAAGAATAAGTACTTTCTACAAATTGATGTAATGCTATAGACTTATTACTAGCATCAAACTTTTGGATTAAATTTTTAAAACTAATTTTTGGTTTAGAAAGATCTAAATATTCTGCATGATTTTTTAATACAAATTTAGCTTCTAAATAATCATGACAAACAACAGGTGTACCACAAAGCATTGCTTCAATATTTACTAAACCAAAGGATTCTTTTAATGAAAAGCTTGCAAGAACAGAAGCTGCACTGTAATAAGCTGGCAACAGCTTCCTTTCTACTTGACCAACTAAGTAATTGTTTTCTTCAAAGAATATTGCTAATTTATTATTAATGTTTTCTGTTTCAGAAGTGCTATCACCTAATAAAATAAGGAATATATCATTTTTTACTTCTAGTAAAGAATCAATCAATTTATCTATACGTTTAACTGTATTATCTATAGAACCAACTGATAAAACAATTTTCCTGCCTTTTGCCATCAATAAAATGTCTTTGTAATTTTGATCATTGATTTGAATATCGGATTCTATAAAATGTGGTATTAAAAACTGTCGATCAAAATTTATCTTGTATTTACCTATTTGGTTAAAATATATATCTGTAATATGATGGACAAAATCTTTATCGTTGTCAAATAACCCAGGATATGCCTGACCCCCTGTATATAATATCAAAGAAAATTTTAGTTTAAATAGCTTTCGTAATTTATATAAATAACAGTAAACTTTATATTCTCCTAAATAAATTGCAGTTGGTTTTAATAATAGTACATAAGGTATAAAAAAAAGGAAAAAGAAAATTTGTTCTATTTCAAATAAATGATAAATGTTTTTAGTAAATAAATACAGTACTTTACTTTTTCGATTAATTGTTCTAATATTTTGGGTCTTAAATTTTCGATTTTTATAAGTACCAGCAGAGAAAATTGTTAATACATTTTTAAAATCCGAATGTTCTGAAAGTTTTTCAGAAAGCAACTCTATGTAAGATTCAAATCCTCTTTTAACTATTCCTAGTCCTGTACAAACAATAAATATTCTACTCATTTATTAGAGTTTAAGAAATATCATACGCTTCAAGTAATTGATTTGCTATAGATTTCCATGAATAATTTTCAGCTAATTGCTCAATGTTTACTTCCTGCTTCATTTTATCGCTAATATTCTTTAAAAGTATCAATAAACCTTCAACCCAATTATCTTTTGTAACACCACCAGGATATGCGAAATGCACCCCTTTTCCAATAAATTTTAATTCCCCTATTTCAGAATAGAAAACAGGAGTTTGGGCAGATAAATAATCAAAAAACTTAATTGGGAACCTACTTCTATTAAAATTTGTATCACCTAAAGGCAATAAACCTAATGATAATTTTTGAGCAATATATTTCGACTCAACTTGGCTTACCTCACCTAAATAAATTATATTTTTAAAATTTAAAGCTCCTAAACTTTCTAATAGATTCTTGGGTGGACCAACTATAACAAATTTAATTAAAGGAAGCTCCGTTTCGGCTATTAATGCTGCTTCAATAATCCAATGTAATTCGTCGGCTGTTTTACCAATAAACCCCACATAAAATATATCTTCTTTAAAAAAGTTGAACTTTTCAGAAGCATTTAAGAAGTCCTCATTAATTGGTGAGAAGCCATTATAGATTAATATTGACTTTGTTTTTTGATTCAATCTATTTGCCAAAAAGCTGGAGCATACTGTAGTTGAAGATGCAATTTGGGGAATTTTTTTTTCTAAAATAGCAACTACCCAAAAAGTATAGTGTTCTCTTAAGCTATTTGGAGTTTTAAATAGACCGTCAGTCCACAAATCGTCCCAATCGTACATAAAAACACCTTTCTTAAAATATTTTTTTATCTGCCAAGGAAGGTAAGCTTGTAAAAATGGTTGGAACAAATGGTATACATCGTATTCCCCATCAGTTTTTTGCAATGACCTGCATAAAGCTGTAAATGGATCAGAAGGATTTCCAAAAATTCTACATGTAATTAATGATGGAGTAATAAAATACCTAACACCTTCTCTTTGCTCAATTCTTTTTTTTGCCCGATAATTAAAATCCCCAGCATAAACGTCTACTTTATTTCCAAGTTGAACTAAAGCTTTTGCAAGATTTTGCCAGCGAAAATAAGTTCCTGCTTCATGACAATATTGAACAAAAAAAGCAATTCTCATTTAACTAATAGCGCGTATATGTTCAAGATTATTTTGCCCAAAATTTACAATTTGATCTAGAATTTCTTTGGATGAAATAGTTGGTTTCCAATTCCAATATTGCTGGGCCAAGAAGTAGTCGGTAGAATAATAGGGTATATCAAAAGCCCTATCCTCAATTACCGATTGAATTTTTTTGGATGGATTAATTGCAGATTTACAATAATGGTCTAGCTCCAACAAACTCATTGTATTTTTAGTTCCGCCACCTAAATTAATTATTTTAGGAGCATCTTTAGATTCGGCTTTTATTTGTTGCTGAATCATTGTAAATACATCATAAGGATGTAGCATATCTCTTACTTGATAGCCATTTCCACCAAAACCAATAAATGACAGGGGCTTATCTAGAAGATATTGATAAATCCAATAAGAAAAAATACCTTGATCAATTTTCCCAAATTGACCAGGCCCTGCAATTACTCCACATCTATTTATCCAAACTGGGAAACCAAAACTATAATGATATTCTAAAGCAATTACTTCGCTTGATATTTTAGTAGCACCATATAATGATATTGGAGCTGAAGTACTAAATGATTCATTAATACCATTTAAAGAAGCCCCATTAGGCATTAATTTGTTTTCATCAAGATCAAACCGATTGTCATTTTGAAACAAAGGAATTTTTCGCAGCGATTCAATACTATATACTCTATTAGTACTTAAAAGAATAAAACCAGCTTGATCTCTTTTGCATTTTTCTAATAAATAAAATGTACCAATAAGATTACTTTTAATTAAATCTAGACTACCGCCATCCATACCTGCCAATACTGATGGGTTAGCAGCGCAATCAATTATCCAATTTGTTTTGGGCAATAAATCTACATCTTCTTGTTTACTAATATCACCTTTATAAAATTCACAACCTAGTTCTTTGAGAAATGGTAAATTATTTTCACTCCCTTTTCTACTTAGGTTATCAATACCAATTAATTGAATACTAGCAAAATATTCTTTAAAATACTGAGCAATTTTACAGCCTGTGAAACCTGCAATACCTGTGATCAGAATTTTCAAACTACAATTTTCAATTTTTCAAAATAATCATTATACTGTTTAGCATACCTTCTTCCGTATTTACTTTTAAACCCATAAGATTCAAGATAATCATAAATTAAATCTGCATTATAGTTACTAATGATATGTTCATAGTAATAAGTGACCTCTAAAACGATTTGCCCTGAGTAATTTTCTAATAATTTCCCCGTACCTTTTAATACATATTCCTCAAAGCCTTCAACATCGATTTTGATAAATTGTACATTTTTAATAAAATCAATAGTTAATAAATTATCCAATCTATAACATTGAGTTTTTTGAATATTATTGGTACTAAAAACATCCAATAAAGAATTCATACCGGGATTTGAATTATCACATAGATTTAAATCCATCAACTTATTTTCATTGCCAAGGCAAAAAGGGAAAACGGTGATATTATAACTATTGTTTAAGTATATATTTTTATGTAATCTTTTTAGTTCCCTTAAGGAAGGCTCAAAGGAAAACACTATTACATTAGGTATTTTGGAAACCATAATACTGAAATAGCCAAAATTTGCACCAATATCTAAAAATATTCCTCCGTTTGTTAAAGCCTTTTTTGCAGCATTAAATATTTCTATATCATAATCCCCGTCAATTAAAATATATCTATCAATTAATGAGTTAATATTCAAGTTATAATACAAGCCTCCTATATTAAAATCGGCATCTCCCAATAGCTTATAAAGTAATCGTCCAACAAAGGTTTTACCCCTATTAATTGGAAATTTTTTAAAATATAAAAAATAGAGATCATAAATAAATGTTTTCAATGTGTTCAATGTGAAATTATCGTTATTTTATATTAATATCCCTCTCTTCACTAAATATTCCTCGTTAATAAATAATGCATTTGCAAAAAGAAGTTCTGTTTTATTTCGATAATGATATAGATCGTACAGCCCATAAAATGAAAATCCAGATGTATTTAAAAAAACTTTAATTGAATCAAAACTAGTATGTCTTTCATCATCATCTGCAAAACCAGCTTCAATTAAAATCATTCCAATCTCTTTACTTTCGAGTAAATTTCTAGCTCCACTTAAACACTGCATTTCAAAACCTTCTACATCTATTTTCAAGAAATCAATACTACTCTTACTGGTGGTTAAATAATCTAAGGTTTGCACATCAATTTCTTCAGTATTGATTGAAGTAGCTTCATCTCTATTTATATTTTTAAAGCTGTTTAACTCACCATTCTCAAATAACTTAAATGTAATTTTTTCGTTAATATTTCCAATACCCTTGTTAATTAAATGAACTCTTTTATTTAGACCAAACTTATTTTTAAGAATATTAAAAGATTTTGAAGTTGGTTCAATGGCAGAAATATTACTATTTGGAAATAATTGTAAAAAAAATTCAGTCATATAACCTTCAAAAGCTCCGACATCCCAAACATTTACTACTTTATTTATGTCAATTAATCTTTTAATATCGGCTTTAAAGAAAACGCCCTTAGGAGCAAATTCTTCTTTCAATAATATGTATCCATTTTTTGCTAATAAATTTCTAAGAAATTTCATGACTTTGAATTTATTCTATTCTTCCAAGATTCTACTATCTCTTTAATCGTATCGTTTAAATTTATAGTAATATCCCATTGAGGATAATGGGCCTTCATTTTTGTTAAATCACTATAGTAACAAATATGATCTCCTTCTCTATTTTTATCGATATACTCAAAAGACTGTTTTATGCCTGAAAATTCTTCTGTTATTGTAAAAGCTTCAATTACAGAACAGGTATTCTCTTTTCCCCCACCTAAATTGTAGACTTCACCAGCCCTAGGTTTTTGAATAAATTCATCCATAAATCTGGCTATATCATAAGAATGAATATTGTCTCGTACTTGTTTTCCTTTATAGCCAAAAACAGTATATTTTTTTTGTTCAAGATTACATTTTACTAAATAACTTAAGAAACCATGTAATTCAACACCCGTATGGTTTGGTCCAGTTAAACATCCGCCTCGTAATGAAACAGTTGGCATTCCAAAATACCTCCCATATTCTTGAACCATTATATCAGCTGCAACTTTAGATGCACCAAAAAGAGAATGTTTACTTTGGTCAATTGTAAAAGTTTCGGGAATTCCTTTGGCATATTCTAAATCATCATAATCCCATCTTGTTTCTAGTTCCTTTAGTTTAATAAAATTGGGTGCATCTCCATACACTTTATTTGTACTCATATGTATAAATGGAGATTCTGGACAAAACTTATGAGCTGCTTCCAATAAATTTAAAGTGCCAACAGCATTAATATCAAAATCGTCAAAAGGTATTTGAGCTGCCTTGTCATGACTAGGTTGTGCAGCAGTATGAATAATGACACTTGGTTTTAATTGTTTAATTAAATTATTGACTCCCAATCTATCTCTAATATCCAATTCATGATGAATAAAACTTGGTATGGCTTCTTCTAATCTTTTCTGATTCCACCTAGTGTCGCCCAAAGGTCCAAAGAATATAGCTCTTTGGTTGTTGTCTATACCGTGTATTTTATACCCTTTTAATGCAAAATAAAGAGCAACCTCAGAGCCAACTAGCCCAAATGACCCTGTTACTAAAATTATTTTTTGCATACTTTTTAACCTGATTTTGTTTAAATTTTACTTAAATAAGTAATTAACTTTTTTTTGATTCGTTCTTTTATAGACACTTTTTTATTCATTAAAACACCATAACAAGGTTTGATATCTTTAAACAGATTGTAATGATTGGTAGCAAGTAAAGAAGAATAAGTATAGAAAATTTCCTTTAAATCTGGTCTTGATTGTAAAGTAAATCTGTTTTGCCAGCGAGCAATTATATCAGGTGTTTCAGGTTTGTATGAACTGTAATGAAATAATACTAAAGGAATATTTTCATTTATTAAATATTTATTAGAAGTGTTATTTAAAACCCTCTCATGAAAATTCCAATGGGCCATATTAATTCCAATGTTTTTCAAAATGAGAAAGTTATCAAAATAACAAATTGATAAATTCATCCATTTCTGATCAACAAAATAACCATTGGCCATATCTAAGATACATTCGTCGTATAATTTTTGCTTCCACCAATCAATTAATTGATTCCCGATTAAATTATTTTTTATAGCAAAAAAACCAAGATTAAAAGTTCCTGTTATTAAAGTAATTTGCTCAGATAAAAGTAAGGAATCATACTTAGGTGTAATAGCATGAGGTGTAAGAATATAGGTATAAGAGTTTAGCTCATTAAATACTTCTGTAATAGGAGCAAAAAGAAGTGTGTCAGGATCAAGATAGATAACTTTATCGGCTTTTAGTTTTGAAAAAAAATGATCAATATAATATGGCTTAACAGCAGTACTTAGCTCAATAATATTATATCTGGTTTTCATAGACTCTAAAGCCGAATCATTCAAATCATCAACATAAAGTAATTCATAGCCTTTAAGATAAGGTATTGCAATGCTTGACGGTTTGTCTACTAATCCAATTACAAATTTAATATCTGGGTGATACTTTCTAAATGACTGATTTAGAGATAGTGCATTTGCTAAATAATTGTTAGCGCAAAGTGTGAAAAATATTGTCATTTGCCCAATATATTTTTAATATATGATTTAATAAAAATATCTGGCCTTTTTAATAATTTATCAAGTTCTAATTTGAGTAGATTGTAATTATTATAGATTGAAATAGGATCCTTAAAATAAGAACCATACTTTTCAAAGTGTTTTAGATAAACGTACCTACGCATTAATTCAACTTGTTCAGTTGTCATAGAATTAAACATCGATTCCTTTTTAATTCTATAATAAAACTGAATTGAATCATCTTTAACCACTGTAGACTTATCATCTAATATATTAATCCAAAACTCCCAATCTTCATAACCATAAATCATACTAGAATCATATCCTCCTACTTTTAACCAACTTTCTTTTTTAAACATTGCAGTACAGTATATCATATTACCAAAAAGTAGATTTTGATAATTATACATTTGCAAAGCCCAAACTTCGTTTACTTGATCAAATTTACTTGACTTGCCATATACTAATTTAACCTCAGAGTTGTTCTTGAAATGTTGAAGACAAACTTCTAAATAATTAGAAGAAATTTTGTCGTCGGCATCTAGAGGTAGGATATATTCTGAATTAGACTTTTCTATTCCAGCATTTCTGGCTGCACTTAATCCATGATTTTCTTGATTGATAATAGTAATTCTTGAATCATTTAGAGATAGCTCATTTGCAACAACGAGGCTATCATCTAAAGAGCCATCATTTACAATAATACATTTCCATTCAGAGAAAGTCTGATCAAACAATGATTGGAGCGTTTCTTCTAAATACTTTGCTTGATTATAACACGGAATAACAATTGTAACTACACTACCCAATCAATAATTTTTTAGTCAGTTTAAAGGGAAATTTAAATTTTTGGCTAAAAGATAAGCTTGAATAGAAAAACTTATCGAAATATGCAATTATAAACAATTGTGCAAAGGGTTGAATGATTGAACCAAAAAAGCTAATTGCTGCATATTGTATTTTATTATTCAGGAATTTTGAGAGAAGAATATTATCGAAAACTAAATTATTTTTAATTATTTTGGAAACGATTTGCTTTACAATTAAATAATCATTATGACTATTTATTCTATTAAAAATTAAAGTAGTTAGAATATTTATCTCGTCTTTCGATAATTTTTTAAATAATTCAGTAATATAAGATGATCGAATTGCTCGAATATTATCATTTTGCTGATTTATAAACTTTGAGCTTATTTGTTCTGTATGCTTTCTATATAAGAGTAAATTTTCTGGAATATTAGCCAATTTAATTCCATTTAAAACTGC
>Ga0105049_10009807_pt1 | contig 11009 bp, 7 predicted proteins | sample MAT06_FD_78087 | JGI IMG/M metagenome (GOLD analysis project Ga0105049, IMG submission 78087) | Freshwater microbial communities from Lake Fryxell liftoff mats and glacier meltwater in Antarctica - MAT-06 | ecosystem: Environmental > Aquatic > Freshwater > Ice > Liftoff microbial mat | place... | reverse complement strand
GGGATTCTGTGGAGTGGGCGATTGCGACTGCTGCGAGCCGGGCGGTGTGTCGGGTGCGCCGGGGCTTTGTTCCTGGCGGCGTTTGGCGAGTTCTTCTGCGAACTTTTCGAGCTGGTCGCGCTGCTCGGGCGTTGCTTTGCGCATGAACTCTTCGGCTTGTTTGCGAAGCTTCTGAGCCGCGGCTTCGTCGCGCTGGGCGTCGCGCGGGGCCTTGGCCATTTCGTCGAGCATCTTGCCGAGTTGCTCGGCGCTGGGGAGGTTTTTGGGAAGCTCGCCGGGCGCGTTGGGATCGCTCGATGCGTTGGGATCGCTCGATGCGTTGGGCTGGTCGGTGGGTGCGGGCTTGCTGAGAGTGCCGTCGGGCGCGGGGCGCGACGTGTCGGGCTTCGCGTCAGGTTGGGCGTTTAGCTTGTCGCGCTGCTGACCCGGGCCTTGGGGCTGAGCACCATCGGGATTGGCGGCGTCGGGCTTTGTGGTGCCTTGCGTGGTCCCGTCGGGTTGCGCTTTGTCGGGCGCGGGCTTCTCGCCAGGACGGGTTCCCTGCGGTGGGGGGGCGTTTGGCGCAGGTGGGGCTTCGCGCGGATCGCTGGGTTGACGATCACCCGGCTGATTCTGCGACGGCGATTGCGGACCTTGGTTCTGCGAAGGTGCGTTCGAATCCTGTGGCGTTGCCTTCGAATCAGGCGGCGGGGCCTTCGCATCCGGCGAGCGCGTGGCGTCTTGCGGGCGCGAGTCGTTCGCTGCGGCGGGTGACTTCGGAGGCTGCGAAGCATCCGGCGATTGCGAACCTGATGTGGGCTTCGATGGCTCTGACTTGCTCGACGACGGCTCGGACTTCGGCGTGGACGGGTCGGGCTTGCTTGATGACGGGTCCGTCTTCGGCGGATTGGACTTGTCCGACGCGTTGGGTGTTGGCTGATCCTCGCGCGGCGGATTTGTTATCTGCTGATCACGCGTGGGCTGTGTTGTCGCGGGCTGATCTGGCGCGGGCGGGTTGGGCTGATCTGCCTGAGGCCCGCCCGGCGGGCGGGCGCTTTGCGGTTCGGTTGAGCCGCTCTTGCCGGGCGTGGCTTCGGCTGAGGGCTTGTCCGCGGGCGGAGTGCTTGCATCGCCTGCGGGCGGGGCCGCTGCTTCGGGCGACGGGCTCGACGAGCTTTGCGGCGGTTTGTTCAAGTCATCGGCGACGCGGCGCATCTGATCCGCGAGTTCGCGTGCGTCGTTTTTCGCCTGCGATTCGGCGCGCTCGCGACGCTGCGCCTCGGCAACGCGCCGGGCCAGATCGTCCGATCGCTCCGCATCGACGCCCGCCTTTCGCAAGTCTTCTGCGAGTGATCGTTCGTCGGCAGTTGAGGCGCGGTCGCGGGCCGCGTTTTCGTCCATGCCCGCGCGCTGCAGGGCTTCTTCGACGGCTTGCTTCGCGCTGTCGGCGGGTGTCGCGTCTGCGGCGGTTGTGGGCGTGCTGGGCGACTCAACTTTGTCGGCGAGGCGGCGCAGGTCGTCCGCCATGGCGGCACGCTCTTCATTTGACACTCCGCCGCTCTGCTGCGAGAGCTCGCGCGATGCTTGGGCAGCGGCGGCGGCATCGCCGGCTGCCAGCGCGCCGGCGAGCTTGCGGGCGGCGCTGGAAGGCGAGGATGCGGCGGCAGATTGTTCGCTCTTGGCCGCGGCGGTGAGCTGCTGACGCAGCGCCTCAGCGGCGGCGCGACGGTCCGCCGCCTGACGCTCAAGGTCCGCCGACGCGGTTTGCAGTGTCTGGGCGGCTTGTTGACGCGCGGCGCGCGGGGAGACCGTGCCGGCGGCGAGTTCTTTCTCGAGTTCAGCGAGCTTGCGCATCGCGCCGGCGCTCGCGGCATCCGCCGGCGTGGCGGGCGTCGTGGCTTGCGGCATCACAGTTGCCTTCGCGGCGGCGAGTTCGCCGGCGGCTTCGCGGACGGCTGCCGGGGACACGGGCTCGGCGACTGCGATCACGCCCGGCCCTTGCGGAAACCAGCGCGACCACAGATTGCCCGGCAGCCACACGCCCGAAGCGATGCCAGCCGCGACGATCGCCCCTGCCCACGCGGCTGAGAGGCCGAAGCGCACCGGCATGACGCGAGCGACTTCGCGCGGCGTGATCGCGCCGGCGACGCGCTGGCCAGATTCGATCGCGGCGCGCTCGAAGCTGTCCGCACCCTGTGATCGCTGAAACTCGACGGCGCTGGAGATCTGGTTGTTCAGACCCAGGAGCGACTCGACGCGGCAGAGGGCCGCGAGCTCGCGTTGCGCACCGGCGGTGCGCGCGATGGCGTACGCGACGGCACCCAAGGCGCTCGCGCCGACGGGCAGCGCCAGCAGCCACCACCAAGGGACGGAGTCGATCGTGGCGCGCCAGCCGGTGGATGTCGGGTCTGCGAGCAGTCGTGCCGTGCCGAGCGCGCCGAGGCCGATGAGCGAGCCAGCCAAGAGCGCGGGGCCCAGCGCTCGCGCACCAAGTTCCATCGCGGCGCGGCGTTGGGCGAGCTTCGCAACTTGGCGAATACTGGACATGCTGTGCATTGTACGGTTGAGGCGTGTTCGGGTTCCGAAAGTTCATGCCCCACTGAGGAATGGCCGCGATTTCATCAATCCTCGAACTGGAACGCCGGCGACGAGAATGGCGGCGGCTTGCGAAGGCCGATGGCGAAGACCAGCCCGGTCATCAACCAGACGCTGAGGAGGCTTGAGCCGCCGTAGGACACGAACGGGAGCGTGATGCCGATTACGGGCAGGACGCCGACGACCATGCCCAGGTTGATGGCGACCTGGCAGAAGATGAAGGTCGCGACGCCCACGCAGACCAGGCGGCCGAAGCCGTCGCGGGTGCGCGCGCCCGTGAGCAGCGCGCCGGCGAGCCAGAGCGCGTAGAGCGCAAGCATCGCGAGCCCGCCGACGAAGCCGAAGCGCGCGCTGTAGACCGCGAAGATCATGTCGTTGTGGCGCTCGGGCAGGCGGCTGGCGCGAACGACGGCGCGGCTGCGAGAATCCGAAAGGCCCCAGGCTTCGCCGGCGCCAAGGAGCATGCGGGCCGTCTGCGGCTGCTCCGCGGTTGGTGAGCCGGCGCGCGGGCTGCCGGAGAAATCTCGATAGACATCGATGATGCGCTGGCGCTGATACGGGCGCAACACGGGCCACGCGGCGGGGGCGGCGAGGGCCGCTAGAACGCACACGATCAGGAGGTGTTTCGTGCGCGCTCCGGCCGCGAGAAGCATCGCAAAGAGCACGGGCACAAACAGCATCGCGGTGCCCAGGTCCGGCTGCAGGAAGATGAGCCCGGTGGGTACGGCGGCGAGGATCGCCGGCGGGATGAGCCCGAGCATCGTGCGGTGATTCTGGCGAACGCGTAGATATTCTGCGGCGCAGAGGACGAACGCGAGCTTGGTGAGTTCGCTGGGCTGGAGGTCAACTGGGCCGAAGTCGATCCAGCCGCGCACGCCGTTGCGGGGCGAGACGAGCCACGAGGGGACGAAGGGCACGAGCAACAGCAGCAGGAGCAGGATGCAGCCGCCGAGGATCGGCCACGCGAAGATCCGCCAGCGCCGGTAGTCTGGCAGCGCGATGCCGAGCGCCGCGACGAGTCCTACGCCCATGAAGAGCAAGTGCTTGAACGCGCGGGTCGAGAGCTGCGCGATGCTCCCCGGCGCTTCGAGTTGCGAGGCGACGTCAATGCAGTACGCCCCCAGCAGCGTGAGCGCGACGCCCGCGAAAACGCAGAGCCACGCCGGCGTCAGCAGCGATGCGTCAGGCCCGAAGTAGCGCCGGAAGAGTGTCATCGCGATTCACCGAGGTAGCCCTCGCTGATCAGCGCGTGGATGATCTGGTTGCAAAGCGGGCCGCTGATTCGCCCGCCCGAGCCGCCGCGCTCGACCAGCAGAGACACGCTGTACTTCGGGCGTCCGCCTTGCGGGCCGACGAGCACGACGAACCACGCGTGATCAAGGCTGACGAGGTTGCCGCGCTCGTCGACGATCGGGCGGCCTTGCGGATCTCGCGCGCGTTGGCCGGAGTCGGCGGTGCCGGACTTGCCCCAGACGCTGACGCCCGGTGCGTTGAAAATGTCTTCGCGCCGCCCGTCTTCGAGCGAGAGGTGGTGGCCCGTGCCGCGATCTTCGCTGACGGCGCGGCGCAGGCCTTCGAGCGCGAGATCGACCGCGGGCCGATCGAGCTTCAGGTCTTCGATGATCGGGGCCTCATTCACGCGCAGGCGCGGGATGATCCGAACCCCGCCCCGCGCCAGCGTCGCGTACGCGTCCGCGGCGTGCAGCGGCGTCCACGCGATCGGGCCCTGGCCGATGCCCATGAGAATTGACTCGCTCAGCGAGAGCCCGCCCTTGCCCGGGACCACGCCGGTGCGCCGTATCGGGAGCTCGCCGGCGATGCCCATCTCCTGTCGATCTTCCTCGCTGCTGTCCACGTCCGGCTCGTCAGGCGCAGCGGCGACCATGCGACCGGCGCTGCCCGGGAAGAACGGCGCAAGGCCGAGGCGCGGGTGCTTTGCGTTGAGGCCAACGCCGAAGCGCTCGTACCACGCGCCGATGCGCTCGGGGCCCAGCGCGCGCCCAACGTTGAAGAAGTAGATGTTGCAACTGGCCATGATGGCGGTGGTGACGTCCAGCGGGCCGTTGAGCTGTGCGCTGTGCGTCAGGCCGTTGAACTGCTTGTAGATCCAGCAGCGGAAGATGTTCGGCTGGTCGGGGTACAGATGGCCGGTACACTCGATGCGTTTGTACGCGTCGAAGACGCCCGCGGTCACGGCGCTAGCGAACATCAGCGGCTTAACGATGGATCCCGGCGGGTATGGGCGCGCGAACGCCTTGCTGATGGCGAGGTTGTTCTCCTGAGCGAACACGGTCTCGGGGTTTTCGCGGGCCTGCTGGCGCGTGAAGCCGGGCGTGGAGACCATCGCCAGGATCTCGCCGGTCTCCACCTCGATGATCACGCACGCGCCGCTCAGCTCCGTGCCGGCAGAGATCGCGCGGTTCTTCTGCCACGCCTGAACGACGGTGAGGCCGGCGTCCGGGCTCATCAGCGCTTGGACGCGCGCCTGGAGCGAAGCGTCAACGGTCAGCAGCACGTCGCGACCCGGCGCGCGATCGATGCGGGCCTCTTGGTTCGTCTCGGCATCGCGGGTGATTCGTCCGCGCGAGCCGCGCAGCGGCTGCTCCAAAGCCCACTCCAGCCCCGTCGCGCCGACGCTCTCGCCAGCGAGATACCCGCGCGGGTCGGCGCTGTCGGGCTCGGAGCCCATGGCTCTTCGCGCCTCGGCCCACGCCTGAATCTCGGCGTCGCTGGCGCGCTCGCGCGCGTCTCGCGGGGCACCGAGCGCCACGCGATCCTGCCACCAGTAATCCTGGTCGATCGGACGCCGGCGCATCCAGCCAACGATGCTGGTCATGACCCCGCGCACCGTGAAGAGCAGGGGCGTTTCGCTGCGGAGCGGGCCGGGGAACGAGCGCCGATCGACGAGCACTTCCATCGTCTCGCTGGGGTACTCGCGACCGGTGCCGTCGATCAGGTGGAGGCCGGGCATCCAGAACGGCTGCTCGACACCGGGCAACGCGACACTCGGGCGAGGCGGCTTGCTGGTGGTCTCAAACGGAAACCGCAGCGCGACCTCGTCATCAACGTCGTGGACGATGACGTGCCACGTGCGCTGCTCGCGGATCGGCTGGGCAACCTCGGCGGTGGACACCGACTCGTACGCCAGGTCCGGCGTCAGCTCGAAGCCCTTGTTGATCTCGTCTTCCAGTGCGCGGCGTTGCGACTCGATGGCGGTGGACGCCTGGCGCGAGACCTCGCTGACGATCTCGGCGCGCCGGTCTTCCAGCTCTTGGAGCGTCACGTCGGCGCGCAGGGCAAACTGTCGCCACGCCTCGTCAAGCTGCTTGATGTACTCGCCGGCGCGCTGCTGCACCATGGCCTCGCGCTGCACGGGCGAGAACTGCTTCCATAGCAGACCGGCCTCTTTGCGGGCCGCGGCTCCCGCCTGCTCATAGGCCCATTGCCCCGTGATGACGGGGTACTCCACCGCGATGTCAAAGCTCGGGCGATCGACCGCCAGCACGCGCCCCTTGCGATCAAGGATCCGCCCGCGGGTCGTCAGCTCCCAGCGATGCGAGACGAGCTTCGCCTCGGCGCGGGCGCGATGCGACTCGCCCTGCGCCAGCGTGAGCTGCGCTAGGCGAGCGAGCACGGGCAGCATGACCAGCACGCCCCCCACGCCCAGCAACACCAGCCTTCGATGGAACAACTCCGGCAGCAATCCCTTGCTCACCATGACGAAGTGTATCGGTTGCCCGAAGCTTGAAACGGGAATCCCGGAGCCCGAAGCCGCCAGCGGTCAGCCCACCCCAAGCACCACGCGTTTCTGCTTTGCTGCTTTGCTGCTTTGCGGCCGCGAACGCCGTCTACTGCCCGACACCCTTCGCCCGCGTGATCTCCGCATACGCGTTGTGGTTGTGGATCGACTCGAAGTTCTCCGAGTTGATCGAGTACCACTTCACGCGCTCGTCGCCTTCGAGGCTGATCGCCAGGTCGCGCACAATGTCTTCGACGAACTTCGGGTTCTCAAAGGCCGCCTCGGTCACAAACTTCTCGTCCGGTCGCTTCAAGACCGCGAACACCTCCGTGCTCGCGGCGTGTTCCAGATGCTTCACCAGATCCTCGATCCACATGATGCCCTTTGCGGAATCAGTCCGCACCTTGGCCCCGATGTGGCAGCGCTGGTTGTGCGCGCCGAACCGGCTGATCTCCTTGCTGCACGGGCACAGGCTCGTCGCGGGGGCGGTGACGCCCATGACGAAGTCGTCAGTCTCGCCGGAGCTGCACTCGAACGTCACCTTGTAATCCATCAGCCCCGGCTGACCGGTGACCGGCGCGAACTTGCGGATGAAGTACGTGAACTCCGCCGCGAAGTGCGCGTCGGACGCGTTCAGACGCTCGCGAATCTTGCGGGCGATCCCCGCGATGTCCGGCGGGGTGATCGCCATGTCGTGCTCGTTGAGCACCTCGACAAAGCGGCTCATGTGCGTGCCCTTCTGGTGGTGCGGCAGCGACACATACATGTCGATCGTCGCAACCGTCGCCTGCTCCCCGCCCGCCGGCATCCTGACGCGGATCGGGTACACAACATCCTTCACCCCGACGCGGTCGATCGCGACGCGCCGGACATCACCCTGGCCCTGCACATCGGGAATCGGCTTGTTAGGCGTGGGTCCGTTCATCATCGCGCTCTGGTTCATTCAGTCCTCTCCGCTTGGCTACTCGCACGCTTTGGGTCGCGCGAGCCCTGACATCCTTCAGATGCAAACGCTCGGCAAGTTGTTACGCCTTCTCCGCAGTCGCAAGCCCGACGCCCCACTTGGCCCCGATCGGCAAGCCGAGCATGGCTCCGGCCAGCCAATCCAAGGGCATGATCCGCGCGGGGGCCAGCAGTTCCATCGAGTTGGCATGCAGCAGCAGCGCGCTGGCGTTAGAGGGCTCCAGCAGCAACGCCGCGGCTGGTGCCAGCGTTGCCACCACGCTCATGCCCAAGACCAGCACCCACCCCTGTGCCTGCTTGTGCAAGAGCCCCGTCACCACGCCCACCAGCACGCTGGCGATCAGGGCGCTGGCGATGGTCTGGCCCTTGAGGGTCGAGACCGCCGCGACGTAGGAGACGAGCACGGCGCACACGATGCACGCCAGCACGCTGATACCAGCGCGCGTCAGCGTCATGTGCAGCTCGTCGCCCTCGGGGTCGTGTCGGGCTTCGCGATGGCCCAGCGGCACGCTGTCAAGCCGCTGGCCCTGACGGCCAATGAGGCCGATGAGCAGAGCACCGCCGACTGCGATCGCTCCGAAGATCACGCCTTCGATCGCGATGAGCGTGAACTGACTGCGATCGGGATTGACTCGCAAGATCTCGTCGATCCGCCCGGTGCCCGCTGCGAGCCACGCCAAGATGCCGCCGGCGCAGAAGTATCCCCAGCGCGTGCTTGTAAGCCGGGCGACCAGGGCACCAAAGCCAAGACTGAGGAGCATCCCACCCGTGGCGGACGCGACACCGATCGCCGCTCCGTTGGTCGCCAGGATCGGCTCAACGCCGGAAAACCCGTCGGAACCTCGCAGCCGGCCCGTGAGCCACCCGGCCAGCGGGCCAAGTGCCAGCAAACCGACAAGAAACAGGGTCCAGCGAACAGCCGCGTCGCGCATAGGGGCACAGCATACGCGAGGCGGCGGGAGGCCGGACGCGAGTCGCGAGACGAGGGACGGAAGTCAAACGTCAAAGCCTAAACGCTATCACCAATCCGCTGCACTGTGGCACTTTGCCACTTTGCCACTTCGCCACTTCGCCACTTCGCCACTTTGCCAATTCCTACTTCAACAGCGTCCGCCTTCGCAGCGTATCAATCAGCACCGACTGCACCGGCGTATCGGTCGTGACCAGTTCGTGGCCCAGCGCGTGCTTGCTGCAGAAGGCGTGAAGCGTGCTGACGTAGGTCTTCACCGCCGTCGCGTACGCGGCGCTCAACTCGGGAGTTACCGTCACTTCTGTCGAGCGTCCGTTCTCGACATCGGTGAGCCGCAGGTCTCCCGCCATCGTGTTGGTGGACGTGCCCCCGGGGTTGAGTTCGCATTGCGCCAGCAACTGCAAGATCGTGACATCCATGCCGCCCAGGGCGGTGCGTCCGCCTCGCCCGCCGCCGGCGCCCGCCGCGAGCATCTTGAGCCCCGGCTCGTAGCCCTCCGGCGGCGCGACCAAGACATCGCTCAGCAGCACCATCACCCCGCGGCTGTTCGTATCGCTGGCAATCGCGCGCATCGCGCTGGTAAACGCACCCGGAGCCAGGCGGCTCTCGGCCAGCGCCGAGCCGGTGCTGGTGAACGCGTGTTCAAGCAGGAACCGTGTGACGCGCTCGATGTTCCGCCGCCCGCGCAGCGGCTCAAGCGCCTTGATCCCACCCTCGCCAGCCCCCCCGGCCCCCCCACTCGCCCCGCTCGCTCCGATCAGGCTCAGCCGCACTCGGTTGTTGTTGATCAGCCCGATCGCACACAACGCGGCCGCCAGGCGCGAGCCAAACAGCAGCTTGTTGGCGCTCTCCGGCTCGCCCGCGTTCATGCTCGCCGAGGTGTCGAGCACGACGTGCAAGGCCAGGTCCTCTTCCTCCTGGAAGAGCTTGATGAAAAACCGATCCAGGCGGGCCAGCACGTTCCAGTCCACGTGCCGCAGATCGTCTCCGGGTGAGTACTCGCGATAGTCATCAAACTCCACGCTCCGCCCGCGGCGTTTGCTGCGCCGTTCGCCCTGCATCTTGCCGCTGAGCATCTTGCGCGTGTAGACATCCAGCGACTCAAGCTGAGCGCCAAGCTCAACCGAGAGAAGCTCGCTCGACGATGTGGGCGGGCGTGTGAGCGTGCCAGCAATCATGAGGGATTATGGCGTGTCGCGGCGCGCGTTGGGTCTCGCTCAGGGCTTGCGACGCTCAGCGGCTGGCGCGCGAGTCGCGGATCGAGCGCCAATCGGTCTTGCCGCCGCCGTCGGCGGGGGCCCAGACGGTGATCTTGACGCGGCGCACGCCCCAGACCAGGGCCTGCTCGTGGGTGGGGAAGAGGACGTCCAGGCGACTGCCCTTGATGGCCCCGCCGCGATCCAGGACGGGGACGATCTGCCCGCGGTCGTATCCGGGGATCGAGATCATGGAGCCGAGCGGGAGCACCCGCGAGTCCGCGGCGACCAGGCGGTGGGCGTTGGTCAGGACGTGGTGGTTGGAGGCGGTGATGTTGTCGGCGGTGCCGGCGCACGAGCGCTCGTCGGGGGAGTAGGCGGTCACGACCATCCACATGGTCTTGACGGGCCGGACGATCCGGCCGTCAAACACGCGAACCGACAGGTCTTCCACAGCGTTCGGCGGCAGGGCGGGCCTCGGCAAAGTCACCGGCTCGGGAAGAAACGCGGTATCGTTTGCCACTTCCGCCGTGGGCTCGATCATGAGCGGGTCATTCGGCGCGAGCTCCTGAGGCGGGGTCGCCATTTCGGCAGACGTCGCTGGGAAGCCGGCGTCGTCAAACTGAAGGAGGCTGAGCGCCTGAGGCTGGGTGTCGCTGGAGACCAAGTCTTTGGCGACCATGGCGGAGTACGCCGTGAGCGCCGCGGCGACGCCAAGGCTCGCGGCAAACCGGGCCCGACGCCGAAGGGTCACCGCGGTTCGAAGCTGAGCAGATTGTAAGTAGCGAGGTTCCATAAGCTTGTGATGCCCACCGACCAAGACCACCAAGAGGAAAGCATAGGCGACTAGAATCCGAACGGCCACCCCACCCGACCCGTCACTCTACTCACAGTTCGACACCCGGGACGCGCTCGATGCACCAGAATTTCGCCCTCAGGGAAAGTGCTCAGCTGCGTGAAATGGCGGACGCTTCCGGGCCAAAGAGTGAGTTCAGCCTGATTCATGAGCAAAGCGTTTGCCAGCCTGTGAAGCTGGTTATCCAGACACTCCGTGCCGTCATGGGTGTTGAAAGTTGTTGATGTATGACATCGTATTGATCTTGGCGCTGGGGTTCGCCGCGGGGGTGCTGGGCGGCTTGGCGGGCGTTGGCGGCGCGATGTTGATCCTGCCCGGGCTGCACTTTGTGCTGGACCGGGCGGGGACTTCGAGCGAGGTGCATCATCTCTACATGGCGGCCGCGATGGTGACGAACATCTTCGTCGCCCTACCGGCGGCGATCCAGCACCGGCGGGTCGGGGTGGTGCGGCGCGATCTGGTGCCCACGCTCTTGGTCAGCTCGATCGTCTTCATGCTGGTCGGCGTGCTGGCCAGCAACGTGCTCCGGGGGGACGCGCTGCGGCTGGCCCTGGCGGCGTTCATCGCGGCCTATTGCATGTTTAACCTCTGGCGAGTCTTTCGAAAGCCTCCGGACCCGGCGGCGGGCAGTGGTACGCCGTCAAAGGCGGCGCTCTGGTCGTATGGCGGGGCGACCGGGCTGATGGGCGGACTCCTGGGCCTGGGCGGCGG
>Ga0105049_10009804_pt1 | contig 11010 bp, 8 predicted proteins | sample MAT06_FD_78087 | JGI IMG/M metagenome (GOLD analysis project Ga0105049, IMG submission 78087) | Freshwater microbial communities from Lake Fryxell liftoff mats and glacier meltwater in Antarctica - MAT-06 | ecosystem: Environmental > Aquatic > Freshwater > Ice > Liftoff microbial mat | place... | reverse complement strand
GAATCCATTGGCGATCGTCAATCCATCAATAAAAACTCGACTAGCGGTGTTCAGTGCATCGTCAACTTTGAAGACACGAGAAGCATTGTCTCCACTGATAGTTAATTTATCCGCTCCCAATCCTTTGATGGTTAGCGCTTTGTTAATTACCAGTTGCCCCTGAGTCAGGGTGATAGTTCCACCTGTAAGACTGGAGGCGAAGTTGATGTTGTCTCCAGTAACGCTGGAGGCAATTGCCTCTCGCAGTGAAAAACGTCCAGCACTGACATCACCATCATTGTCATCTACTAACGTATCTACGGTAATAGCCATACTAATTTGCTCCTATTTGGTCGAGGTCATAGAAGATAAAGGTTCTGTTGGAAGCTTGGAGGAACTCAGGCCTTACTGAGAATAGCTATGTATGTCGAGACCTCTAGCTCTTTCTATCCTCAATAAGGCGATTGATCGAGGTGCCCTAACCTACGCCTTAAGCTGCTGCTGCTCTGATTCCAACAGAGCCACGAGCTGCTGATCACCTCGCGTCTGAGCTGACCTCAGACGCCGCTGGAGGTTCTCTTGGAGGTTAGCTTGATGAACTTTTTCAAGTTGATGAGCTTTATCAATGTAATAGCGGGGCAAGGTTGCCGGAACAGACACTGCGGGCTGACGGGTTGCTGGCGCACCTCCATTGGTTTGATACCTTACACCCCGGTAGATCAGCTCATAAGAGCGATGCAACACTTCTTCTATTGACTGCGTGGGGTCAACGTGAAGGGTTTGACCGCGATAAATTAGAGTGTAGGGAAATGGAGAAACATGATGAGGACGAGTCGGTTGTCCAAGGTTGCCACCCGGAACTCTGCCAGGATTGTAGTCGAAAGATGTTCCACGATAAATGAGTTTCATAGTCCCGCTTCTCCTATAAGTGATGGGTCTAGTGAGAGGTCACTAAGTGACGAGAAGCGCGTTCCTTCAGGAGCGTTCCTTACTTCCGTCCTCAACTAAGATATCACCTAGCCAGGATGAACGTTTTTTCTTCTGTATACAAGACTACCATTTAAATAAAAGATTTAGGAATCCTTCATAAGAGTGAAGAAGATTCGGGGAAGAGGTAGATATTTTCTGATCATCAGCACAAAAGCTTGTAGAGTGAGGAGCTGATAAAACCAAGCACATCTTGCGCCCCTCAGTGGCTCATTCATCTGGACTCTTTATGACATTGTGTCCTCTTTCTGGCTGGCGGTTCCTTCGGGGAGTAGCTTTACCCAGGCTTAAATCTTTTTCCTTCGTGCTTTTTGTACTATCGCTAGTGTTAGTGTTGCTTTCGGGTAGCCCTGCCTCGGCGACCCTTGCGCCATCTGTAGCGCAGCGCGCCCGTCAGGAAGTTCGCGGCGTTTGGATGACGAATAATGACATGACCATTCTGATCGATCGCGCTAAAGTGCAAGATGCGATGAGCCAACTGAACCGTCTAAACTTCAACACGGTCTACCCAGTTGCTTGGAATTCAGGCTATGTGATGTACCCTAGTGCGGTTGCCTACCAAGCCGGTATCCAGCCCTTTGTCTTTAAGGGGCTAGAGGGACAAGATATGATGGCAGATGTCATTGCTCAAGGGCATCGCCAAGGATTGTTAGTAATGCCTTGGTTTGAGTTTGGGTTTATGGCGCCCGCTACGTCAGAATTGGCGCTGAATCACCCCAGTTGGCTGACCCAAACGCGAGACGGGGGGAAGGTTTCCATCAGTGCTGCGGGTGAAGTAGCGTGGCTCAATCCGTTCCACCCAGAAGTGCAGCAGTTTATTAAGAGTCTTTTAGTAGAACTCGTGAATCAATACGATATCGATGGCATTCAGTTTGATGACCACATGAGCTTGCCCAGTGAGTTTGGTTACGATCGCTATACCGTGGCGTTGTATACCAAAGAAACTAAGAAAGCTCCTCCCGCAAATGCATCAGATCCATCTTGGGTGAAGTGGCGAGCAGATAAAATTACGGCGTTTATGGTGAGCTTGCATCAGGCAGTGAAGGCACAAAAGCCCAATGCTATTTTTTCGATTTCGCCTAATTATTATGATTTTGCTTACCGCTTGCATTTGCAAGACTGGTTAGCTTGGGTTAAGCAGGGGGTTGTCGACGAGCTAATTGTGCAGGTTTATCGCCCTGATATACAAAGCTTTATGGAGCAAATTAATCGTCCTGAAATTCAGGAGGCGCAGAAAAAGATTCCGACAGGAATTGGGGTGCTGACGGGGCTGAGGAATAGCCCTGTGACGATGGCGCAAATTCGATCGCAGGTGCAGGCAGTGCAGGCGCGGGGTTTGGGGGTAGCGTTTTTCTACTACGAAAGTCTATGGCATGAAGCGCCGGAACCGATCGAGGAAAGGCTAGCTGGATTCCAAGCTTTATTCCCTGATCCAGCGTCACGTTCATTCAGCAACAACCAGGCGGCATCACCACAGGCGCAGTCGGGTTAACGTTGCAAGGGTAATGATTGGAATGGATATACCCATAATTTGCAGCGCTATGGGGGAACTAGAAGATGAATGAGGAACGCGCGAGCTCTTCGAGATACCCGCAAGGGGTCGCCCCAATCCTATTAATCCACCTGCTAACAATAAGAAAATCACGCTTCCATACATGATTTGAAGAGGAACCTGCTTTCTTGTTTGACCTTGCTCGAATCTATCTAGATCAACTAATACTTCTGTTGCTGATACGTATCGTTCTCGGAGACACACCTTCACCATTTTTCTTAAAATTTTTGTAAGTTGAGGATGGAGTTTGATTGGATTTTGCCATTGAATTTCACCAGTTTTGGCATCTTCTTTTAAATCTCTAGGATGGATGCCAGTGATACATTGAATGGCGACCATACCTAACGCATAGAGGTCGCTATTGAAGCGCGATCGCCCTGTTTGTTGTTCGTTGGGCATATAGCCTGCTGTGCCCACTACTACGGCTTGGGCAGATTGGGCAGATTGGGAGGCAAGTTTAACTGCACCAAAATCAATTAATACTAATCGACCGTCTTTTCGTCGAATGAGATTACGGGGTTTAATATCGCCGTGAATGATTTGATGAGAATGGAGAAATTGTAATGTGGGTAAAACTTGGCGGAGTAATTCAATGATCTTTTTCTGGTTCCAGGTCTGACCTTTTTCTGCTTCCTGCGCTAGATTATCTCCATCGATAAATTCTTGGACTAAATAAAGCGATTCATCCTCAACAAAATGGTCAAATAATGCTGGGATTTGTTGGTTTAAGTGTCCGAGTTGATAAAGGGTTTGGACTTCAGTTTCAAATAGTTCTTGGGATGTTTCCCCAGGTGTAGATGAAAGCTTGAGGCATTTCACCACACGCAGTGCAGAGGCAAGATCATCTTGCGCCAGAAACGTTTCGCTGAAGCCGCCTTTTCCTAAACTTTTGAGAATGCGATAGCGATCGTTCAGAATGGTGTTAATCACTTTGAGGGGAGGGAGAATTGAGTAGGCTGCTGCGCAACGTTTCGGGAGAATTCGAGGCAGGGAAAGGAGAGCTTGGAGGGGGTGAGAAATAGGGAGCAGGAGAGGATTCAGGAGGAGCGGGGACGGCTGCATTGACAGCAGGAGAAAACTCTGTGCTAGCGCTCGCCTTTTCAATGACAGGTTTTGCCCGCTGATGCTGATTCCAGTGGGCAGGAATAGTGGAGAGCATTTCTAATACTCTTTGATCTTCTTGTAAAACAGCGGCTGAAGGTGCGGCTAAAACAACCCTTCGGGATGATTTGCTGGCTGCTGTAATAGGTCGGATGGTGGCAGGTTGGATGGCGGCAGGAGGAAGCGCGATCGCCCGTCGTGGGTTGACAGTGATCTTGGCTTGAGCTGCAATTCGGGTGACGCTCTTTTCTTGTTGCCACAAGGTCGCCAGTTGCATGGACTGCCCAGCGCTGCTTGTGTTTGCCGGGATGGCTGCCAGCATTTTTAATGCAGTGGGTAGGTCGGCTTTGACGTATTTATTGATGGCACGTTGAAGTAATTCCCGTGCCCAAACTTCTCTAAATTGTTGAGCAGTCGCATAGTATTCGCTGGTGGCCGGCAGGGTATCGGCTAGGTTGATCGCTTGTTTAAGGCGATCGCTATTCGCGCTTGTTTTCGCTCGTTCGAGGATCGATTGTTCGGTGATTTGTAAATTTTGGGGTGGCGTTAAAGGTAGACGATCGTTGTCTTTGGCAGCATTATCTTTGGCAGCACTGTCTTTGGCAGCACTATCTGCTGAAGGCTGAGTGAGTTGAGAAGAACGCAGGAAAATAAAACTGAGCACTAGGGCGGAAGCGCCACTACACCAAAAAAGATATTTCATGTCTTGAGCCTGAGTGCAAAAAATAGTCTTTACAAAATCAAAGATTCATTTTCCAAATTTCCAACCGATGATCCATACTGCCTGTCACCAATGTTCGATTGTTAGGGCAAATGACGATCGCCTCGACACTATCTGAATGCACCCGAACCGTTTTTAGCAAGGTGCCCTTTTGCCAATTCCAAAGTTTAATGGTGCCGTCTGTATGGGCACTCAGCAAATATTTACCATCTTTACTAAATGCCAGCGATCGCGTGGATTTAGATTGGGGCAGGGTTCGCAAGCGTTGTCCAGTCGCCACATTCCAAATCATAATTTGGTCATCTGCACCGCTCGCCAATATTTGATTATTGGGGCTAATGTTGACCACTTTTACGCCGCTCTTATGTCCTACTAATGTCTGTAAAAGATTTCCTGTAGGTAAGCCCCGAATCTTAATGGTCTTATCTTCACTAGCACTGACGATAAAACGTCCATCTGTAGTGATTTCAATTTGGTTGACAGCGGCGGTATGACCGCTGATCGTTTTGAGTTCATTACCAGTTTGTAAATTCCATACTTTAATCAGGCGATCGCTCCCACCACTCACCGTTAATTTTCCGTCGGGTGTAACATGAACAGAATTGATCCGACCTGTGTGTCCCACCAGGGTATGACGGAGCGTCCCACTCTGTAAATTCCAGACTTTTACCGTTGAGTCTGCACTGGCACTCACGAGAGTTGCACCGTCGGGTGTGAAATGTAATGAGGTAATCTCTTGCAGATGTCCAGGCAGGGCAGTCAACGATGCCCCCGATTTCATATCCCAGATCTGGATTACTTTGTTCTGTCCGCCGCTGACCACGACTTTGCCTAGGGGATGCATTGCCAGCGCCAAGATAGAACCGGATTGGTTAATGGTTCGGATAGGGGCAATATCGCCTTTGGCAAGAGGAGTGGCGGCGACGGGTACCAGTAACGTTTTGAGTTGATCCTTGATCTGATCTTTCTGGCGAACACCCGTAAAGCCGAGCGCCAGAATTGCGATCAGGGTGACGGCTTGCGGAATGCCCAAGATCTTTCGAGGATGGCGTTTTTTCTGGAGCTGTTCTAAATCAGTTAAAACTTCTTGAACCGATTGATAGCGATCGCGCCAATGAGAGCGAACCATTTGGGTCAAAATGGTGGCTAACCGGGAGCTAACTTTAGCAACCTGTCGCCAGCACAATTCACCCTGAATATCTTCGCCAATTTCTTTAGGATTAAGCCCCGTAATTGCCTGAATTGCCAGCATTCCTACAGAATAAATATCGCTGCAATATCGTGGTTTTCCGGCGCGTTGTTCGCCTGCCATATAGCCCGGTGTACCAATTAAAACAGATTCGGTGGTTTGCCCTTCAGGGTGGACTTGGTTGCTAAGTTCTTTGACTGCACCAAAATCAATCAGCGCAATCTTGCCATCTTTGGCGCGACGAATCAGGTTATGAGGTTTAATATCTCGATGAATCACGCCTTGAGCATGAACGATCGCTAGCACACTCAGAATATCTCGAATTAACGTAATGACTTGTTCTTCTGGTATAGGCTGTCCCATTGTTAATTCTTGGCTTAAGTCATGACCTTCCACATAGTTATGAACTAAATAGAACTGATGGTTTTCCTCAAAATGCGCCAGCAGTCGAGGAATTTGAGCACTATGGGGACTCAGACGATATAACGCCTGCGCTTCGGCATTAAAAAGCTCTCTAGCGTGCTCCCAGTTGAAATGTTCGCTGGTGGGTGCTTTAAGGCATTTGACGATACAAAAAGGACGGTTGGGCAACTGCTGATCTTTAGCAAGATAGGTATCGCTAAAGATGCTGGTTCCTAATATTTCGGTGATCGTGTAACGTCCACCTAGAGCTTGCTTAGTTAACACTTTTACCATAAAACCCCCAATCTTGAGATGAATGAATTCAAGGTGTCACGGAACATTCGTTGTTTGTCTGCACCGATCATTAGTCTGCCTAAATTATCGTCTGCTTGAATTACATCTATAGCCCTACGCAGATACTTTAGGACAAGGGGCTTAAGTCCCTTGCTGCTTTGACGGCAACATAGCGTCCTCGTGTAATTTCGTAGTGCTATACCTGAATTATTGTTTGTCTTAACCATTGTCCGCCTGTTAGTCAATATCATACACGCTAAATTCTAGTAGTCAACTAAATTAAAAAGTTGGATACTCGTTTATTTTTTTGCTATCCTGTTACTCACTCACCTGGATAGTTCGACCTATCCAAATCCAGGCTTCCTATCAAAACGCCCACATGATTCACATTCCATTGGTTAAGGCTCCAAAGCCTTGGACGTTAGAGCTCCGGCGACCCTTGCGTTATCTGCTGCGTTATCTGCGAAGCAGCGCGCCGATCTTCCTAATGCTCAGCCTCCTTGCACTCATTCTTTGCACTGCTTGCTCCAACTTTATGTCCTCCAACGGCTCTGGCACCCTTGCTACCGTGTTAAGTCGGGGACGAGTGATTTGTGGTGTTGATGGGCAGCATCCTGGATTTAGCTTTCAATCGCCGACTGGCGAATACTCGGGGTTAGATGCAGATTACTGCCGGGCGATCGCCAGTGCGCTATTTGACGACCCGAGTAAAGTCGAATTTAAGCGCATCAAGCAAGGCGTATTTACCGACCTGATTGCTGAAAAGGTCGATATTTTGCTGCGAGATACGCCCTGGACGATTGAAAGAGATGCGGCGATCGACTTCTTGCCTCCTGTGTTCTATGACGGACAAGGGTTGCTAGCATCGGTTAATTTAGACGCAACCTCTTTAAAGAACTTTAGAGACAAAACAATTTGTGTGCGGGCAGATACGCCTGCCGAAGCGACGCTCAAAGCCTTTTTTAAGAAAGCCAAGATTCCCATTAATGCGGTAGCGCTAGACGGCGATAACGAACTGTTCATTAACTTTGCCAATGGCAACTGCGAAATTGCTACGGCAAACCGCTCTGAGTTAGCCATTCGTCGCCAAACTCTCACTAACCCTGAGCAATATCAGTTGCTCAAATTAGCCCTTTCGCAAGAGCCGATCGCGCCCATTGTCCGAAGTAATGAGTCAAAGTGGTTAGATGTCGTGAAGTGGATTATTTACGGTACGTTTCGAGCCGAAGAACTGGGCGTGAGCAAACAAAATGTGATGGCACTGAGTCCTCACCCTGATCCAGAAATTCGGCGTTTTTTGGGTGCAGAAGGCTCCTATGGGACGAATTTGAGCATTCCTAACGATTTTATGAAACGTGTCATTCATCATGTCGGTAACTATGCCGAGATTTACCAAAGAAACGTTGGCAGTCCATTTCAATTGCCACGAGGAATTAATGAACTTTGGCTTAATGGCGGACTCATCTGCCCGATGCCATTCCGTTAATCAAGGTCAATATTCGACTCGTAAGCCTAATTCTAAAAACTTCACACAAAAAGTTTGAGTATCTTTCAAAGCTATAAGGTTCACTACTTAAGCTTTTCATCTACGCTGGTATCGCGTGTTTCATTAGTCACCTAATTTCTACGCGGTTTCAATAAAATAAGGTGTGCTATTTTCATGAAGTGGAACCCGTCGTTCAGTATACTATCGCAGTCCAATAACAAAGTCTGTGATCTGGGTCATAGCACCTCGTCTTTTTCACTTCGCGCTGTTTCTCATCAACATGCTATGGCAGAACCATCTCGATCAGATCCCGATCAGCTTACTAGGTCTTCAAAGCCTGCCACCCAAGAGCCGGTATCTGGCGCAGACCTCTCTGAGTTGCGATTGTCTAAAGCGCAACTTCTCCAGAAAATTCAGCAGCTATCTGCCCAAAAGCAAATCGATTTATTTTCGGCTTGGGTAGGCAGATTGGAGCCTGCACAGTTCAAAAAAATATCGGCATTCATTCGCTTAGAAAATGATTTGCGCCAAGAGTTGGGCGGAGAAGTACTGAGGCGAAATGCCTTGACTGAGGTATTTCTCAAAGGAATTTCCCACCGACGGCGCAACAGCTCTGAGATCACGCCACCTCAGCTATACGTCTACATTAGGCGGCGGCGCAAGTCGTCGGAGAGTGGCACGAAATACCTGGGTAAACTCTTCTTTGTGCCAGGAGGACATACCTATAAATGGAAGGAAGGCACCAATGGAGCGCTTGTGTTTTATGAAGGTAATGTTTTTTGTCTGACCCATTTGCGAACGAAGGAGCTGCGATATCTGAAGCTGGTGCGATTAGATCAGCCGCCTCCAGATTATGATTACAACCCGCAGCCGGGTGAAAAGCCGCTGATTCAGGTGTCACTGCACGTAGAGGTGCTGCACCCCCAGACGCTACAGCCCGTTGAAATGAAAATTTATGACTATCCCAGTTGTTTGTATGAAAAAGGGGAGTTATCTGAGGCGCTATGGCAGGTGGAAGCGCTGAATGCGGCTCTGGCGATGAAGGCGGCGGTGGTTCCTGATGTTAATCCGCTGGGACAAGGGATAGAGCAGACTGGGGGCAAAACGACGCGAATGGTTGTCGATCGCTCGCAAGCTCTTAAAATTTTGCCGTTGCTGCGGCAATTCCGCGATTTTAGCCAGAAGGTTTATTCGGCGCGATCGCTTTGGTATTTGTCGGAGCCTGAGGGGGGTGGGAAGTATGCCCTGACGACTGCTGGCGGTAAGTTGATCTTGGAGTTTGACACGAAGCGATGGGAATTTTCGACTGAGCATTCGGCACAGGTGCTGGCTCGATGGTTTTATAATCTCTGTACGAAGGTGCAAGCTGGGTTTGATGTCGGCGACTATGGCGATTTTAGCTTGAGCGATCGCCAGTTGATTTCTGAGTTGCTGGTTCAATTACAGACTGTTAAAGGCAAATCGGTCGAGGAAATTTTACGGTTAATTTTTCAAGTAGACGTTAAAAAATAAATTTACGCCAGACTGATCATATTTGTCCTGTTCGCTGAAATTATGCTCGTATTAAGGATCGGATGCAATTGGCAATCCGATCTAATAGTATTGCTGCAATCTTTCTCCGGTTGCTTGATTTATTTGTATCGGCGCTTGGTCATTTGTGTTTTGGGCTTATTCTGGGTTTCACTATGCCTCAACAACCTGTGACTTGCGATCAGTCTCGGCTGGTTCTGCTGCACTCGCGATCGAATCTCATGATGTCGGCTGATCAGCTGAATTTACCGATGGCGGTGTGGGATCTGCGCCGCATGGAAGTTCAGTTTTCGTCCGGCTTAGAGCATCTCTATCAGTTAGAGCCAGAAGAATTTCAGGGAAAGTATATCGATTTCCTGTCCCATGTCCATCCCGACGATCGCCAGCCGATTCAAACAGTTCTTCAAGCTGCTGCTGAAAGTGGTCAAAGCTTTGAGGTTGACTATCGAATTATTAATAAGTCAAATGAAGTCGTTTGGCTATCCTCCAAAGGACAAATATTTATATCTAATCGAGTCGGTGGTGCTGAGTTAGTGGAGGTGATTAACGATGTCACGCCCCGTTATCAGGCACGCCAAGCCCTAGTAGAGAGCAATGCTCAATGGGATGCGCTGTTGAAAAAAAGCGATGAGTTGCTAATTCAACTCGACTCTGATGCGCACGTATTCTGGACTTCTCCCTCGATCGGTCATATTTTAGGATATCCGCCTGAATTATTAATGGGTGAAAGTATTCTTAATCTGGTGCATGATGCTGATTTGCGAAAGGTATTGCTGGCTTTAGATTCGTTAAGAGAGAGAAAAATTCCGCAGTCGTTTCAGTGTTCTTTAAAGCAGCAGTCTGGAAAGTATCTTCCGGTTCAATCGACCCTGCGTTTAGGTGAGGAATTAGGAAGTTTTGCTGTTCTTAGCTTTCGTGAAATTAGCGCCAGAGTCAATCTTCAGTCGGTTTTAGAATCGACCTATGCCGCCTATACGGCGATCGTGGATGCCACAACAGATTTAGTCTTTCGGTTTTTGCCCGATGGTACGTTGACTTTTGTAAATCATCTTTTTGGAAACTGCTTTGGTGATGAAAGTGGCGTAGGTTCCAACTTTTATTCGTTGCTATTAGATGAGGATCGCGATCGCTTGCAAGCTACTTGTGCAATGCTAACGCCAGAGAACCCGACAGCGGATTGTTTTGTAGAAGCGCTGAAGAGAATTCGGCATCAGGAGTTACGTTGTCAGGCGTTGTTTGATCATGATGATGGGCTTCTGGAATATCAAGTTGTGGCTAAAGAAATGAAATAGGCGCATATCCTGTGCCTATTCTTCTGAGTTTATATTTACAACGCTCCAATTGAGGAGCGTTATGTTTGGTCGTGCATTCCGTAATGCTCCATGTACCTTCCAAAGCTGTTTCATACATTAAATAGGATTGTTGTGTGTACCTGAACGCTAAGAGGATGTTTGAAAAGTCGTCGGTGTAACATCAGAGTGTAAGGGCGCGGCATTCGGACGACCACTTTTCGGTGAGTCCGAGAAATTTTGAACCGAATGCCACGTCCCTACAGGTGATGGTGATACTTTTCAAACATTCTCTAAGTTGATCTGCGTATAAATTGAATGAAATTACAGTTTTATTTCAAGTCATATTTTCTTTCTAACGCAGTTGTAGATTTAGGAAATTTCATCAGTTTAGATTTAATTTTTCACGTTCATTTTGTTTGAAATATTGCTTCAACCCTTATGACCTATAGCTTTAGAGGAAACATCGGCTAGCGGCTT
>Ga0105049_10009800_pt1 | contig 11012 bp, 13 predicted proteins | sample MAT06_FD_78087 | JGI IMG/M metagenome (GOLD analysis project Ga0105049, IMG submission 78087) | Freshwater microbial communities from Lake Fryxell liftoff mats and glacier meltwater in Antarctica - MAT-06 | ecosystem: Environmental > Aquatic > Freshwater > Ice > Liftoff microbial mat | place... | reverse complement strand
CCGAGGATGCCGGTCCAGACTTCGCTGCGGGGGCGGCGGAGGCAGGCGACGGTGCAGCGGGCGACGAGGTCGGGAGTCTGCATGTACTCGCGGCTTTTTTGGGAGACGAGCCGGGCGACGCCGCTGCCGCGGGCGACGGCGGCCTTGGAGGCCTGGACTTTGTCGAAGAACTCGGTGCGGGTGCCGATGGGGTGGACGGTGGAGACGTGGATGCCGGCGGGGGCGAGTTCGAGCTTCATGGCGCGGCCGATGTGGACCTGGGCGGCTTTGGTGGCGGAGTAGGCACCGTAATACGGAATGGCGAGCTTGCCGAGGCAGGAGGAGCAGATGAGGACGTGGCCTGAGCCGGCGGATTTCATACGGGCGACGGCGGGGCGGATGGCGTTGAGGGTGCCGAAGAAGTTGGTTTCAAAGATGGCGCGCATCTCGGCATCGCTCATGTCGCAGATGGTGGCTTCGAAGCCGTAGCCGGCGTTGGCGTAGAGCGAGTAGATGGAGCCGAAGGCCTCGACGGTTTTGGCGGTGAGGGCTTCGCAGGCGGCGGGGTCGGTGACATCACAGGCGATGGCGATGGCGCGGCCGCCTTCGCGGTTGATGGTGTCGGCGAGTTCCTGGCATTTGTCGATGCGGCGGGCGGCGAGGGCGACTTGCATGCCGGCGCGGGCGCAGGCGAGGGCGGTGGCAGCGCCGATGCCGCTGGAGGCGCCGGTGATGGCGATGGGTTTGTTGCGGAGGTCGATGGCCATGAGGGAGGGTACGTGGTGGGAGGCGGCGTATGAATGGAAGGGATGAGTGTGCGGGGAAGATTCGTCGTACCATCGCGCGATGAGCCTTTTTTCAACATCTGCCGGCGGTGGGCCCGGGTCTGTGCGTCCGCTTCGACTGCGGGAGGCGCATGCGCACCTGCACGCGCTGGGGGAGTCGCTGGAACTGGGGTCGCTGGCGGGGTGCGCGAGCATGGCGGAGGTGCTGGCGAAGGTGGAGGGGGCGTGCCGGGGGGGTGGGGGCGGGTCGGGTGATGAGGGTGGGATGGGTGAAGGTGAGCGGCGGGTGGTGCGATTTACGTCGGCGCGGGTGAGTGCGTGGCCGGAGGGGCGGTGGCCGACGATGAAGGAACTGGATGCGGCGTCGCGGGCGAGTGCGAAGAAGGGCGAGCCGGCGGCGGCGGTGGTGATCATGTCGTTTGACCATCACTGCGGGGTTGCGAACAGCGCGGCGATGGAGGCGGCGTTTGGGGAGGGCTTTGGTGCCGGGCCGACGGGTGGTGTGCCGGGAGAGCCGGCGGGCGAGATCGTGGCGGATGGGGCGGGCGGGCCGAGCGGGTTGTTGATGGAGGGGGCGATTTATTCGGCGTGGGGCTTGGGTGCGGGGGGCGGTGGGAATGGGGCGACGGCGGTGGGGTCGCCGGTGGCGCAGCGGCGGCGGGTGAAGGCAGCGCTGGCGCATTTGGCGGCACTGGGCTTTGTGGAAGTGCATGACCTGCACAGCCAGCCGTGGCTGGGGCCGGTGCTGGCGGAGATGGAGCGAGCCAGCGAGCTCTCGATGCGGGTGACGCTGTTTGTGCCGGCAGCGCGGCTGGCGGCGGAGGCGGCGATGCGGGCGGCGTGGGAGAGTGATCGCATCACGCTGGGAGGCGGGAAGGTGTTTGCGGATGGGACGCTGAATGCGCGGACGGCGCTGATGATTCATCGGTATGCGGAGCCGGTGATCGGGCACCCGCGGGGGCAGGCGATGGTGAGCCCGGCGGCGCTTGATGAGTATTACCGCACGGCGGACTCGCTGGGGTTGCCGCTAGCGGTGCATGCGATTGGTGACTGCGCGGTGCGGATGACGCTTGACTGCATTGAGCGGGTGGTACCCAAGGCAACTGGGCAGCGGATTGAGCACTGCGAGGTGATTGACAAGCAGGATGTGCCGCGGTTTGCGAAGATGGGGGTGATTTGCAGCGTGCAGCCGTGTCATTTGCTGTATGACGTGGAGGCGTTGGAGCGGCACTTGCCGCATCGGCTGGATCGGGTGCTGCCGCTTCGGGAACTGGTGGATGCGGGGTGCAAGCCGGGTGAACTGCTGTGGATGGGGTCGGACGTGCCGATCGTGCCGGCGGACCCGGAGGATTCGGTGCGGGCGGCGGTGGCGCGGCGGCGCGGGGATATGGAGGCGGCGCGGGCGATTGCGCCGGGGCAGGCGTTGACGGAGGATGAGTGCTGGGCGTGTTTTACGCCGCGAGTATGAGGGCGTGGCTGCGGAGGAACTCGACAGCGACACGGGCGCGGTTGGCGTCGATGGGTGTGGAGCGGATGACGCGGGCGGGTACGAGGGAATCGGAGTTGATGACTGGGGAGGATGTCCAGGCGACGGCGACTGCGAGTTGTTCGCCGACGGCGGGCGGGCGGGCGGTGCGGATCTCGAGGAGCGCGCCGGAGGTGGAGAGGTTGATGGTGGAGGCGGAGTCGAAGGGGCTGGCACCGCGGCGCTGGAGTTTGCAGGGGCGGGTGATGTCGGTGCGGTCGGCGATGCGGCGTTCGTTTATGGCGAGGGCGGGGCTGGCGCCGAGCTTGGCAGGACGCAGCATGGTGCTGAGTGCTGAGAGCGGGCGCGGGCGATGAGAGGCGAGTGAATCGGGCATGAGGACAGATATCGGGCGTCGAGACGGGCTGATTGAGCGGATTGATAGGGAAAAGTGCTCGCGGCGGGGCGGCGGCGGCACGGAGCTTGGTTGATGGCGCGGGGCGGGAGGGGAAGGTGGGCGCGGAGGTGCGGGGACGCTGGGTGCGCAAGTGCTGAGTTGTTGAGGATTTGGCTGCGGCGAAGCGGCGACTTAAGCGCGGCGAATCAGGGGCCTGTGCGGAGGGGGCGGAGGGTGAAGCGGCCAGAGACGGCGACGGGATCATCTTCACCGGGGGCGGCGCCGATGGGGGGAACGGTGCCTTGGCCTTTGAACTCGAGGGTGCCGTCGCCGGGGTTTTTGAGGAGGGAGACGGCGATGCGGAGGGTTTCGCCGGGGCGGACGAAGCGGCCGTATTTGAGGGCGCGGACGGTGCCGAGGACGAGGCGGGTGGCGGCGGGGCTGGTGGGGCTGGCGAGGGTGGCGAGGCGGCGGGCGGCCTGGACCATGGCCTCGAGCATCATGACGCCGGGGAGGACGGGGAAGCCGGCGAAGTGGTCGCCGAGGTATTCCTCGGCATTGGAGACGAGTTTGATCGTCACGATGTGATCGGGGGAGTGATCGAGAACGGCATCGACGAGGTTGAAGTGCATAAGTGGAGAGAGAGGATAAGCAGGGAGGAGGGGCGGCTATGCTCGGACGTGGCTGCGCATGTTGACGAAGCGGTGTGCCTGCGGACGTGGGACTGGTCGGAAACGAGCCAGACGATCACGCTGTATACGCGCGCGGTGGGAATGGTGCGGTGTTTGGCGAAGGGGAGCAAGCGGACGACGCCGAGCGCGGCGTTTTCGGGCGGGGTGGAGCCGCTGTCGCGGGGTGAGGTGACGCTGCATTTGAAGCCGACGGCGGAGCTGGCGCTGCTGACGCGGTGGGATTTGGTGGAGGTGTTTCCGCGGCTGAGGCGGACGCTGAGTGCGCATCATGCGGGGCTGTATGTGGCGGAGCTGGTGCAATCGCTGGCGGCGGATCGCGACCCGCACCCGGCGACGTATGACGCGTTGGTGGAGGTGTTGCGGGTGGTGGGTGGCGGGCCGAGCGGGCGCGAGGGCGAGGGCGGCAGGAGAGGAAGCGTGGGGGGGACGGAGAGTGGGGGGGGTGCTGGCGCGGCGCTCTATGTGGCGCTGGCGCGGTTTCAGTGGCGGGTGCTGGCGGATGCGGGGTATTCGCCGCGGATGGATGTGATGGTGAATGGGGACGCGCTGCCGCGGGCGGCGGTGCTGCTGTTTGACCCGGTGTCGGGCGGGATTGTGGGTGCTTCGAGTGGCGGCGGGGCAAGTGGGGCCGGTCCGGGAGCGGGGGCGGCGGGGAGTGTGGACTTTCGGATTCGGGCGACGACGGCGGCGTATATCACGGGGCTGGCGAAGGGTGAGGAGCCGGCGGTTGATGGGGCGGTGGTGGAGCGGGCGGCGCGGTTTTTGGCGGTGTTTGCAGAGCACGTGGTGATGGCGGTGGCGCAGAGGCCGCTGCGGACGTTGCGGGCGGTGTTTCCGGACGTGGCACAGGTAGCGCCAGTGCAAGGCCCTGCGGGCCAAAGGCCGAGCGCAGGGTGAAGCGTGGGGGTGGATGGGTCGATAGCACAAATACGGGCATTTTCCCAATGGTGCCGCGCGGTTGCGGTTGGATTGAGTGCGCGTGATTGTTCATGAACTCCGAATACCTTGAAAAAGTGTTGTCTTGCCAGCGGCTGCCCAGCTTGCCTGCGGTGGCGATGCGCGTGGTGGAGCTAACGGCGGATGATAATGTTGATTTGAAAGAGCTGGCGGTCACGATTACGAACGATCAGGCGCTGGCGACGAAGGTGCTGAAGACGGTGAACTCGAGTTTTTACGGGTTGCGCAAGCCGTGCTCAACGATCAGCCAGGCGATCATTATGCTGGGGCTTTCGGCGGTGAAGACGCTGGCGCTGGGCTTCTCGCTGGTGTCGACATTGGCGAAGTTTGAGGGATTGGACTTTGATTTGCAGTCGTATTGGCGGCGGGCGCTGCTGTCTGGCATTGGCGGCAAGTGCTTTGCGGCCGAGGCGAAGACGGGCAATGACGAGGAGTGCTTCCTGGGCGGGTTGCTGCAGGATGTTGGGCAACTGGCGATGTGCATGGGGCTGGGGCCTGCGTATGTGGAGGCGATTAAGAGCGCGGGGACAGATCATCGCGCGGTGGCGCGGCTTGAGATTCTGGCGTTTGAGATGACGCACGCGGATGTGGGGGCGATGCTGGCGCAGCGGTGGAAACTGCCGCCGGAGCTGGTGATGCCGGTGAAATATCACGAGCGGCCGACGGCGGCGCCGGTGGATCATTCGAAGATCGTCAAGGCGGTGGGGCTGGGGAACATCGCGGCCGATGTGCTGACTTCGCCGGAACCGGGCGTGGCGCTGCGGCGGCTGTATGAGCGGGCCGAGCAGTGGTTTGGGCTGAGCAACGGGCAGGTTGATGAGGTAATGAAGCGGATTTCGGCGGGCGCGAAGGATGTGTCGCGGCTGCTGGGTGTGGAGACGGGGAAGGTGAGTTCGGCGGAAGAGATTCTGAAGCGGGCGACAGACCAGATGAAGGCGATCACGGCGCCGTTTTATAGCTTGAAGAGCGGCAGCGCGGCGCATGACGAAGAGATGATCGATCAGGCGACGGGGCTGCTTTCGCGGCGGGCGTTTAATCAGAATGTGGTGGCGGGGTTTGAGCAGGCGACGGCGCTGGGGATGCCGGTATCGGTGGCGGTGCTGTGCGTTGATGACCTGGGGCCGACGCTGGCGGGTTCGCTGGACAGCGCGCTGAAGGCGGCGGGTCAGCGGGCGCGGCCGGAGTGCGATGCGGTGAAGGCGATTTTGTGCCGGTTTGATGCGACGCGGCTGGGCGTGTTCATGCACAATCTGGACCGGCAGGCGGCGACGAAACTGATTGAGACGATTCGCGCCCAGTCGGCCGTGACGCCGCGGGCATTGAGCGATGCGAAGGGTGTGCTGGCGAATATTACATTGTCGGCCGGACTGGCGACGATGGACGAGAGCACGAAGACGAAGTTCACGGATGCGGAATCGCTGGTGAACGTGGCGTGCAAGGCGCTCGAGGCGGCACAGAAGGCGGGACGGAATGTGATGCGGGTGTATGCGCCGAAGGCGGCGTGAGCGGTGGGGGAGAGCGAGGGAGCGGGCACAGGGGAGGAGTGCGGAACGATGCGGGGCGAACCAGCCTGAGGGCAAAGGCCGGGCTCGGGGTATGGCGTAAACACTCCAGTGATCGAGATTTATCAAATAATACTGAAATTGTGGGGTGGGGGTGCCTTGACTTGTGCGGGAACTGGTGGTAAGTTCATGCGTACGGATGTCATACAAGCGGCACAATACTGCGGGATTCTCACTCATCGAGTTGGTGGTGGTGATTGGCGTCATTATGGTACTCGTGGGCCTTTCGCTTCCAATGGTTGGACGGGCGATGGCCCAAGTTCGGTCAACTCGGGATCTTGCCAACATACGGAGTTGTGCCACCTCGATTCAGATGTACTGCGATCAAAGCAAAGGGTATTTCCCAAATCTGGGGGGCAACGCGCAGAGGTCCGCGTTGTGGTGGACGAATGCCATGGTTCGCGCGGGTGTTTTCCAGAGTGACGGCGAAGGTGACCCTGATGGAGTCGAGAAGTTTGGCGAAATCCGGGTGCGGATGTCAATGTGCATGTGCTATTCGATTGAAGGGATGACGCCCGGGCAGACTGTGCCGCTCGACGTTGCCGTCGCGGAGGGTGTGCGAAGCGAACAGGTGAGCTATCCGTCGAGAAAGGGTCTCGCTCATCAGCAATATATCGAACGCGATGTCCACGGTACATACTGGTGCTGCGCCTGTCCTGGCCCTTGCGCGCCGTTCGCAGGGGCGTTCGTTGACGGGTCGGCGCAAACAGCACGAGTAAGTTCCTATATTAATGGCGATCCAATCGTGAGGACGGATGGGATCGGAGTTCCGCTGTTTTCAAGCTGGGGCGGTTACAAAGCGATTGATCGATAGAATTCAAAAAAGAAAAGATCATGAAAGTTCAGCGACTGATGTTCTGCGGAATGTTCGTGCTCGGCGCAGTCAGTTTAGCAGCGAACGTCTACGCAAGTTGTTGCAATCTTAAGTGGGAGTACCCGCCGACGAATCCGCCAGGGAATGGCCCTTGCTCTGGAACAGCGACGCTGGTTTGTAAAAAGAGTTCCCCGGCGGGAACGCCGGGGCGGCCGTCACAGGATCTGCGTCTTGCCAGATGTTATACTTACACTGGTCAGTTCGCAAGGCTTGGATGTAGTTCAGCCGACAAACCGGGTCCGGGCTGGGACATGATGCCCGGTACCCTCGACGACCTTGAGTGCTGCTGGTGGAATGGCCCGGCCCCGACGTACACTGACCGAAACTTCTTGATCACTCCTTGTGAGGGCGCGCTGTGTACCGCTATGCCGCCCGGCGACGGTGGTAACTGAGAGTATGGAGGCTTATATGGATCTGACTCTCGAGCAGTTTGTTGCGACGATGCCTCAGACAGGCGAGGTCATCGCTTTCTATCGCGCAATGCCGCCGGCGTTTGGCGAGTCGGCTGTTGGCGTCAATCTGTCTAATAGTTCGTGGTTTTGCACCGGTGGCGAGTCCTTCCGAGGGCGAGAGCCGTCTGGCAAGTATTATGTCGGAAGCAAGGGCGTGGGGCGTTACCTGACCGATGCAGAGATCATGTCGAACGACGGGGCGGTTGAAGTGGCGCCGTGGTTCGCATTTATGGGATTATCACCTGCCGCGCACGCAGCGGTCACAGTTGATCTCGGCGGAGATGGCGTAGTGGTTGTTGAGACGAAGTTCCCCCTTAATGATGCGGCCCTAGTTGGCAAGCGGCAGAAAGATGGACAAGAGTGGCCGATTGTGGTGAGCCGGACCCGCTTCGGTGCTGACGGGCGCGCCATCGATCAGATTGTTGAGCGTAAAGGTGAGCCCCCGACCACACGAACGTATTCATGGGAGAAGCATGCGGCCTCTCCGCTGCCGCTCCAGATTCGTGATCTGGCGGGAACGGAGTTAGTCGAGGCGAAGCAACCCGAACCCGGGGCGTTCACCATGGCGAACGTGCAGAAGCTCGCCGCGGAAATTCGGCATCGCGTAGAGACTACCCATGCGCAGGCATCGGCGAAGAGTGCAGATCCTGCCGGCAAAGTGGTGCCAGCAACGAAGTCGTCTTCGGCCATTGCACTGGCGACGCCGAGCTGGACCCAGTACAGTTGGCCCGTTGTGACCGCCGGTATCGTTCTGATCATTGTCGCGGTAGTGATAACAGTGCGACGCCGCCTATGAAGCAAATATCTGTCGCGCAAATTTGTCGAACCAGCGCGATGGGTTGGCTCGCGCTTGTGGGTGCGGGTCTGCTCGCATTGGGGTGCGTCAAGTTCTTTAACCCGGCTGTGTTCCAGGAGGCTCTGGCCAGCCACGATCTTTTCTCAAATGCGTTGACTTCAGCATTGGTCTGGGTGGTGCCGGGACTTGAATGTGTGATCGGTAGTGGTTTGGTTATCGCCGCAATTGAAGCATCGGGGAATCGGAGTAATCTCGTTGACTGGGCTGGAGTCTCGGCAGCATGTATATTGATGTCGTTCTCTGGTTACGCTTTCATATTGAGCATAGTTCCACCCCCGAAGCCAGCCTCCTGTGGATGTGGACTTTCGATGAAGCCGGTGCAAAATTGGGGCTATTTGGGCGCGATTGACGCCGGGCTTGCCTGTTCTGTGATCGGCGCAACCGCATTATCGAGGCGCCGTCATCACGATGTGCTGAAGGGCGACTGAGGCGGCACAGAAGGCGGGACGGAATGTGATGCGGGTGTATGTGCCGAAGGCGGCGTGAGGGAAAGTCGGCTGCGCCCGCGGCGCGTCCAAAACACAATCGATCAGGCGTTGGGAACGAGCCGACCCACGGTGCGCGGCGCGGCGGCGAGTTGCCTGGCCATTTGCTTCACGTCGTCGAGGGTGACGGCGTTGATCATGGCGAGTTCTGCTTCGAGGGTGGTGTAGGTTTTGAGGTAGGTCCACTGGCGGCCGATGCGGTGCATGCGGCCGTCGGGGCGTTCGCCGGCGAGGACGACACCGGTGGCGACTTTGGCGCGGATGCGTTCGACATCGCCCTGGGTGACGGTGTCGGCGAGGCTCGCGAGTTCGCGCTGGGCGATGGTCCAGACCTCGGGCTCGCGGGCGGGCTCGCAGGCGGTGAGAACGGTGAGTGAGCCGAAGCCGTCGTGCGGGTCGAAGGAAGCGGTGGCTTCTTCGGCGAGGCCTTCTTCAATGAGGGCCCAGTGGAGTTTGCTGTTGTCGGACCCGCCGAGGGCCTGGGCGACGATGAAGGCGGGGTAGCGGCGGGGGTCGGCGATGCCGGGGCCCATGGCCATGAGCATGGTGTAGGCACGGGTGACTTTGTCAGAGCGGATTTCGAAAGTCTTGCCGCCAACGGTGGGCGCGACGGGGTCGCGAGCGGCTTTGGTGCGTTGCCAGTGGCCGCAGAGGGATTCGATCTGGCGGCACTGGGCATCGAAATCGACATTGCCGGAGAGGGCGACGACGGTGTTGTCAGCGGAGTAGCGGTTGGCGAAGTAGTCGCGCATCTGCGGCGCGGTGAGGTTGGTGATGGTGTCTTTGGTGCCGAGGACGCGGTGGCGCATGGGGTGGGCGCCGAAGTGTTCTTCGCTGGCGCGCTCGTAGAGGACCCAGAAGGGTTCGTCCTCGTACATGGCGATTTCTTCGAGGATTACGCCGCGCTCGGTGGAGAAGTCCTGCTCGCGGAGGGCGGGGCGCATCATGTCGGCGAGGATGTCGGTGGCTTTGGGGAGGAACTCAGGAAGGACGGCGGTGTGGAAGGCGGTGAGTTCGGTGGAGGTGTAGGCATTGGAGCGAGCGCCGAGTTCGTCGAACTCGCGGTTGACGTCGTCGCTGGTGCGGCGGTCGGTGCCTTTGAACATCATGTGTTCGAGGAAGTGGGAGACGCCCATGACGGCGGGTGCTTCGTCACGGGCGCCGGTGCGGACGAAGAAGCCGATGGCGGCGGTGTGGGCCTCTGGGTCGGTCTCGGCGATGATGGAGAGGCCGTTGGCGAGCGTGCGCTGCTGGAAGGCGATGGGCATAGTGATTTAGAGTAGGGTGGGGGCGGGGGAGGTTGATGGTGAAGAGTGGGTGCGCGGGGGGATGGCGGGGGTTGGCGGAGAGGGCGGAAATGAGTGAGGACCGGAGATTTGCTATGCTCTGGGCCCCTTATCGGGCCGGGCACGCCACGGGTGGAGTGCCGGCGGGTGAGGTGAAGTGGAAGAATCGACTATGAAGAGCAAACTTTCGAGCGTTCTTGGGCTGTTGGCGGCGGCGGGTATGGGGGTGGGAGTTGGGCCGCGGGTGGGATGGGCGCAGGAGCCAGCGGCAAAGGAAACGGGGAAGGAAACGGGGAAGGAAAAGGAGGAGGGGGCGGCGGCGAAGCAGGACGAGCCGAAGAAGGACGAGGCCAAGAAGGACGAGGCGGAGAAGAAGGCGGAGCCGGCGAAGGACAAGATCAATGCGGGGTTGTTTGGGGCGATTTCGGCGCGGGGGATCGGGCCGGCGCTCATGTCGGGACGGATTGGCGATTTGGCGGTGAACCCGACGAAGCCGAGTGAGTTTTATGTGGCGGTATCGTCGGGTGGGGTGTGGAAGACAACGAATGGGGGGGTGAACTTCAGCCCGATTTTTGATGGGCAGGGTTCGTACTCGATCGGGTGTGTGACGCTGGATCCGCAGAACCCGGCGACGGTGTGGGTGGGGACGGGTGAGAACAACAGCCAGCGGAGTGTGGGGTTTGGCGATGGGGTGTATGTGTCGCGGGATGGGGGGAAGTCGTTTAGCAAGAAGGGGCTGGAGGGGAGTGAGCACATCGGGATGATCGCGGTGCGACCGGGGGATTCGAACACGGTGTTTGTGGCGGCGCAGGGGCCGCTGTGGAACAGCGGTGGGGAGCGCGGGCTGTACAAGACGACAGATGGCGGGGCAACGTGGACACGCGTGCTGCATGTTTCGGATGAGACGGGGGTGAGCGAGGTGCACATGGACCCGCGGAACCCTGATGTGATGCTGGCGGTGGCGTATCAGCGGCGGCGGCACGTGTGGACACTTATTAACGGGGGTCCAGAGTCGGCGGTGTATAAGAGTACCGACGGGGGCGCGAACTGGCTGAAGGTGGAAAGCGGGCTGCCGGGGGGCGATAGGGGACGGATCGGGCTGGCGATCGCGCCGGCGAACCCGGATGTGGTGTATGCGATTGTGGAGGCGGCCGAGGGCGCGGGGGGCATCTTCCGCTCGACTGATCGGGGCGAGACGTGGAGCAAGCGGAGCGGGTATGTT
>Ga0105049_10009799_pt1 | contig 11013 bp, 9 predicted proteins | sample MAT06_FD_78087 | JGI IMG/M metagenome (GOLD analysis project Ga0105049, IMG submission 78087) | Freshwater microbial communities from Lake Fryxell liftoff mats and glacier meltwater in Antarctica - MAT-06 | ecosystem: Environmental > Aquatic > Freshwater > Ice > Liftoff microbial mat | place... | reverse complement strand
CGCGCCCAGCCGCCGCGTCCGCCCGTCGGGTGCCAGCGCCAGCCGGACGTCTTCAAAGGCGGCGAGCGCGCCGTCACAATCGGCCAGATCGGCGCGGGTCCGGACCAGATCGGCCTCGGCCAGACGATGGCGCACCGCCAGCCGACCGCGCAGTCGCGCGGCCCAGGCGCTGAGCGCCAGCGCCAGCCCCGCGGCACCCGCGGTCGCGACATAGGCGATGTCGGCCTCGGCCATCGTGTTCGTTCAGCTCCCGCGCCCTGATTCGGTAACCATAACGCATGAGGGGCGGGGGTCGAGGGACGAGGGGCGCGGGGGTGATTAGTGGTTAGTGATTAGTGATTAGTGGTTGGCGGCGGCTGCCGGCGCAGGGCCTGTTGGTCTCGCACCACGTTTGGGCCAAACCACTAATCACTAACCACTAATCACTCGGACCGGCCTGATGTCTCCCACCTGGACCGACCAACCCGCCCCTTCGCTCGACGACTTCGCCCGACTGGCGCGTAAGGCCTTCGACACCCTGCCCGATCCGTTCCGGTCGCTGGCCGGTGACGTGGTCATCCGCGTCGACGACTTCGCCGACGACGAGACCCTGACCCTGATGGAGATCGAGGACCCGTTCGAACTGACCGGCCTCTATCACGGTGTCGACATCGGCCTGCGCGACCAGATGGGCCCGGCGGCCGAACCCTCGCGCATTTTTCTCTACCGCCGCCCGATCCTCGACGAATGGTGCGAGCGCGGCGACGTCGGCCTGTCCGAGATCATCGCCCACGTCCTGATCCATGAGATCGGCCACCATTTCGGCATCGATGATGACCGGATCGATGAGATCGAGGACGAGGGGGCGTGACCCTCTAAATGCTCCGTCACCCTCGGGCTTGACCCGAGGGCCGGACATTCCACAGATCGGCTTCATGGATAGCGAGCGCCGACCGTTCATAGCGACCTATATCGAGGCCAGCAGGCCGTTCGGCGTTCTGTACGTCGGCGTCACCAGCAACCTCTACACCCGGGGAGCGCAGCACCGCGATGGGGTTACTGACGGGTTCAGCAAGCGCCACGTCTGCAACATGCTGGTCTGGTATCAGCCGTTCGAACTCATCACCGCCGCCATCCACCGCGAGAAGGCGTTGAAGCGCTCGAACCGGTCCTGGAAAATGCATCTGATCGAGCAGAGAAACCCGGATTGGGCGGACCTGTACCCGGCTTTGTGCGGCTTGGCCCCCGATCCTCGGGTCAAGCCCGAGGATGACCGCGAGGGGAGTGTTGCGGGTTCCTGAGGAGTCTGGAGGGGAGATCGGAATAAGCCCGTGCTCAACCCGCCTTAAATCCTTCCCGATCTGTGATATAAACAACGCCTCCCCCTCCTGCAGGACTGACCCTTTGAGCCTTACGCTCGATCTCTCGCGCACGACCGCAAAGCCCGCGACCCCCGTCAACCTCTCTGGCTTGACGCGCGCCGGGCTGCGGCAGGCGCTGATCGAGGCCGACGTCTGCCCGCCCGAGAAGGCGAAGATGCGGGCCAGTCAGGTCTGGGGCTGGATCCACCACTACGGCGTCACCGACTTCGCTGCGATGAGCAATATCGCCCGTGACACCCAGAGCAGACTGGCCGAGGCCTTCACCCTCGCCCGTCCCGAGATCGTCGAGCGTCAGGTGTCGAAAGACGGCACCCGCAAATGGCTGATCCGCACCGCCCCCGGCATCGAGATCGAGACTGTCTACATCCCTGACGTCGGCCGTGCCGGGGCCCTCTGTGTCTCGTCCCAGGTGGGCTGCACCCTGAACTGCACCTTCTGCCACACCGGTACCCAGGCGCTGGTCCGCAACCTGACCGCCGCCGAGATCGTGGCCCAGGTCCAGGTCGCCCGCGATGATCTGGACGAATGGCCGTCGCCCAAGGAAGATCGACGCCTGTCGAACATCGTCTTCATGGGCATGGGCGAGCCGCTGTATAATCTCGACCATGTCGCCGACGCCATCGACATCATCTCGGACAATGAAGGCATCGCCCTGTCGCGGCGGCGGATCACGGTCTCGACCTCGGGCGTCGTCCCGCAGCTGGAGCCGCTGGGAACCCGCACGCAGGCCATGCTGGCGATCAGCCTGCACGCCACCAACGACGCCCTGCGCGACGTGCTGGTGCCGCTGAACAGAAAATATCCGCTGGACCAGCTAATGGCCGGCATCCGCGCCTATCCCGGCCTGTCCAACGCCCGCCGGGTGACGTTCGAATATGTCATGCTGAAAGGCATCAACGACAGCCCGGACGAGGCCCGCGCCCTGCTGAAGCTGATCGAGGGCATTCCGGCCAAGGTCAATCTGATCCCGTTCAACCCCTGGCCGGGCACGGATTACGAATGCTCGGACTGGAAAACCATCGAACGGTTCGCCGCCATCCTCAACAAGGCCGGCTATGCCTCGCCCATCCGCACCCCGCGCGGTCGCGACATCCTGGCCGCCTGCGGCCAGCTCAAGTCCGAAAGCGAAAAGGTCCGGGCGTCGACGCTCAGAAAGGCCGAGCAGGCTGCGGTCGAGGCGGCTTGAGGGAAGTCGCAAGTGGCTAGTGGCTGGTGACTGGACAGACGCGGTTCCTCCCCGCCCAGGTTCCGACGTGAGACCCGCGCAGCCGCTCACTACTCGCTACTCGCCACTCGCCACTCGCCATTCGCCACTAACCACCAGCCACCAGCCACTCCCCCTCCCCGACACACCGCGTCACAGTTCTTGACCGGGTGTGGCACCGCCGGACTTGCGGAATGGGGCGAAAACCGGGCAAGCGTCACGGACCCTCTGGCTCCGGATCACCATGGACAGCTCGTCCCTCTCCAACCTTCTCGAAAGCGCCGAGGTCCAGGCCTTCGCGACCGGCTTCCCCACAACCATGGCGCATCTGGGCGTGACCCTGGCGTTGATGGTCAGCGGCGCGATCATCTACGCCCTGTTCACCCCGTGGAAGGAGATCACCCTGATCCGTCAGGGCAACGCCGCCGCGGCGGTGGCCTTCTCCGGCGTGTTGGTCGGTCTCGCCATTCCCCTGGCCGTCAGCCTCAGCGTTTCGACCTCGATCAATGACATCACCCTGTGGGGCGTCGCCACCGTCGTCATTCAGCTGCTCGCCTTCCGCATCGTCGACATGATCCTGACCGGCCTGCCCCAACGCATCCGTGAGGGCGAGATCGCCGCCGCCGTCCTGCTGGTCGGGGCCAAGCTGTCGACCGCCCTGATCCTCGCCGCCGCCCTGACGGGCTGATGCCATGGGCTTTTCCCGCCCGCCCGACTGGCTGATCTATTCGGCGGTCCTTGGCGGCCTGCTGTTGCTGTCGTTGAACCATCGCGAGAACGCCGACGCCCCGCCGGCCCCGCCGCCGCCGGACGAAGTCGAAGGCGCCCTGCTGGGTCCGGTGACCCCGTTCGATCCGGCGGTGACGGTCAATGCCCCGGACATCCCGTTCCAGCCCGCGTCGGGCACCGCCTTCTCCATTTCGCGCGAGGGTCGGTGGGTCACCGCGCGCCACGTCGTCGAGGGCTGCCGGCGGCCCGCCATCATGGTCGGCGGCGGCCGCGCCGTCGCGGCGGACGTTCGCCTGGCCCCGCGCGCGGACATCGCCGTGCTGATCACCCAGGGCGGGGCTGACGCCGTTCCGGTTTCGAGCCTGCAAAGCCTGCATGCCGGCCAGCGGGCCTTCCATCCCGGCTATCCGCAGGCCCGCCCGGGCGAGGTCACTTCGCGCCTGCTGGGCCGGGAGACGCTGAAGGTGCGCGGACGCGGCCAGCGCGACGAACCGGTCCTGGCCTGGGCCGAGGTCGGCCGCACCGACGGTCTGGGCGGCACGCTCGCGGGCCTGTCGGGCGCGCCGGTGCTGGACCGTCAGGGCCGGGCCATCGGCGTCACCATCGCCGAAAGCCCGCGCCGGGGCCGCATCTACACGACGTCGCCGGACACCTTCGGCCCCGCCATCCGCGGTGTGCAGAAAGCCGACGAGCCTCTCACGGGCCGCACCGTCACCATCGACAACTATGGCCTGGTGGCCGACGAACTGCGGCGGGAGCTCCGCGTGGCGCAGGTGGTGTGTCTGTCGGCGTAGGCCGTCTCCTCGCCATTCGCTGACGCCAACAGGGAGGCGACATAACGCCCTATTTCAGCGTCATGCTGTCGATGTTCAGGCTCGACAGCGGCACCACCTCGACGTTCGGATATCTGGCTTTCAGCGCATCCAGGAAGACCGAGGCGTCGCCCACGATCACCAGGCTGGCGCTGGACGCCGGCAGATGCGTCGCCGCCGCGACCTGGATCGCGGCCGGAGTGACGCCGTTCACGTCGTCATCGTAGCTGGCCAGGTTGGACAGCGGCAGGCCGTACAGCGCCAGGTTGGCGACCAGACCGCCGAGGCCGTCGACGGTCTCCAGCTGACGCCCGAAGGCACCGATCAGGGTCGCCTTGCGCGGAGCCAGTTCGGCCTCGGTCGCCGTTGTCGCCGACAGGCGGGCGATCTCGGCAAGGATCAGCTCGGCCACCTGCGGCACGGCGTCGTTGCGGGTCTGGGCGGTGGCGGACAGCAGGCCCTCGTCCTGGCGCGCGCCAAGGCCCGAATTGGCCCCGTAAGACAGGCCGCGCTTGATGCGGATTTCCTGATTCAGGCGGGCGGAGAAACCCCCGCCCATCAGGGCGTTACCGACCAGCAGCGGGAAATAGTCCGCGTCGCTGCGGGCGATGCCGCGCAGGGCCGCGACCACCGCTGCCTGACCGGCACCGGGCTGGTCGATGACGATGACGCGCGGTGCTACCAGGGCTCCAGCCGGATCGGTGATCGCGGCCACGGTTCCCGCCGGATCGCCCCAGTCGCCGAAGGCCTGCTCGGCCAGGGAAAACGCCGCGTCCGGCGTGATGTCGCCCGAGAACACCAGCGTCGCCTCACTCGGGCGATAGCGGTTGTCGTGGAAGGCGATTACATCTTCGCGTGTCAGGCTCGGAATGGTGCCCGGCGTGCCCGAACCCGGCAGGGCATAGGGCGCATCGCCGAACACGGCCCGGGCGGCGGCCAGACCGGCGACCGGACCCGCCTGCGACAGCTGTACCCGCAGGCCGTTCAGGGTCTGGATCTTGGCGCGGTCCAGCTCTTCGGCGGCGAAGACGGGGTTGCGCACCACGTCGGCCATCAGGGCCACCGTCTGCGGGAACACGTTTGACGGCGACGAGGCGAAGACATTGGTGAAGTCCACGCTGGCACCCGCTCCGATGTTGGCACCCAGACGCTCGACCTCGGTGGCGATCTCGGGCGCTGAACGGGTCTCTGTGCCCTGATCCAGCAGCGAGGCGGTGAAGCTGGCCACGCCCGCCTTGCCGGCCGGATCATCCGACGTGCCGGCATCGAAGCTCAACCGCGCCGAGATCAGCGGCAGGCCCGGCTTGCGGGCCACCAGCACGCGCAGGCCGTTGGCCAGACGTCGCTCTGCCACCTGCGGCGTGGCGGCAGCGACGGCCGCGCCCGGCGCGGGCAGGGGCCTGCGCTGGCCTTCGGGCAGCAGGGTGACGGGCTCGCCGGCCGGCGCCAGCGTCGCCAGCGTCACCGGCGCGGTGAACACCTCCTGCACCGCCGATGCGGGATGGGCCTCGTCTGCCTGGAGGTAGCGCATCGAGATGGCGCGGTCGTCGGTCAGATACCCGCGTGCCACCCGTTGCACATCGGCGACGGTCACGGCCTGGATATTGGCGACGTCACGGTCGGCGCTGGCGGCGTCGCCATTGGTCATGATCAGGGCATAGCCCAGCGCCACGGCGCGGCCGTCGACGGTTTCCAGCCCGCGCAGGGCCGAGGCCACCAGTTCGGTCTTGGCTTCGGCCAGTTCGGCGGCGGTGACCGGCTCGTCGCGCACCCGCGCCACCTCGGCGCGCAGGGCGGCCAAGCCCTCGTCTGGCGTATGGCCGGCGCTCATGACGGCGACGGTGTTCAGCACCCCGACCTGCTGCTGCTGGCTGTTCGACGAACTGGCCGAGGTCGCGATCTGCTGTCGATATACCAGCGACTGATACAGGCGGCTCGATTCGCCGGTCGACAGGATGCCATCCAGCACGTCCAGCGCCGCCCGGTCGGGATGGTTGTAGGGCACCGTCGGCCAGGTGATCTGCACCATCGGCAACGGCACATTGGGCCCATAGAAGGTGGCGTCGCGCGCGGTCCCGAAGGTCTCGGGCACATTGTTGACCGGCAGGGCGCGGTCGGGGTTCTCGATGCCGCCGAAATAGCCGTCGATCCAGCGGTCCAGCCGAGCTTGGTCGAAGTTTCCGGCCACGATCAGATAGGCGTTGTCGGGGCGGTAGAAGGTCTCGTGGAAGCGCAGGACGTCATCGATGGTGGCGGCGTCCAGATCGGCGATCGAGCCGATGCCGGGGCGGCGATAGGGGCTGTCCTGGAAGATGAAGGCCTGGGAGTGCAGACGCTGGAACCGGCCGTAGGGGGTGGCCAGCACGCGCAGCCGGAACTCCTCCTTGACCACGTCGCGCTCGCTTTCGAACGAGGCTTCGTCCACGACCAGCGAGCCCATCCGTTCGGACTCCGCGAACAGCATTCGCTCCAGATGCTGGGCCGGCACGGTCTCGTAATAGTTTGTGAAGTCCAGGCCGGTGGAGGCGTTGTTGGTGCCGCCGACGTCCTCGGTCAGCCGGTCAAAAGTTTCCTGCGGCAGGTTCCGGGTCGCCTTGAACATCAGGTGTTCGAACATGTGGGCAAAGCCCGAACGGCCTTCCGGATCGTCCTTGGCCCCGACCTTGTACCAGACCTGCACCGTGACGTTGGACGTCGTCGTGTCGCGCGCGGTGTAGACCTGCAGCCCGTTGGCCAGCGTCCGCTCAGCGAAGCCGAGCGGGGGCACGACGACCTCTCCAGGCACCGCAGCGGCCGATACCGACTCTTGCGTCCTCGCATCTGGCATGCCGGCCATGTCGGCCGAGGTCGAGGCGCAGGCGGCGAGGCCCAGCATCAGGGCGGAGATCGAGGCGGCAGCGAACAGACGGGACTTCATGGCGACGGCTCCGGACGCCCGCGCATCCGGGCCGGAGCGGACACTATCAGGGCGAGACTCCGACGCACGTTACGGAGTTGTAATGCGTCGCCTCCGCCGGGAGGCCGTCAATCCAGCGTCAGCGCCTCGGCCAGCAGTTTCGCTTCCGCCGCCCGGCTCGAGCCGGTGCGCCAGGCGACCACGATCTCGCGGCGCGGGGCCTTGGCGGCGATGGGCCGGACCACGACGCCGGGCATGTCCGCCAGACCGGCGCGCACCGCCATTTCGGGCAGAAAGCTCACCCCCAGCCCCGCCGACACCATCTGCACCAGCGTATGCAGCGACGTCGCCGCGAACACGTCGTCGCCTTTGGGCAGTACGATATCGAAGGCCGCCAGCGCCTGGTCCCTCAGACAGTGGCCGTCTTCGAGCAGGATCAGGTCCTCGGCCTTGAGCGACCCGGCGGGGATCGGGCCGGTTCCGGCCAGGGGGTGGCCCACCGGGGCGGCGGCCAGGATTTCGTCGTCGCCGATGCGCGCGTGGTCCACGCCGCTGGCGCTGTAGGGCAGGGCGATCACGGCCGCGTCGAGCTGGCCCGCCTTCAGCCCCGCGATCAGCCGCGGCGTCAGGTCCTCGCGAATGAACAGCCGCAACGCCGGCCAGGCCAGTCTGATGCCCGGCAGCTTGGCCGGCAGCAGGAACGGCGCGATTGTCGGTATGACGCCCAGCCGGAACCGGCCCGACAGCGGCTTGCCCGCGTTCTTGGCCGCCTCGACCAGGTCCTCGGTGCGGGCCAGCACATCCTCGGCCCGCTTGACCGCCTCGGCCCCGACGGCGGTCAGCTGGACATTGCCCCGCGTCCGTTCGACCACCGGCGCGCCGAGGATCTTCTCCAGCTCCTGCACGCCCGCCGACAGGGCCGGCTGGCTGACATGCGCCGCCTCCGCCGCCCGGCTGAACGAGGCATGTTCGGCCAGAAGCTTGAGATACTGGAGCTGACGCAGGGTGGGGAGCATGGCCGACAGATAGGCGCTTGCTATGGAATGGGCAAAATCGATTACCCCCCTGATAGACCGTTCTCCCCTTGGGGGAGAAGGATCAGGACGCGGTCGTATCGGACCCTATGCGACGTCGAACCGGTCCAGGTTCATCACCTTGGTCCAGGCGGCCACGAAGTCGCGGACGAATTTCTGCCCCGCATCGGCCGAGGCATAGACCTCGGACAGCGCCCGCAGCTGCGAGTTTGAGCCGAACACCAGATCGGTGCGCGTCGCGGTCCACAGGCTCTCACCCGTGACCCGGTCGGTGCCGACGAAGGTCTCGTCACCCTCGCCGTCGACCTTCTTCCAGCCCGTTTTCATGTCCAGCAGATTGACGAAGAAATCGTTGGTCAGCTGGCCCGGACGATCGGTCAGCACACCCTGTTTCGAGTCCTGATAGTTGGCGCCCAGCACCCGCAGGCCGCCCACCAGCACCGCCATCTGCGGCGCTGACAGCCCCAGCAGCTGTGCCCGGTCGACCAGTAGTTCTTCCGTCGGCACGTTGAACCGGACCTGCAGATAATTGCGGAAGCCGTCGGCCCGGGGCTCCAGCACCGCGAACCCCTCGACATCGGTCTGGTCTTCGGAGGCATCGTTGCGGCCCGGCGTGAACGGAACCTCGACGGCATGACCCGCCGCCCTGGCCGCCTGCTCGATCCCGACGGAACCACCCAGCACGATCAGGTCGGCGATCGAGACCTGGATCCCGGACGCGCCCTTGATGGCCTGATAGACCTTGAGCACCCTGGCCAGCTTCACCGGCTCATTGACCTCCCAGTCCTTCTGGGGCGCGAGCCGCAGACGCCCGCCGTTGGCACCGCCGCGATGGTCCGAACCGCGGTAGGTCGCCGCCGCTGCCCAGGCCGTCGTGACCAGTTCCGCCACCGACAGGCCCGAGGCCGCGATCTTCGCCTTCAGCGCGGTGATGTCGCCGGTGCCGATCACCGGCCCCGTCGGCGCGGGGATCGGGTCCTGCCAGATCAGATCCTCGGCCGGAACCTCAGGCCCCAGGTATCGAGCCTTCGGCCCCATGTCGCGGTGGCACAGCTTGAACCAGGCGCGGGCGAAGGCATCGCCGAAATGGGCCGGGTCGGCCCGGAATTTCTCCAGGATCTTGCGGTATTCCGGGTCGACCTTGAACGCCATGTCGGCCGTGGTCATCATCGTCGGCACCCGCTTGCCGGGCGTATGCGCCGCCGGGGCCAGCGTCTCCGGCGGATTGCCGACCGGCTGCCACTGTTTCGCTCCGGCCGGACTCCGGATCAGCTCATAGTCGTGGTCCAGCAGCATGTCGAAATAGCTCATGTCCCAGGTGATCGGTGTCGGGGTCCAGGCCCCCTCGATGCCCGAGGTGATGGTGTGGTCGCCGATGCCGCTCTCGTGGCCCGAGATCCAACCCATGCCCTGCTGGGCGATGTCCGCGCCCTCGGGACTGATCCCGACCTTGGAGGCGTCGCCGGCCCCGTGCGCCTTGCCGAAGGTGTGACCACCCGCCGTCAGCGCCGCCGTCTCCTCGTCATCCATCCCCATCCGGGCGAAGGTCTCGCGGATATCGCGCGCCGACTGCAGCGCCTCGGGCACCCCGCCCGGGCCTTCGGGGTTCACATAGATCAAGCCCATCTGGATCGCCGCCAGCGGGCTTTCCAGCACCATCTCGCGGTCGGGCTGGATGCGGGTCTCATTACCCTCGGATCCGACCCACTGTTCCTCGGTGCCCCAGTAGACGTCCTTCTCGGGCTCCCACACGTCGGCCCGGCCGCCGCCGAAGCCGAACACCGGCCCGCCCATGCTCTCGATTCCGACATTGCCGGCCAGGATCATCAGGTCGGCCCATGACAGGCTGGCCCCGTATTTCTGCTTGATCGGCCACAACAGCCGCCGGGCCTTGTCGAGGTTGCCGTTGTCCGGCCAGCTGTTCAGCGGCGCGAACCGCTGCTGGCCCGCGCCCGCCCCGCCGCGCCCGTCGCCGGTGCGATAGGTGCCGGCCGAATGCCACGCCATGCGGATGAAGAAGGGGCCATAATGGCCATAGTCCGCCGGCCACCATGGCTGGCTGTCGGTCATCAGGGCGGTCAGGTCGCGCTTCAGCGCCGCATAATCCAGCGTCTTGAAGGCCTCGGCATAGTTGAAGCCGTCGCCCATCGGGTCGCCCGACCGGCCCTGCTGATGCAGAATGTCCATCGCCAGCTGGTTCGGCCACCAGTCGCGGTTGGTCCGCCCCAGCAGACTGCGAAGCGCCGCCGGCTCCTTTTTCGGATCGTTCAGGGGCGAGGGCCCGCCAGCGTTTCCGTCCATGGTGCGTCTCCCGAGGTTCTTGTTTGGGGAGAGGCTATGCCTGCCGTTCTGACAAAGACAATCGATAAACTTTGTCGTCAGAAACAGAAAATCTTATGCAGAAACTCAGGCGACCGCGCCGTGCTCCATCATGAAGGCATTCAGCTTGTTGCCGTCCGGATCGCGGAAATAGCCGGCGTAGAAAGTGTCCCCACGCGGTCCCGGCGGCCCTTCGCAGGTCCCGCCATTGGCGAGCGCGATCTCATGCAGGCGGTGGATCTGGTCGCGCGACGACGCCTCCAGCGCCACCATCACGCCATTGCCGACGGTGGCCGCCGCGCCATCAAACGGCTTGGTCAGGCCGATACCCGCCCCGCCGCCCGGCGCGCCCCAGGCGATGAAGCCCGGAAACTCCATCATCCGCGATGTCCCCAGCTCGGCGGCGATCGGGTCATAGAATTTCGCCGCCCGCTCAAGATCGTTGGTCCCCAGCGTCACATAGCCGATCATGATCCTGTTATCCCTGACTGGAGTCGCACTCAATCGCGAACAAAACAGGAACTCAAGCCCGCCGCTTCAACGCCGGTCCCTGCGGTTTCGGGGCCAGGGACTGACCTGCGGTCGCCTCCCGCAGGATGCTGTTGATCCGGGTCTGCCAGCCTTCACCGGTGGCCTTGAAATGATCGACCACATCCTT
>Ga0105049_10009798_pt1 | contig 11014 bp, 11 predicted proteins | sample MAT06_FD_78087 | JGI IMG/M metagenome (GOLD analysis project Ga0105049, IMG submission 78087) | Freshwater microbial communities from Lake Fryxell liftoff mats and glacier meltwater in Antarctica - MAT-06 | ecosystem: Environmental > Aquatic > Freshwater > Ice > Liftoff microbial mat | place... | reverse complement strand
GCGCGGAGAACACCGCTGACCTTGCCGCGAAACCAGTAACGCGGTGCACCTTCGGGCGCATAATTATAGGCCGCGCCGACGCGCCCGACAGCATGTCGTCGCCGATCGCTCGGGAACTATCGTTGATCGTGTCCGTTGAAGAAGGAGCAGGGAACAGCCCTTGGACATTGCGCCCCGCCGAACGGGGCAGGAGAAAAACCCATGAAGAACAAGCTTATATCAATCGCCGCGACTGCCATTTTGTTGGCAAGTTCGCAAACCGCCATGTCCGCCGATTGGACGACGGGACAGGCCAACCCATCCAACTTCAGGGTGCTGGGGCACGTTTTTGAAATGGCAGATCGCAATAACGATAATCAGCTTTCGATGGCGGAATATTCAGCCTTGCGGATGTATACCATGCGCAATTCGCAAGTCATGGGCTACCGCAGCGATTCGCGTGCGTCGATGATGCCAACGCTACAAACGTCGTTCAGGCAGCTTGATATGAGCAGCGATGGAAGCCTGTCGCTTGAAGAGTTCATGAACGCTTCGCGGATCATGACGGCCGCGAAAGCGATGGACAAGCGCGACGCTGCGATGAACAACCGCGCGGCTGCCGTGTCGTCACCGATTACCTATGCCAGGCCACAGGTTGAAGCGCCCGACTATGTGACCGCAACCTATTATCTATCTGTCAACAAGGTCGACACCGATCAGTTGAAAGGAAAGGAAGTCGTCAATCTCGACGGCGAAAAGGTCGGCACGATCGAAAATATCATTCGCGCCAAGGATAGTGGCAAATATTATGCCATGATGGATTTGCGCGGTGCACCGCGCCGCAACTCGATCGGTATGACACAACGCGACCGCGCTGGCGTTCCGCTGGACGACGTTCTGCTGTCAACTGCCGGTGACCAATTGCTGCTTTCGACATTGGGCGAGGAAGCGCTTCGCGAGGATGATGCGAAACTAGTTAAAAACTTCGAAGTTGTCGAAACGCTTTACACGCTTTGATCCCTGCGGGCGCTATTAACCGCGAGAACGCAACCGGCGGCGGTGGATCAATCCGATCCGCCGCCGTCAAGGTGCATGTGGCCGGTGTGGGCCGGTTCTGAGACACGAAAACCCGCGCCAGCGAGTCGGCGCTCAGGGCAATCCGGTGACCTTGTGGGTCTGCAAGCCCAGCCGCCAGCGCGGGTGGTCCAGGCAATAGTGGATGGCGGCCTGGGTGTTGGCCTCGCGTTCGGGGCCATCCATCGGCTGGAGGAAGAAATGCTCGAAATCCAGGTGCTCGAAGCGATCGGGCATGGCCAGGGGCTGCGGGAACACCAGTTTTAATTCAGTGCCAGCGGTTAGCCGCAACGGCGCATCGGCCTTGGGGCTGACGCAGATCCAGTCGATGCCCGGCGGCGCTGTTTGTGTGCCGTTGGTTTCGATGGCGATTTCAAAGCCGCGGGCGTGGAGCGCATCGATGAGCGGCGTATCGAGTTGCAGCAGCGGTTCGCCGCCGGTGCACACGACCAGCCGGTGGGGCAGGGTGGTGCCCCAGGCCGCTACCGCCGCATCGGCGAGGGCTTTGGGGGTGGCGAATTTGCCGCCGCCATCACCATCGGTGCCGACAAAATCGGTATCGCAAAAGCTGCACACGGCGCTGGCGCGATCCTGTTCGCGGCCGCTCCAAAGGTTGCAGCCAGCAAAGCGCATGAATACCGCCCGGCGGCCGGTCTGTCCGCCTTCGCCCTGCAGGGTGAGGAACAGCTCCTTGACGGCGTAGCTCATGCCGCCGGGTCCGGCACGCCGGCTTCAGCAAAACCCTTGGCGCGCAGACGGCAGCTATCGCATTGGCCACACGGTTGTCCCTGCGGCGTTGGGTCGTAGCAGCTCCAGGTCAAGTGCAGCGGCGCATTTACGGCGGCGGCGGCGCCAACGATGTCGGCCTTGGTCATGCTGATGAGCGGCGTGTGGATGACGAAGCGTTGCCCTTCCACCCCGGCCTTGGTAGCCGTATTGGCCATGGCTTCGAACGCGGCGATGAATTCCGGCCGGCAATCGGGGTAGCCGCTGTAATCGAGCGCATTGACCCCGATGAACAGGTCGCGCGCGCCCGCGGCTTCAGCCCAGCCGAGCGCGACGCTGAGGAAGATCGTGTTGCGCGCCGGCACGTAGGTGACCGGAATACCCGGCTCGACGCCCGATTTCGGCACGTCGATATCTGCCGTCAGTGCCGATCCCCCAAAACCTCGGAGGTCGAGCGGTAGCACGATATGGCGCTCGGTGCCCAGCGCGGCGGCAACCCGCGCGGCGTGATCGAGTTCGATGCGGTGGCGCTGGTTATAATCGATGGTCAGCGCCAGCAGCCGGAACCCCGCCGCCTTTGCCATCGCCGCCACCGTCGTCGAATCGAGCCCGCCGGACAGCAGCACAACAGCAAGCGGGCGGGTATCGGTCATGCCGGGATCGCAAAGACGCGCGCGCAGAATTTGCAATCAACGCTTATCAGGCCGTCATCGCCGCGCATATCGGCGCGTTCGGCCTCGGGAAAGCGTTCGAGCACGTCCCTGATGTGCGCGGGGTTGCACCGGCAGCCGCGGCTTGGCAGTACACCTTCGCTGATCCGCACCTCCTCCTCGTGGAACAACCGCCACAACAAGGTTTCGCAAGGCAAATCGGGGTCGGTCAGTTCGGCAACCTTTGTGGTGTCGGCAAGCGCCAGCACATGCTGCCAATCGGGGTGCAGCGCCTCGGTTTCGGCGCGTTCGACATCAAGCCGGGCACCGCCGATTTCGGCGCGGGCGAGATGCTGCACCAACAGCCCGCCGGCGATCCAGCCGGTCGTGGCATCGCCGGTGATGCCGAGCTTGATCAGCGTCGGCAATTGTTCGGAATTGGCGAAATAGCCTTCGATGGCATGGCCAAGCGTATCGCCTTCCAAGGGCACGATGCCCTGGTAGCGCTCGCTTGCCGCGGTCTGGTCAAGCGTGATGGCGAGATGGCCGGCGCCGAACAGTTCGGGCAGGGTCATGCCGTCACGGAACACTGCATCGGCGGCAAAGTTGAGATAGCCGCGCACCGCGCCGTCGCGATAATCGCAGACGAGCAGGTCAATCGGCCCGCCGCGTGCCTGCCCCTGCAGGGTAATCTGGCCATCGTCCTTGCGCAGCGTGGCGCCGAGCAGCGCCGTGACGGTCAAAGCTTCGGCGAGCAGCCGGGCGAGCGGCGCCGGATAGGCGTGCGCCGCCAGCACGGCGTTAAGCGCCGTGTCGAGCCGAACGACCTGGCCGCGAACGTTGCGCGCCGCGACCGAAAAACCGATGGCGCGATCGGCGCTGGGGGCAAGCCCTTCGATCATCAAAGTGCGTTCACAGGCGACCAAAGCACCAGAGCAGGATTGCTTTCTGGATGTGCAGGCGGTTTTCGGCCTCATCCCAAATCAGCGATTGCGGGCCGTCGATGACCGCGCTGGTAACTTCCTCGCCGCGATGCGCCGGGAGGCAATGCATGAAATAGGCTTCCGGGCCGGCGGCAGCCATCACGGCGGCATTGACCTGAAAGGGCTCCATCGCCTGCAGCTTCGCCTTGCTGTCTTTTTGCCCCATCGATATCCATGTGTCGGTCACGACAACCTCGGCGCGCTCCACGGCCTCGATGGCGGAACGGACGATCCCGACGGCACCGCCGCGGGCGCAAGCTGTGGCCACGATTGCCGCGTCGGGATCATATCCGTGTGGCACACCCAGCCTGATATCGAATTTCAGCACCGATGCCGCTTCAATCAGGGAATTGGCCATGTTGTTGCCGTCTCCAAGCCAGGCCCAGAGCGTCCCGGCAACTGGTCTGCCGGCAGCTTCTTCGAACGTCATGATATCGGCCATAACCTGGCAGGGGTGGCTGATATCGGTCAGCGCGTTGATCACCGGCACGCCGGCGTTTTCGGCAAGCGCTTCCAGCGTGGCATGGCTGTTGGTGCGGATCATCACCGCATCGACCATGCGGCCGAGCACGCGCGCTGTATCCTCCACGGTTTCGCCGCGGCCCAATTGCATTTCGCCCGCCGAGGTGACGATGCTGGTGCCGCCCAGTTGCCGCATCGCCATGTCGAAGCTGAAGCGGGTGCGGGTGCTGGGTTTTTCAAATATCATCGCCAGCGTATGGCCGGCGAGCGGTGCATCCACATCGGGCGCGCCCTTGGGCAGCCCGGCGCGCGCCGCCTTGCGGCGATGCGCTTCATCGAGGATCAGGCGAAGTCCGGCGGTTGTGGCACCGGCAAGATCGAGAAAATTCGGCATGAAAAGCAATCCTGATCCCCGTCGCGACAGGACGGGGTGAAGGTCTAGGCGGCGGCCGCCGCCGGTGAATAGGCATGGGCGGCGGCAGACAATTTTTCGACGCATTCACGAATGTGATGCTCGGTGATGATCAGCGGCGGCAACAGGCGCACGACATTGTCGCCAGCAGCGACGGTCAGTATGCCATGGCTGCGGGCATGGTTGACGAAGGCGCGGCTGTCGGATTTGAGCTTGAGCCCCATCATCAGCCCCAGCCCGCGCACACTTTCGAAAAGATCATCATGATTGGGGATCATCTGTTCGAGCGCGGCGCGCAGCCGGTCAGCCATTTCGTTGACATGCGCGAGGAACGCCGGTTCGGTCACGACATCGAGCACCGCCATGCAGGCAGCCATGGCGAGCGGATTGCCGCCATAGGTGCTGCCATGGGTGCCGACGACCATGCCTTGTGCTGCGTGTTCGGTGGCGAGACAGGCACCGACAGGGAAACCGCCGCCGATGCCCTTGGCGATCGCCATGATATCGGGGCGCACGCCATAGAGTTCATGCGCAAACAGCGCGCCGGTGCGGCCAACGCCGCACTGTACTTCATCGAGGATCAACATCAGGCCGTGTTCATCGCAAATTTCGCGCAGGCCCTCGAGAAATTCCTGTGTAGCCGGGCGAATGCCGCCCTCACCCTGCACGGGCTCGACCATGATGCCGCCGATCGACGGATCGATGGCCGCCTTGACGGCATCAAGATCGTTGAAGGGCAGCACGTTGAACCAGTCGGGCAGCGGTTCGAAACCCTTGCGCATTTTTTCCTGATTGGTCGCCGAAATGGTCGCCAGCGTGCGGCCATGGAAGGCGTTGGAAAAGGTCAGAATACGGAACTTTTCCGGATGGCCGGCGGCATATTGAAAGCTGCGGCAGGTCTTGACGGCACATTCGATCGCTTCGGCACCTGAATTGGTGAAGAACACCGTATCGGCAAAGGTAAGCGCGACGAGGCGCTCGGCCAGCGCCGCCTGCGCCGGTACCTTGTACAGGTTTGATGTGTGCATCAGCGTTGCCGCCTGTTTCTGGATGGCGCCGACCAGATGCGGATGGCTGTGGCCAAGCAGGTTGACCGCGATGCCGCTGGCAAAATCGAGCCATTCGCGCCCCTGTGCATCATAGAGATAGCAACCTTCACCGCGCACCGGCTCGACATCGCAACGGCCATAGACGGGCATCAGGGGGGTGATCGTCATTGTCTCTACTCCGTGCGGCGTCTGTAGCGGACACCGGAGACGCAAAAGGCCAAATAAAAACGGCGGTCAAAAGCGACCGCCTGGGTGCGAGGTATAGCGACTTGTCGATGGCGCCTCAACCCCGATAGGATTGCCGGCATGTGTAACAATTACCGTTTGCGTAGCGCAGCGTTGGCCGTGGCGGAAGCCATGGGGATTCCCTTTGAAGCCGATGTCGCGCTGCCACCCGTCGACCTGTTCCCCAAGCGCTCGGCGATGATCGTGCGGCAGTTGGGGGCGCAACATCCGGCGGCGGGGCGCGAGGCAGCGCTTTTGCAATGGGGTTTCCCGCCGCCGCCGGGCGTGCGCGGGCCTGTCACCAATGTCCGCAACCTGGCCAGCCCGTTCTGGCGTGCAGCGCTTGCCTCACCGGCGCGGCGCTGCCTGATCCCCGCGTCTGAATTTTGCGAATGGGAGGGCGTTGCGGGGGCGAAGCGCCAGCGCTGGTTTCGGGTGCCGTCGCGCCCGGTGTTCGCCTTTGCCGGGATATGGCGACCGCTGGCGGATGATTTGTTCGCCAGTTCGGGCGGGGCGTTTGCCATGCTGACCTGCGAACCCAATGCGCTGGTTGCGTCAATTCACCCCAAGGCAATGCCGGTTATCCTGCACCCGGAAGATCATGACCGCTGGCTGATGGCCCCGCTCACCGAGGTGCTGCCGCTGGCCACGCCGTTCCCGACGCAGTTGATGGTGGTCGATCCCTTCTAGGGACAGCGCCGCCGGTGAACGCAGGATTCGATTTTTTCCGGTTTGGCGACAGGCGCGGCAGCGGGATTCGATTGCGCAGCAGCAACGGCAGTCGGCTCCGGCTGTGGCACGCCCGCGGCAAAATCGGTTCGCCGCGCTCGTCACGCGGCACGCTGGCAACCGCCGGGCCACTGCGTTCAGAACCAGTGCCAGCAGCAGCAACAGGGCGCCCGCGTGCATTAGAACCGCGCCAACAGCGACGAAAGGCCGCCCGTGGTATCGCCCGCCGCGCTGATGCGGACATTTTCATTGAGGCGTTTCGTCAGCAGAAACGCCGATAGTTCACCTAGAGCAGCACCGGCGACGACGTCGTACCAATGATCGTCCTTGCTCTGCACGCGGGCAAAACCGATCATGGCGGCAAGAAATTCAAATGGCAGCCCGGTCTTCCAGCCATAGCGCGCCTGCGGATAGCCCGCGCTGGCAAAGGCCAATGCTGTGTGCCCTTACGGAAAACTTTGATCGCCGCCATTGGGTCTTTGTGAATAGACTCCGTATTTTAATGCCATCGTTGCCGTGACCGCGACAAAGCCGGTTTCTGTCAGTTGATACAGGCCGTTTTTAGCATGTTCTGACAGTGTGATAATGGCCGCTGCGGCTGGCAGAGCGACGGCGCCGATATCGGCAAAGGTTTATGCCCTCCACAGCGGCGCTGGGCGAAGCACCAGCAGGGCTACGAGAGCGGCGGCGGCGAACAGGCAATGGGTGCGAACGCTGGTTTCCCACGCAAAACCAGCGCGCAGCCCGGCAAGGGCAAAGCTGATGCGCTCGCGAAACGGACTGTTCTTCATCGCTGTTCCCCGGCTGCGACCGCCAAAAAGGCGGTGGTGATCCCTACGGGAATCGAACCCGTGTTTTCGCCGTGAAAGGGCGACGTCCTAGACCGCTAGACGAAGGGACCGGCGGGAGAGGGGCTGCTAAAGGCCGCGCCGCCGCGCGTCAAGCCTTGGGCTGCGTATTTTCAGTTTTTCTTGCCAAAATGTCTCAGGCCCAAGCGATATCGTCGATCTCGATCTCGGCGCTGGGTTCGCCTTTCCAATCGTCTCGCTTGATCCGCCCGGCGATGTAAAACGCCCGGCCGCGGGCGCCGAGCATCGCGGCGCCAAGCGCTGTATCGGCATGGCGAAAGGCGATAGCCTTGCAGCGCGCGCCATCGGCACCGCTCAGCACCAGCTTGACGTGATGTTCGCCAACGATGCGGCAATCGACCGCCATCCAGGGCCCCGAGGCGATGCGAGGTTGCGACCAGCCCTGCCCATAGGGTCCGGCGACCTCCAGCGTTTCGGCAAGCTGCAGCGAAACCCCACGCGGCGCGATGGCGGCGTCGCAATCGAGTGCGCGCGCCGTCGCCGCGACATCGACCGCACCCGATAGTCGGTCATTGAGAAATGCGGCCAGTTCATCGATCCGGTCGACAGCGATCGTCAGCCCCGCCGCCATGGCATGGCCGCCGCCGGCGATGAGCAGCCCGGCATCCTTTGCAGCAAGCACGGCGGCGCCAAGGTCAACCCCGGGGAGCGACCTGCCAGAGCCCTTGCCAAGCCCGTCATCCCCCAGCGCGATTACAATCGTCGGGCGGTGAAGCCGATCCTTCAGTCGTGAGGCGACGATCCCGATAACGCCGGGGTGCCAGCCTTCTCCGGTTACCAGCGCAACCGCCATGTTCGACGCGGGGTCAGCAAGCGCCAGCGCGGCTTCGGTGACCTCGGCCTCGATGCTGCGGCGGTCGATATTGAGCCGATCAAGCTCCTGCGCCAACGCCATGGCTTCGGCAGGGTCGTCGCTGGTCAGCAGCCGCACGCCAAGGTCCGATTTGCCGACCCGGCCGCCGGCGTTGACGCGCGGGCCGAGCGCAAAGCCCAGGTCGCGCGCGCCAGGCGGTTTCGACAGGCCGGCGACATCGACAAGCGCGGTCAGCCCGATATTGCGGCGGCTGCGCATGACCTTTAGCCCTTGCGTGACAAAGGCGCGGTTGAGCCCGGTCAGCGGCACGACATCGGCAACGGTGCCCAGCGCCACCAGATCGAGAAGTTCGGTCAATTTCGGTTCGGGGCGGGTTTCAAAGCGGCCGCGCTGGCGCAGCGTGCGGTTGAGCGCGACGGTGAGCAGAAAGGCGACCCCGACCGCCGCCAGATGGCCATGGGCGGCCGCCTCAGGGCTTTCATCGAGCCTGTTGGGGTTTATGAGCGCCAGCGCCAGCGGCAGCGCCGTGGCGGCCTTGTGATGGTCGACGACAATGACATCGAGCCCGGCTTCACGCGCCGCCGCCAGCGCTTCAAAGCCCTGCGTGCCGCAATCAACTGTCACCACCAGGTCGGCGCCTGCGTGTTTCAGCGCAACGAGCGCATCGGCCGACGGGCCATAGCCTTCGAGCAGGCGATCGGGGATGTAATGGCCGGCCGTCGCGCCAACGCTGCGCAGGTAGCGGATAAGCACGGCGGCTGATGTGGCCCCATCGACATCATAATCGCCGAAAACGACAATGGTTTCGCCGCGATCAAGTGCATCGGCGAGACGGGTGGCGGCGGTGTCCATCGCGCGGAAGATCGACGGATCGGGCAGCCAGTCGCGCAGCGTCGGGGTTTTCAGCCGGGCAAAATCGGCGGGATCGGCGCCGCGAGCACGGAACAGATGGTGGAGCAGTTCGTCATCGCCCCGGCCATCGAGCCCGCCGCCGGGCATTACCCCGCCGCGCCAGCGCCAGGGCTGGCCAAGGATCGAAGCGGTGACGTTGAAGACTGCCGTCATCGCGCGGTTCGGCCAGCCGGCACGCGGTCACCCTCTCCCGCCCCGGGAGAGGGGCGCACGCTACGCATGGCGGTGCGAGCGGTGCTCGCCATCGACCCAGCGGATCGTGCCCGACGAGGCGCGCATCACGACGCTCTGGGTGGTGATGACGCCGTCACGGCGGCGCTTGACGCCTTTGAGCAGTGAGCCATCCGTAACCCCGGTGGCGGCAAAGATCACATCGCCGGATGCCAGATCGGTGATCGAATAGATCCGGTCCAGATCCTTGATACCCCAGCGCCGAGCGCGGCCGCGCTCGTCTTCGTTGCGGAAGATCAACTTGCCCTGGATCTGGCCGCCGACGCAGCGCAAGGCCGCTGCGGCCAGCACGCCTTCGGGCGCGCCGCCGCTGCCCATGTAGATGTCGATGCCGGTATCGGGGTTGGAGGTGGCGATGACGCCGGCGACATCGCCATCGGGGATCAGCATGATACCGCAGCCAAGGCCGCGCAATTCGGCGATCAATGCTTCGTGGCGTGGGCGGTCGAGCACGCAGACCATCAGGTCACCGGGGGCAACGCCCTTGGCAGCTGCGACCGATTCGACATTTTCTGTGGGTGATTTCGACAGGTCGATGATCCCTTCGGCATAGCCTGGGCCAATGGCGATCTTGTCCATATAAACATCGGGGGCGTTGAGCAGCCCGCCTTCTTCCGAAATCGCCAGCACGGCCAGGGCGTTGGGCCCGGCCTTGGCGGTGATCGTGGTACCTTCCAACGGATCGAGCGCGATATCGATGCGCGGGCCGGCCGCAACGCCGGTTTCATGGTGCGCACGGCCGACTTTTTCACCGATAAACAGCATCGGGGCTTCGTCGCGCTCGCCTTCGCCGATGACAACGGTTCCGTCGAAATCAAGCTCGTTGAGCGCATCGCGCATCGCCTCGACGGCGGCGGCATCGGCGGCTTTTTCATCGCCGCGGCCGATCAGTTTGGAACAGGCGATGGCGGCGTTTTCGGTAACGCGCACCATTTCAAGGACGAGAACGCGATCGAGCGTCGAACTGCGTGGCGTGGCGGTCATCGGGTTTCCCTTGGCTGTTGGCGGGGGTTTAGGGGGTTTGCCGGGGCGAGGGAAGGGGCCGGATCAACAACACGCCAGCCATTATCGGGTCCGTTGCGGTCATGGCGCTAGAAGTCCAGAATATGCATCATTACCGGTGCAGAAGTGACTGAATCGGCTCCGGCCATCTGCGCCAGGCTGGCGAGCACTTCAGGTTCACCGGCTATATGGGTGACCATCACGACCATCGCGTCACCGCTTGCGGCGTCTTCGACAAGGGATGGGCCGCGCTGGATCAGGCTTTCTATCGAAACGCCATGGTCGCGCAGCGCTGCGGTCAGTTCGGCGAGCACACCGGGCCGGTCAGCCACTGTGAGGCGCAGATAATAGCGACCGCGCCGGCTGGCGATGGCGGCGGGAGGCAGCGCCGCTAGCGCCGCCACCGGCATGCCGAAAGGGTTGCCGATAATCTTGCGCGCGATGTCGATCAGGTCGGCGACCACTGCGCTTGCGGTCGGGCCTTCACCAGCGCCCCGGCCCTGGAAGAACAATCGGCCCACAAAATCACCCTCCGCTGCCACGGCGTTGAGTGCACCCGACGCGGCAGCGAGCGGGTGATCGAGCGGGACCAGCGCTGGATGAACGCGCTGGAACAGCGTGCCATTTTCATGCTCAGCCAGGCCGACCAGCTTGATACGGAACCCCAGAGCCCGCGCCTGATCGATATCGGCGAGTTCAACGGCGCGGATGCCGTGGGTGGCAACAGCGGCAAAATCGATGCGCGCGCCGAACGCCAATGCGGCAAGGATGCTAAGTTTATGCGCGGTATCGATGCCGTCGATATCAAAACTTGGGTCGGCTTCGGCATAGCCAGCAGCCTGGGCTTCGGCGAGGACGCTGGCAAAGCTCAACCGTTCGGCCTCCATGCGAGTAAGG
>Ga0105049_10009795_pt1 | contig 11015 bp, 7 predicted proteins | sample MAT06_FD_78087 | JGI IMG/M metagenome (GOLD analysis project Ga0105049, IMG submission 78087) | Freshwater microbial communities from Lake Fryxell liftoff mats and glacier meltwater in Antarctica - MAT-06 | ecosystem: Environmental > Aquatic > Freshwater > Ice > Liftoff microbial mat | place... | reverse complement strand
GCTCGTCGAACGGGTCCGATCAAACTCAGCTAACGGGGCCAGCGATGATCGCCTTGCATGCGGTCAAATAAAGCCTCCCGAATGAATATTAACAAACTACTGCACACGAGCGAACAAGAAGCGTTTCTCACTGCCATCCATAGCCATAGCGATCGCAGTGTTCGCTTGCACGTTAGCCGTTCCGTGTCCTCGCTTCCATTTGCGACCATTCCGGTCCCTTGGAATGCATCCGGGCGATTTTTGGTCGATTCCAGCCTTCGACCAGCAGCCTTCTTGCAGTACGCTACCGCGGACTACTACATTCAGGACGCAGGCTCGTTGTTGCCGGTGTCCTTGTTGGATCCGCAACCAGGTGAAACCATTTGTGATCTATGCGCCTCACCGGGTGGCAAGGCATCCGCGATCGTCGAGCGATTAGGTTCGGAAGGTTTTCTTCTCGCCAATGAGAGCATACGCTCGCGTGTCGACGTCTTGAAGTATGCTCTGGCAAGGACGGGCAATCCGTCCTTTGCCGTTTGCTCGTACGATCCAGAAGACCTAGCGAGACTTGTCCCACAAGCGTTCGACGCGGTGTTGGTCGATGCCCCTTGCAGTGGCCAGATGCTGGTCGGTCGGAGCAAGCGAGACACAAACGCTTTTTCCGAGAATCAAATCGAGCACTGCGCCCAACGACAGCAGCGTATCTTGCAATCGGCCATTCGATTGCTCAAACCCGGCGGCCGGCTGATCTATTCCACCTGCACCTTTGCCGAAGAAGAAAATGAGTCCCAGATTCAATGGTTGCAGGATCAGTCTCCCGGTTCCTGGCTGCCGCTCCTATCGAAGCAACTCGAACCTTGGCAGTCTCCACGGCTTCCGGGCTGCTATCGGCTATGGCCCCATCGCGATAAATGCGCAGGTGGATTCGCAGCGGGGCTGCGATTGATAAACGATCTTGACTCGTCAATAGCGCCCTCCCGCAGTCGTGCCCAAGCTGACCGGGAGACGCAATCCAAATCACCATTCAATTCATCGCTCAGCCGACGCGAACTGGAACAACGATCTGCTAAAGCTCAATTGATGTTGCAGGAGTTGGGAAACGTGCAGGGATTGGAATTGCGGGGGCATGGCGGACAACTCCAAGCCATCGCGTCAGGCGCTGTTCGATTTCTGTCGACATACTCTTTGCTTTCGACTGATTCACTTTCGCTCGTGATCGAAACGGGGAACCATTGGGTGCCAACGCACGGCTTGTCCCTTTTGGACAGACGCTACTTTGAGCCTTTCCAAGTTTTAGAGCTAGCCACAAATCAGGCGATTCCGTTTGCCAATGGAGTCTCCATACCTAGAGACCCTACGATGAGACCGTCTGCATCCGAGAAAGCCAGCGGCCATACCTCTAGTGCTTGGGTCCAAGCTGTTTGGCAGGGCCGGCCACTAGGCTGGTGCAAAGCATTGAGCAATCGACTCAACAACCACATTCCCCCTTGGGCTCGTCTAAACCTTGCTTAGCAGGCATTTTTCAAGTGCCCTCAGCCTAGCTCGCGCGAAGCAATGGATCCAAAAAACACCCAAACGCGATCCCTTTTCTAAGGTAGGTAACGCCCTCTAATCTCTTCCTCAATCTCCAAATGATCCAATACGACCGCTGTTGCTGTATTTAACTCTGCGTCTACAGAATACTCATTCGATTGCGACCGAACGATTGAAATATCGGGGCCTAATCGCCTTGATGCTTCTCCGGACCGAACCAACGTCACCTGTTCCCCAAGCCTTGCTTCGTATTCTGATGGCAATTGATCTGCGATGGACTCTCGCCAATAGTTTAAGAACGTTGAATGAAAGTCAGGCCAAAGGCGATTCGATTCGAGATAGGCAAGGTTGGGATTCGGCATGATCGATTCTCCTGCGATTTCCAAGTTGAGTAGCCCCGCATCGACGAGCAAACCCATTGCACGCTAAAATAAACTCGCTTCCAATTCTGTCGACCACCTACCTAGTTCGTGAATCGATTTTGGAATCCACAGGGTCGTTAGCCTCAACGAACTCGATTTTTCTAGTCAACTGGGGTTTGAGTTCACCCTCAGGCAGAAGTCGGACCGGTTTTCCATCAATCTCTGCGTATCCGATCGTCATGTTGTTCACTCGACCTACCGAGATGTCATTGCCAAAATGAAACTCTCTGCCTTGATTCAACCATATGCGACGAGAAGTTAGTCCACTGAGCCACCGCTCATGACCCAGACCGCCAGGAGTGTCCGCCTCAACGACATCAGCCGAAACCCAACCATAGTTGGGAACAAAATACTCCACCCAACAACGATATCCGGCATCCACCATTTTGCCCACGTTCTTTTCCAACAAGCGATATCCCATATTCAATCGAGCAGGGATGCCACGCGCGCGGGCCAGCGTGATAAAATAGGAATTCAAATCGGTACAGCAGCCACCACCTTGTTTTTTACATACTGAAGCATCCCCGATTCCGCACGTCGGCATACTCGGATCTTTGGTGTAAGAATAGTGATCCACGGTCGAAGCGACATGCATCAAAAGTAGCTTTGCTTGGATGGCAATATTGGTCTCGCCCCCACAAACCTTGTCCGCGATGGCTTTGAACTCTTCGGTGACTTCCATGTGCGGTGCATCCAAAATGAGATGCTCAGCCATCATTGCTTGGAGCGACTCGTCCATCGACCCCGCCTGACTAGCCACTAGAGCCACGTGCACGGGATAGCGCCTCAGTGAAAAGGACAGAGTGACATCGACGTGGCCGGTTCTGGGGTCAGTGATTTGCACCGCCAAAAACGTCCCTCGGTGGTCCGAATCCTGAGTGAATCGCCAAGGACCTGGAGCGGAATCTACGCTGAGATTTAAAAGTCGTTGATTCATTTCGTCGCTGGGAATCGAAATCCACATCCGGATCGATTTGGCTCCTGGATCAATCTCAGACAGTCGAACAATCTGCTTTACCTGATAGGTGACGACGCTCTCGGCAGATTCGGTGGATTGAGGGAAAATATCCAGCAGTCGGCTTAATGGATTTTTGGCTCCTTTGATATCTTGAGCTCGAGCTACGGGAAGCCAAAAGAAAAAAAGTAACCCCAACGACCCACACAGCCACTTGGTTGTAACCGACGCAATGTCCGAGCGGAATGGATGATTCATAAGTGCCTCATGGAGAAATTATTGGATCGGAATGTTCGTCTCGTTCAGCATGGAACGAGAAAGATTAATTTTCGTTAGCGACTGTCTCGCCACCCTCGCGTGTGATGATCGAACGGAGTACGCGATGATCTATGCCGTCGGCTAGAAACTGAATGTGCCCATCCACGTAAAGAGCATTCACTCCTCCTGAATGAAAACTAAAAAGCTCGTCATTGGTTCCGCAATTCATTTCGATCCATGGACAACTGGACGGGCCACCGAACGGTGTCTTGTGAAAGTTTGGCTTGAACGAAACGCCAAACGCATTATCCGGCTCCGACCATCGCCAGTGCTTCCTTTTAGTCCCCGTTTCGATCGGATCATCGTAAAGCGACTTCATGTTGTCATTCCGACCGGCATCCTCGCCAATCGCGACTGTCATGCTTGTTCCATCTTGGATCTGAGAGATTTTCGACCACTTCCAGTCGAGAGCTCCTGGGGCTAAAAAATTCGTAGAGTCAGGATTCCCGGTCGTCGGATTGATATTCGTATGCAATGTCGCACCGTAATCAATGGCCCCGAACCCTGCCGTGTCGCGAATCGGACGAACCGAGTCAGGCGTGGAAGGGCACAGAAAACTTGGAACCACATTTTTGGTGATCGCAATGTTGCCAGGTGTCTGGTTGTAAAGCGATTTGTAGTCGTATTGATTCGCGATCGCATTCTGCTCCATGTATGGGAGGATTTCCGTAAAAGTGGAGTGCTTCACAAAAAACTGTCCAATCCATCCGGCAGGAGTCGTGTTTGATTGCATTAGCCCCTGACCCGAGGATGGTAGTCGCTTGAAAGCGCTCTCGTAATTGAGCGTTGCGAGCCCAATCTGTTTCATATTGTTGCTGCACTGCATGCGGCGAGCTGCTTCGCGTGCAGACTGCACAGCAGGGAGCAGCAATCCGACCAAAATTCCGATAATAGCAATAACCACCAACAACTCTACCAGAGTGAATCCGCTGGCTCGCGTATTCTTGTTTTTAAATGAATCCATAGTTCAAGCCCCTAGACAATAAAAATAGGCAAATTGAAAAAAGAAAAGCAAAAGTGGCATCTCAATCGACTCCCAAGGTCTAAGAAGAGATCATGGGGAATCTTTTCGCTCACGCGAAATGGAGAAATTTGCGAAGCGTGGAAAGCAAGCGGTTTCCTGCGTTTAGGCTAATCGCGCTCCACTTCGGTCCACTACAAAGTAGCGATCCGAAGTGATTTAAGAGTCGACGAAGCACATGGAGTTTGACGCTTGCGAACTAGATACCAAACTCTCGCGGAGGTGGCAATTGAACATCCAGGCAGGCAGAGGCTGGCATTCTTTCCTCGGTAAGAAATGCGCGACGGAAATTCTGAGAGCAATCAACCGTCGAAGACAGGCCTATGAGTCCGCCCTGCTGACGAAGTACCGTTGCGCGTTCAAGTTCCAGTGGGGGAATCGACGACCCTTGCTTGCATTGCCCATGGCTGCAACGCGATTTCGATGGATTCGTAGACAAATCATCGTAAGTGGCATTTACCTGGAAGTCACCGACTAGCTGTCTAGCTTGAAAACCAACGTGGTGAAGGTGGTCGCCGCAGCTAGCGTACAGTTTTTGGGGAGCGAAAAGTTGAAATGTAATCCAGGCAACCGAAAAACACACAATCCACGGACAAGAAGTGCCTGTCCATGGAAATCTGAGTCGTGTTGATAGACCTAGTTGCATGGATGGAATTGGTGGAAGAAAAGGATCCATACGAGGACTAACAATCTTCGCCCCCGCAAAACAAGTCCGATTATACGGGGCGTGAATCCCATTTGGGTAGGCTTTTCTACTTAAACAATAAGATAAAGCTGAGAAGAGTGCCAATCAGGTAGATCGGCTCGTTGAATTTGCTGAATTTGCTGGATTTTTGGATACACCCCTATCGAATTTGTTTTCGCTCGACCCCAAGCGGTTCAAGGACGCGGCTGAGCTGTTCGTGTTTCTCGATGAAGAATTGCTGCTGGCCTGCGCGGCCTTTGTGGACACAAATCCGATCCGAATCGTTTCCATGCGTTTTCGTTCCTGTCGCATCCGAAACGATGACTGTCGATCGCTATAAGGCTCAACTTACTCGACTTACATGGATGGTTCTGACACAATGGCCACAGAAATCGGCTATCTGCCTTGTGCACCTACTTGCGAACCTCGATCGTGTCCCAAACCGCTGACAAGAATCTACTTTTCGGAATTCTTGCACTTCAAGTGAATTTCGTTTCACGCGACCAGTTGATCGCGGGCATGAACGCTTGGGTCTTGGAAAAGAGCACGCTGATCGGTGAGATCTTTGTCCGACAGCAATGGATGACCCATGATCGGTGCCGGCTATTGGAGGCTCTCGTCAATGAACATGTTGCCAAAAATGACGGGGATGTCGAGAAAACCCTTCAGCAGCTTAGTTCGGTCGATCCCTATGCCACTCAGAATCTTGCTCAGATCAAGGACTCGGCAGTACAGAAATCGCTTCAATGCGTATTCGTTCTTAAGGACCGTGAGGCGAGCGAGCACTCCGTGGATCCGTTTGCAACCCTGGCAAACGCTTCGACCGAACGATCGGGAGGGTTTCGATTTCAGATTCTCCGACCGCATCGAAGCGGCGGGCTGGGCGAAGTGTTCGTTGCACAGGACAAGGAATTGGGTCGCGAGGTAGCACTCAAGGAAATTCAAGAAAGTCACGCAAACAATTCCGATAGCCGATTGAGATTCATACGCGAAGCTGAAATCACGGGCCGACTTGAACATCCCGGGATTGTACCCGTCTATGCGTTGGGAACCTATGACAATGGACGACCTTACTATGCGATGCGTTTCATTCGTGGCGACAGTCTTCAAGATGCGCTCGAAAAATTCCACGCCAATCCCGCTTCTAAGTCGGTAACCTCGTACCGCAACGGGCCTTTGGCCATCGCGTTTCGCGATCTGCTCGGCAGATTCATCGACGTTTGCGAAGCGATTCACTACGCCCATTCACGAGGAGTCCTCCATCGCGATCTAAAACCTAGCAACATTATGCTCGGTGAATATGGCGAGACGCTGGTTGTCGATTGGGGCTTGGCAAAACTCGCTTCCAGTGCGCCCGAAGAACGACACCCCGCGGAATTGTCACTCATTCAGCCTAGCTTTGGAAGTGGCAGCACGCCTACCATGCTAGGTAGCGCTGTTGGTACTCCAGCCTACATGAGTCCCGAACAAGCAGCGGGCGATATCGATCGGCTTGGCCCTGCTACGGACATCTATAGTCTCGGCGCGACACTGTTCAAGCTTTTGACAGGTGTCCCCTCTGTCTCAGGTAAAAACGTTAATGAATTGGTAGAGAAAACGCGACGTGGCGAAACGGAAAACGTTCGAGACTATTGGCGGAGCGCTCCGCCCGCGTTGATTGCCATCTGCAACAAAGCGATCGCGACTAAGCCTCTCGATCGGTATTCAACCGCCAAGGATCTGGCGGATGATATCAAGCGTTGGTTGGCCGAAGAACCAGTGTCTGCCTACCCCGAAAGTTTACTCGAAAGAACAAAGCGCTTCATCCGCAACCATCAAACACTGATGGCTTCCGCTAGCGTTTTTGGCCTAGCAATCCTCGGTTTTGTTCAGGTCAGCTCCTGGTATCAATTGAGGCTAGGACATGCAAAGCGGGAGGCGGCGATCGAAAAGGAATTCTCTGAACGCGAAGTAGATTTCTTTAAGAAACAAGCTGCTGAACAGGAGCAATTCGCTATGGTGAACGCCGCTCGTGAACTCTCTGCGAAACGCACACCGGGCTGGTCTTGGATTAACGAGTCGCAATTGACCGACGCTGTTTCCAAATACATGAATGAAGATTGTGCAAGATTAATGCGAGAGGAAATCGCTCGAATTCTGATGCTGCCGGATTTTCGAAAGCGCAACGCGATTCAGGAGAATTTTGTCGTCTCTAGTTGCGTTTATAGCCATGGCGGATCGTTGCTCGCACTCGGTCAACGAACGTCGACTGGGCTCAACGTTCAGATTCGAATGCTCGATGCAGAGTCGTATGCAACGATTAAGACGCTGACCTTTTTCCCGTCAGCTAAAAACGTAATAGGCAAGTTCGAAACCGATGGTGTTACGTCGATGCGCTACACTTCAGACAATCGTTTTTTGTATGTCGGAACACGAGCAGGCGAGATTCATCAATTCGACCTCCAATCCTACAAGTCGATTGCGAGATGGCAAGCCCACGGATCTCGCGTCGATGACATGTGCTTATCCGATGATGACAAATATCTGATTACAGGCTCCCGCGACAACACAATCAAGTGGTGGGATACGAAAGGCCAAACACTCATTAAGACCGAGTCCTGCCCGGGCAATCGTTCCATCATCAAATACAAAAGTGATTTCCTTGCTTTTTCAAACGGCCAACAGCGATTTGCAATCGATCCCAACTCGATCGAAAAAAGTCCAAAGGAAAAAATTAAACTGACGACCCGAGTTGCATCGGTGATTCCAGGAATTGGAACTATCAATGCAACTGCAGAGGAAATCGTTCTATGCAACGAACTAGGTGATACTGTCCGGAAGATGCATCCCAATACGCCGCTCGAAGGTATCAACTCGATCCATATCGGTTGCAACAATAGATACATGATTCTCGAAAACGGGACATCATGCGATGTTTGGGAAATCGCGTCGGGTCAAAGGATCGGATCCGTAAATGCGGAAGCCGTAACATCTTGCACATTCGATCCCCATCGACCTCGATTTTTGATCGCTGACAACGGCAGCCTCGATTGCTACGAGATCCGAGACGAACCCATTTGGCAACTGCTGCCCATTCAGGAAAACCGAATCGAGCAATTGACTTCATCGGGCGACTCGGCCCACCTCTTCACATCCTGTTCCACCGATGAATCTCAACCATCATTCCAAGTAAGCAAATGGCAAACGAATCCGATTCGACTTATCGGGAAAATCAAGCTGCAACTGGCCGAAGCGACGAAGTTTGCTTCCAACCAAAAAGGGACATGTATTTCGTTTCTAAAGTCTCCTCAAAGGCAATTAGTGGAAATCGACCTCGACACACAATCCGAAAGCGTTTTGTATCCCTCGCAAATTCAAGCGAGTGAAATCAACTACTCGAAAAACGATCAACAACTTTGGTTTTCGTGTCATGCGATCGATTCAGATTCCATGTTCAGTAAACTAAACGCCTGGCGTCTTTTGGCGATTGACCTTCCAACCAACAAACCCTTTTTTGAGTGGAACAATCAGCTGCAGCAGCTTACAAAAATGTACAGTCGATTTACGGATCTTTGCGTCGGCAATCGCAGCGTTTTGGCGGCCACTCGAGAATCCGCCTTGATTTGGAATCTCACCGATGCAAATCCAAACGGACAAGACTGCCGACAAATACCCATTCCAACCGGGATCATAGAGAAAATTGCTTTTCTGGACAACGAAAAACTTGCTGTGATAGGAATGCGGAATGGCCAACTATCGATTATCGATTTGAGTACAGACAAGATCCTTACAACCAATGACGCACAATCCGGTGCTATTTCTTCGATCCAAACTATCGGTGCAAAGATGATCATCGTGGGCGACTCGATCGGTGAAATTGCGATTTGGCATTGGACCGAGCCTGAACTCAAGTTGATCGCCCGCCTCGGGCCCTTCAGTAATCTTGTCGAATCCATATCGTCGTTCGATAGCAACCAACGCATGGCCATCCACGTTCACAACGAAACGTCAGTGCGGTTGCTGGATCTCAGGGGGCTGATAGATCGCTGGACGGAATTTGGGCTCCTTCAAGACGTCGACAAATAAGTGGACGACATTTGCGTGAGCAATTCAAGTGGCGGAGACCTCCTGTGGAGCGTCCGACATGAGCAAAGCAACATTGCCGTTGCGGTTTGCTTCGAATAGCGAAAAACTGCCAGTTTTCAAAATAAATTCCTTCAGTTTGGAACTTGGCTGTTTGAGGTGTGATGCAAACATAGAAGGATAGCTGAGAGAGTTCGCATATTTTTCCCAATTCTCGGCTGGCAACCCGTGTCTCACCCCAATGCAGATAAGCGCATCCTCCCCCGAGGAAACTTCAACCAGTTTTTGCAAATCGCGGTTTCGCTCGTACTTCAGATAGCAGAGTGATCGAGAAAGCGGACGTACCGCTCCCGATTGTCGCATTTTGTCGATCAGCTCGCGTCCACGTTCTGGAAGCTGGCTTTCATTAACGATCAAAATCAGTTGAAATTCGGACTCAAACTCATGCATCAGTCCCAAGAAATTTCCATGGGGTGAAGAGAACGGTTCGGACTGTTCGTAAACTCCTTCGATCTCGATTGGCTTAAAAAATGCTTTCCACCAATTTTGGTTTTTTTGTGCAGACTTGCCGAAATCCGCAGGATCGAGAGTTTCCTGAGCCAACGACTCGGCAGGAATCCGAACCGTCGACTCTAGGTCTACCCGATCGGAAAAATCGAGTGTCCGGTAAACACCATTCTCCGCCGTAAGCCTAGCCGCAGGTTTTTCCGTCTGAAACGCCTCTGTTTTCTCGGGGATGGGTTCCGGAAGGCGTACCACTTCTGGAGGAACGACCGTCAATTCGGCAGCGCCGGGTGCCGACATCGACCGGCTAAACGTTACACCATCCTGAGAGTGAGGGTTTTCCCCATCCTCACGCATCGTAACGGCAAAGGTAGATAGTCCGGCACGAACGGTATCTCCGGACTTTAGTTCTTGAACCATGATTCTTACATTATTCAGAAAAGTTCCGTTGGCGCTCCCAACATCCCGAATCCGAAATCCGTTCTGAGTTGAATCCAACAAGAGGTGCCGGCGAGAGAGATGAGTGTCCGCAGGAATAGAGAAATCCGCAGTAGAAATACGGCCAATCTCAATACACTGATTCTGTTTGAGCCAGATTCGTTTTCCTCGAGCAGGCCCATCAATTACGTCCAGAACGCAGATCATATGAATTTTTGAGCCACTAGGTTCCGAGAAGCCAGGACGGCACGCTACCTCTGATTATCGGTGGATTTTCCCCAATGTTGCTCGATTTTTCGAAAATTAGGGAAGGATTTTTAATATTTGCAATTCTTATTTCATTTTTGAAAAGCTTTTGTCTTTAAACTCTTGTGACTAAACTAGCGTGTTTAGACGATCAGGCGAGGTCCTCGGATGAACCCGGTCGTTCCGCTGCAAAAGTCAACCTTGATGCTTCGAGTACGATGCGATGAAAAACCTTACCCGACGACTGGCGGCTGCCATAAAGAAGTTCCTGACGGAACAAAAACTACGACTTAAGAGAAAAGCCTTCGCTTTGGAATTTTCTCATACTTTCCGCCAATTGGAATGCCGGAGGGTGTTGTCGGTTACCGGCGTTTTTGACAATGAAACCGGTTTGCTGACCGTCACGATCGCGGCGGGCGGAAACACGAATGCAGCTCTTTTGGTGGACGGTAATGACTTCTATGTGGATGAAAACGGTAATCTAGCCCGCGACGCAGCGGACGAGAGTGGATTGCTGACAGACCTCCGCCAAATCCAAGTCAACAGCGCCGCAGGAGTCGGGACATTTGCCTGGCGAGGGGATTTTTCCACAAGCAATCTGCTGCAGAGTCTTCTGGTCCAAAACGTGAGTTCGTCGAGTATTGGTGCGACCGCTTCGCTGACAGGAAACGTCAATGTGACCTCGGGAACCAGTGTGGTTTTCGAACCAACCGCTGCATTAAACGTCGAGGGAACCGCAAATCTTACGGGCGGCTCGATCCAGTTCAACGCCGGAAGTTCTCTGGATGCGGTCTCTAATATCACACTCCTAGCCACTGGAGTGAATTCCGATATTGAAATCAACGGCAGTAT
>Ga0105049_10009794_pt1 | contig 11017 bp, 8 predicted proteins | sample MAT06_FD_78087 | JGI IMG/M metagenome (GOLD analysis project Ga0105049, IMG submission 78087) | Freshwater microbial communities from Lake Fryxell liftoff mats and glacier meltwater in Antarctica - MAT-06 | ecosystem: Environmental > Aquatic > Freshwater > Ice > Liftoff microbial mat | place... | reverse complement strand
GCCACGAGCGCGGTGAGCGCGGTGGTTCGAAAACGGGCGGTGTTTCGGGAGTTGCTGCAGGAGAAAATGGGTTTGGGGGCAGATCGTGTGAAAGATTTGGGCAATCTCTACAGTGCGGCGCTGTTGGCATGGGTGGCGGCTGGGTTTGAGGAAGCGGCAGAACAGAAGCTGGCGTTGGCGCACGCTCCCATGGTGCTGGTGGGGTACGGGAGTGGCGACGCGGCAGAGGCGATTCCGGTTCAGCTGGTCGAGGGCTGGGAGGCAGCTGCCGCAAGGATTGGTTTCGCGCAGGCGCTCCTTGGGGCTCAGGATCTGAATCAGGAGCAGTACGAAGCTCTTCACGACGGGCATGAAGCGGGGCTCGATTACGAACCCGCGGGTGAGTTTCAGATCGAACGGGTCGGAAAGACCTACGAGCCCGCCTTTCAGGATCTCGGCGTGGAATACTACGAGTATGTGCTCTAAAACCCTTGTATTCGGGGCCTTTCGGGGCCTTTCGGAACACGCTGGCCAGATCCCGGGGTTCTTGCTACATCCCCGCCCCCTCGGCAAAACGCCGACGTCACTCTGAAGAGGTTGCATGAGCGGGCATTCCAAGTGGGCCACAATCAAGCGCAAAAAAGGTGCGGTCGACGCGGCGCGCGGCAAGATTTTTACCAAGCTGGCGCGTGAGATCACGACGGCCGCTCGCATTGGCGGGAGTGATGTAACGGGCAACGCGCGGCTGCGTAAAGCGATCACGGACGCCAAGGGGCAACAGATGCCCCAGGAAAATATCAAGCGCGCTCTTCAGCGTGGCACCGGCGAGATCGAGGGCGTCACGTACGATGAGGTCCTCTACGAGGGCACAGGTCCGCAGGGCACATTGGTCTTGGTCGAGGGCATGACGGACAACCGAAATCGCTCAGCTGCCGAGCTCCGAAAGATCTTCGAGCGCAACAACGGAGCCATGGGTGGTTCGGGTACGGCGCAGTGGGCATTTGAGCGGCTGGGTACGATCACGCTTGAACGTGGTGCCGTCACTGAAGATCAACTGATGGATGCGGCCGTGAGCGCGGGTGCGGAGGATTATAGGGATGAGGGGGATGTGTGGGTGGTCTACACGCCGATGGACCAACTTGACACGGTGACTGCCGCTCTTGAAGCCGCGAAGTTGCCGGTGCAGCAGAGCAAGCTGGCCTATGTGCCGAAGACCAAGAAGGAAGTGAGCGGACGAGACGCCGAAGTTTGCCTCAATCTCGTCGATGCGTTGGATGATCACGATGACGTTCAGAACGTCTACGTTGATTTCGATGTGTCGGAAGAAGAGCTAGCTCGCCTCGCCGACGGCCTCTGAGCGGCCGCTCAAAAAGGCATGCGGAATTGCGCCGCTGAGAAGTACGTGAACGCCATGTGGGAGATAATAACTGGCGCTAGGCGACCGAACTGATTGGCGCTGAACGTCCACACCAGGCCCGCGCCCACAGCGGCCAACAGCACTAACGGGTTCGGTCCGGCAACGGGATCGCTTAGGGAAAAGACGGTTGGGATGTGGCACAGCGCGTACAGGAGGGCTCCAAGTGGCCAAGCCTTACGCGGCCCAAGCGCATGCTTCAGCTCGCCCAATACCAGCCCGCGCCACACTAGCTCCTCGCAGATTGGAATGAGCAAGAGCAACGCCGTGTATTTCACCGAACGTTGGAGTGTTTCGGGATTGCCCACTTGGAGATAGAGCCGCAAGAGCCAGCCGTGCGAAGGCGTGCCGACCGGCGCCAACGTTGAACGGCCGATCCACGTACCAAGAATCAGCAGCCCGGCGATCACTGCTCCGAGTGCGACGTCGCCTCGCCGAGGCATGAGCTTTTCGGCGAGGCTACCCACCTGCTGCATGCGGAAAAGTGCGACGAGCGATAGAGCGCCATAGACCAACACGAGCGGCGCCCAAAAATACCAAGTCCCCGCGTGCTCTGGTTGGAAGGCAACGCCGATGGCCAGCGTGACCAACACACAGGTGAGTGCAACGTATTTCATGGTGTTTCGGTGCGGACGCTCGCCAGGCTCGCGACCACTCTGTCGAGCAGGTGTGCTGCGAACTCGTGCTTGGACGACAGGGGAACCTCGGATGCGCCCTCCGCTGTAACGAAAAATGCTCGAGTGGTATCTTGGCCTAGCGCATCTTTTGCGAGATTGGCACAGATGAGGTCGACCCCTTTGGAAGTTAACTTATGGCGTGCGTGCTCTAAAAGCTGGGCGTCAGTGCCGGTTTCGAGTGCGAAGGCCACGAGCAGGGGCATCGGTCCACGTCGACGCTTCGCGATAGACTGAATGATGTCGGGATTCGGTTCGAGGTTCAAGGAAAGGGCCTCACTCCTTTTGAGCTTTTCGGTAGCTTCCACAGCCGGACGGAAATCTGCGACGGCGGCCGCCATGATCACCGCATCAGCCAAGGTGAGGTCTGCTCCGAGAACGCTGTCGAGTTGCGTCTGCATTTCGAGCGCTGTTTTTACCTGGATGAGCCGTGCGTTCGCCGGGGGATCAAGATGGACAGGTCCGCTGATGAGCGTTACCTGTGCGCCGCGAGCACGCGCAGCAGCAGCAAGTGCGTAGCCCGTTTTGCCGCTCGAACGATTCCCAAGGAAGCGCACCGGATCGAGTGGCTCTTCGGTGGGCCCAGCCGTGATCACCAGGTGCCGCCCCAAGAGATCTTGCGAGCGCTGATTCGCGAAGAGCGTCTGCACGATGAGCTCGGGCTCTGACATGCGACCGAGACCAAGATCCCCGGAAGCCACCGCCCCGAATTCCGGACCGATGAACTTCACTCCGTAAACGTCTCGGAGCTTTCGAACGTTATCCGCTGTCGCAGCGTTCGCCCACATCTGGGGATGCATCGCAGGCGCAACCCAAACCGGGCAGCACGCGCATAATACCGTGGCTGAGAGCAGATCTGAGGCCCGACCACTAGCGAGCTTAGCCAGCGTGTCCGCCGTTGCAGGTGCAATGAGGATAAGATCGGAGCGCTTGGCCAGGGCGACATGCGCCTCTCCGGGTGAATCAGCCACAAACATGCTCTGGCGCACGGACTTTCCCAAGAGCCCTTCAAAAGTGGCGGCACCCACAAATTCCGTCGCACGCTCACTCAAGATGATTTCAACTTCCGCGCCAGCTTGCTGGAGCAATCGGAGCAACTGCACGGCCTTGTAAGCGGCCACGCTCCCCGTAACTCCGAGTGTCACGCGGAACGGAGCCAGCAGTGGGGATCCGGAGGAAATCATCCTCCGCTTTCTATCACGGAAAACATCGACCGCCTGCCCCGAGTTAGGTGAAACCTATCCAACGACCGCCTGCCCCGAGTTAGGTGAAACCTATCCAACGACCGCCTTGGTAGACAAGGAGGCTCGCGACATAGGCGAGCGCTGTCATGTAGGCCAACATGAAGGCGGGCCAGCGCCAGCTCTGCGTTTCTCTTTGGACCACCGCGAGTGTGCTCATGCACTGACAGGCAAGTGCAAAAAATACCAAGAGCGAAAGACCCATCAGCGGCGTGTAGCGTGGACCCCCGGAAGGATTGCGCTCATTTCGAATGCGCTCACGGAGCGGCAACGCTTCATCATCCAGATCGCCGATCCCATAAACTAGGCCCAAGGTCGACACGAACACCTCGCGCGCTGCAAAGGCACCGATCAAGCCCACGCCGATCTTCCAATCGAAGCCGAGCGGTTGAATGGCAGGCTCCAGAAACTTCCCCAGACGCCCGCCATAGCTCTGTTCCAACTGCAGGTGTGCCCGCTCGTTTTCTTGCGCGTGAAGCGTTTCTGCGGAATCGGCAATGTTGGCTGTGTTGGTCACGTTGGCTGTGCTCGGAATTCGGGGAAAAGAGAGCAGGATCCAAAGTGCAATGGTGCACACCAAGATCACGCCTCCAGCCTCGCGCAAGAACGAGAGCGAGCGCTGCCCCACCATTTTGAGCACGATCGGCAGCTGGGGCAGGCGGTACGGGGGAAGCTCCAAGATGAGCGGGATGCGTCGCCCGCGCACGACCGTGCGCCCCAACACCCATGCGCAGAATAGCGTCATCACCAACGCGAACACGTACAGGGCCACCATGAGCCCTGCTTGCACGGGAAACCAACCGAACGTTTTAGGAAAGAGCGCACCCACGATCAAGGTGTAAACCGGGAGCCGCGCCGAGCAGGTCATGAGCGGCACCACCAACATGGTCAGCAGGCGGTCCCGTTTTCGCTCCATGGTGCGAGTCGCCAAGATGGCGGGCACGGCGCAAGCAAAACCCGAGAGCATCGGCACAAACGCGCGCCCATGCAGGCCGAGCGCCTTCATAATGCGGTCCATGAGGTACGCCACACGCGCCATGTAGCCAGAATCTTCCAAAAGCCCGATGAACAGAAATAGCAGCGCAATCTGTGGGATAAAAACGATCACGTTGCCCACTCCGCCAAGCACGCCCTCGGTCAGAAGGGCTCGAAAGAAGCCCTCCGGCAGCCATTTTCCTGCGAGTTCTTGGGCGAGCACCACCATTTGCTCAATCAAACTGATGGCCGGCTCAGACCAGCTGAACAACGCCTGAAAGACCAGGAGCATCGCCAAGATGAAGAAGGCAAACCCAAAGAACGGGTGCAGAAGAAACCGATCAACGCGCTCAGAGGCTCTCTCCTTTTGAGCTCGGGCAATCGGATTTTGGTAGAGTGTGCGCTCGTGCGCATCCAAGAACGCGTAGCGCGAAACAATGATTTCTTGATCCAGGTCCCGCCCTACAGCGTCGTTGCGTACATCCAAGCAGCGTTGTCGAAGCGTGGGATCGATATCAGAAAGCTCGTCGTCTTCATCAACGCTGGAGAGCGCCCAGAGTGCCAGCGCGCGGTCACGCTCCACCGAGCTGCGCCAAGCCTTGGGTAAAGCGTCGGCGACACGATCGCGATCTTTCTTGAGCTCTGGCGGATAGGCAACCTCCGCACGGCCCGTCGGGCGGGCGTCGAGTGCGTCGAGGATAGCGCCTTTGAGCTCTTGCGCGCCAGCGCCGGTACGCCCGTTAGTGGCGATGCAGGGAACCCGAAAGAGTTCTGAAACTGAGGCGGCGTTGGGCGGATCATCGGTGACTTCATCCACCATGTTGAGGGCGATCACGAGGGGAACTTGCAGCTCCACCAGCTGAAGAGCCAAGTACAGGTTTCGAACAAGCTGCCCGGCGTCCACCACGAAAACCACGAGATCTGGTTTGGCGTGCGCGAAAAGTCCCAAGATCGCCCCAATGGCGATTTGTTCTTCCGGAGAACGTGCTGCCAGCGAGTAGGTTCCCGGAATATCAACCACTTCAGGTGCGAGCCCATTGCCTCGCACCGGGGAACTGAGCGTTCCTACGAGCCGCTCAACCGTGATGCCAGGATAGTTCCCGACGCGCGCGCTCTGTCCGGTAAGGCGATTGAATAGGCTCGTTTTGCCGACGTTGGGATTGCCAACAATCACCACTGTCGGACGCGGAGAAACTGTAGTCGAAACGCTGGCCTGTGAGGTCAAACGCCGATCCCAACCTCAAGACGGGCAGCGCTCATGGTTGCAGCGGGAGCAACGGGCTGTGCCGCACCGTTCACACCGCTCACATCGATCGAACAGGCCTCGGCACGCCGAATCGAGAGTGTGCAACCTCGAACCCGAAGCTTCAGCGGATCTCCAAGCGGCGCCACTGCGACAACCTGCACGGAGGTGCCTGGGATCAACCCGAGCTCCATCAGGCGCCGCCGAAAGCCGCGGGCGCCTCCAACATTTTGAATCGTCACTGCTTGGCCTACGTGGACTTCGCCGAGGTTCATCGTTCTGAGCACTCTAGCTCAATTGAAAACGACTTTCAAATTCGATTTGGCGGAAGACATGGCTAGGCTCGCACCTGAACTCGTTCTACCCGCGTTGGGAAATCTGCCCGCGAGGTTTGCGAGTTAATTCAAGGGTTTCCGCCCGCACCAACTGCTCCGGAAGCACCCGCTGCGCCGCCCGAAGCTGCTCCTCCGGTGGTGGTTCCGCCAGTGGCCGCGCCTCCGGTGGCCGCGCCTCCAGTGGCCGCGCCTCCGGTGGCCGCGCCTCCGGTGGCCGCGCCGCCCGAAGCTGCTCCTCCGGTGGTGGTTCCGCCAGTAGCCGAGCCTCCGGTGGTCGTCCCGCCGGTGGCCGCGCCGCCCGAAGCTGCTCCTCCGGTGGTGGTTCCGCCAGTAGCCGCGCCGCCGGATCCAGCTTGGCCGATCCCAGCCTGACCGGCAGCTCCACCGGGCATATTCCCAGCAACTCCGCCGTTTCCTCCGACCATTCCCGTTCCGCCGGTCACTTGAGCACCGCCAGTAGTACCCACGGCCCCGCCGGTTGTGCTCGGGGTGCCGCCACTCGCGCCACTCTTGCCGCCACTGCCGGAACTCGCACCGATCTTGTCGCGATCGACGTCGGTGATGAGCGTGCAGCCAATTGCGAATACGAGCGCCGAAGCGCCCGTTACCAGGTATAATTTCGTGGTCGTCTGCATGGTTTGGTTTTCCCGGCGCAAGCTTTTCATAGTTTTGGTCGTCGGGGAACCCACGAAGGCGCTCCCCATGGCAGCCGGCAGGCTAGCTGAGCGCTGTCGTTGGAGCGCCATTCCAATGCCTCAAGACAGTCGCCTCAAGTTGCGCTAAGGGTGCGCCCCAACGGCCCCTTGGTGGAACGGCAGACACGGGGGATTTAAAATCCCTTTCCTCACGGAGTGCCAGTTCAAGTCTGGCAGGGGCCACCCAAAATACACTGGATTACGGCGCTCTCGAATGTTCGGCCCGCCGCCACAATGTGCTAGCCTCCGCCGTTGGCTTCCTTGCCCCCGGCTAAAATCATGGCTTCTGCATCGAACTCCCTGTGGTCCACGCTCTGGTTGTCTGTGCTCCGCCCCGCCCTCATCGGGGGCCTCTTCGTGTTGGGTCTCGGTGTCGCCTGTTCGGATCAATCAAAGCTGAATTCGGCTCAATTGTCGGTTTCTTCGAATAATCCGACTCCGGATGCGATGGGGCCCTGTCCGGATGGGTTGCGACGCGAGTGTGGTGTCACGCTCGGCCGGCAGGGGGATGTGGTGAACTGCGCGAAGGGAGCTCAGCTGTGCTCGGCGGGCAAGTGGGGGACGTGTGAGGAAACGTCGAAGTTTGATGTGTCAGCGACAGCTTCAGGTTCTCCGCTGAAGACTTTGTCGCTGAGTATGCCGGCGCCTTGTGTGAACAATCCTTGCGATCCGGCGTGTCGGTTTTTCGACGAGATGCCGATGGTGCCGTATCAACCCGCTCCTGATCCCACTCAGCTTTGGAAAACCGGATCGTTGTTGGACTACCCGACTACTACGCTGGTTCGGGTGGAGCCTTGTTCAACGGTTTCAGATTGCCAAGCAGGGCTTGAGTGCGACCAAGTGCTCGACTCGTGCGTGCGACATGTAGCGGGCCAGACAGATATCAGCTGTGCCACGGCTGACCTGATCGTAGCTCCAACCTGCAGCGATGCAGGCGTGGATATTGTTCCAGTGTGCAATCGAGGGTCGGTTGCGGCACCCACGGGAGTCAAGCTTGCCATGTTTGCACCTGGGCAGATCCGAACGCTCAATCCTATGACTGCCACCGCTACTTGCTTAACGACCGCGATTGTCCCGCCGGGCAAATGCATCGATGTGACGGGTTGCGGGACTCTCGCAAATGGCGCAGAAATCATGGTGAATCCCCAGGATGGGACCGAGAAGCCTGAATGTGAGCTCGATAACAACTGGTCTGTTTTTCAGGCCGGCGTCTGCAATCAATCGATCTGCCAAGCCGGCAAGGCCACGGGAGATCGCAATGAATGCGAGATCCCCCTGCGCGGTGTGTCGAACGTTGGAGCCGTTCTCTACGGCCGTTGGCCACTGAACGAAGGTGCTGGGACGACGGCCGTCGATGTGAGCGGACTGACGAACAACTTAACCGTGAGCGCCGGCGCAACATGGCCCGCTGGGAGACTCGGCGGGGCGCTGCTGATATCCCCTACAGGTCCAAAGATCGCTAGTGCAAGCGTTAATTTAGGGGATACCACGGAGCTGAGTGTTGCGTTTTGGATGAAGAATAACGGCGCCAATGATTATGCTGGTGGGCTGGTTTCGCACTTGAACACAGCCACCCTCAAGGGTTGGCAGGTTCAGCGGACTGCGGCGGGGCGCCTACAAGTTGAATTGGCTGCAGCAGGCAGCACAATCACTTACAATGCCACGTTGGCGCCCAACGATAATAATTGGCATCATGTGGCGTTTACTTGGAACGGTACGACAGGTGCGCTCCGAATCTATGTGGACGGGCTACAGACCGAGGCGGCAACCCACAACGCCGTGACGACACTGGGCACCGGGGACCGGCCCATGAGCTTTGGTAAAACCCCTGGCGGCGCTGTTCTAAACGGGGCTATCGACGATGTGAGCATTTACCGGGGAGTCCTGGAGGCAGCTCAAGTCTATCAGATGTCGCTGTCCAACGGCGCTTCGACGGGAACTCCGCCCTATTCGCGTGTGAAGTTCACTCCGCGTCAAGCCGGTGCCATTGTCACTCCATCGTGCCCGGCAGGCTGGACCGCGTGGTCCAATAGGTGCTACAAAAATTTCGGGGGCGCAGCTACGACGTTAACTGCGAAGGAATCCGCTTGCGTCGCGCAGGGCGGGCACCTTCTTTCGCTCAATCGGCTGGAGGAAAAGGCATTCGTCTTGGCTACTTGGCCTACTGTGGAGGGAGTTGTTCTCGGCCTCTCTGATCAAGTTGCCGAAGGAACTTGGCTTTGGAGCGATGGTTCATGCAATCAGTGGACCGACTGGCACGCGGGGGCCGACGCGCAGCCCGACGGGCTACCAGTGCCAGTACCGATGGGCGGCTCCGGGACCGAGCAGGACTGCACATATATCAATCCTTCCTACGGAACGACCTGGCGTGACATTGAGTGTTATGATGCGAACGATGACTGGAGTCGGGTCTGCGAGAAAGGCCTTACAAATCCTCAAGGGAGCTGCGCCGTTGGCCAAGTCGCCGGAAAAACAGGCACTTGCTATGAGTCGGTGACGGCAGCTCCACTCAGCTATGCTCAAGCAGCTTCAGCGTGCGCCGCGAAGGGTATTGGATGGGGGCTGGCGGATGTTTCCTCGATCAGTGAAAACGATTTCGTAGCGAGCGTTGTTAACTGCGCTCAACCGTGGGTCGGCTCCGTGAGCGGAGCCAATTTCTTGGCGGGCGAACCCACAGGAACCGCGGGTGCCAATTGCCTGCGCCTCAACAATCTCGGCAAATGGCTCGACGATACCTGCAGCACGGCGCGCCCTTATCTGTGTGAGGGCCCGCCTTTGGCGCCACCAGTTGCCAACGGCGCGCCGCAGGATCTGACACTCGTCGCCAATCTGCCGGCCTGCAACGCCAATAATCAATACTACCTCGACGATCCCTTGAACCCCACGTTGGCGATCCTTTGTCCGAGCATGTGTTCACGCCTTACAGACACTCCGAGTGATCTTGTGTACGAGTTCGGCTGCCGTCCGCCCCTCGGAACCAATGTCGTCACCCAGACCTATGAATCGGATTGCCCCGCAGGCACTCAGGCCCAGTGGGCGTTCCTTGTGCACCACACCACAACTCCGGGTGATTCAGATATCCAGTTCGAAGTGAGAACAGCAGCAAGCGTAGCAGCGTTAGCGAGTGCTGCATTTCTTACCGCTGGGGTCGCCAAGCTGTCTCCGATGGACACACAAAACTGTTGGTACACGGACAGCTGTAGAGTGGATCTCTTTGAGCTTCTAAAGACTCCAGCAAATCGCTTTCAGACACTTGAGATTCGGGCGACATTGACGCCCAATTCTTCGTATATTGCCCCCCAACTCCAAGACTGGGAAGTCACGTTCTCCTGTCAAGCATCGCAGTAGGCGATCACTTTAGGATTTGGCAGGCACGGAGCGTGTCCCACTCGCCGCTGCAAATTGTCGGTTCAGGCGTGCCTTGTGCCGTGCAGCCAAAGCTTGGCGCGCTAAGTGCGCACTGGGAATAGGCGGAGAACTCGTTTGGGCATCCCGGAGCGATACGGGCCTCACAATCACAAAGGCACCCTGTGTAGCTTTCCGGGCCCTGCTGGCAGTTGGCCACAAACTGCGCGTCGCAATAGCTCCTGCACGATGGCGTATTCTTGGCACACAGGTTGCCCTGGGCATCGGCCTTGCAGGCGAGCAGATCGAGCCCCTCCTGTTCACAGGTTTGGATTAAAGCAAAGGGTGCGCAAGTTACCTGTGGGGAGGTACCCGCGCACGCCAAGAGAGCCGTGAGCTTATCGGGGCAAACCGATTGGGCACCGGCTTCACACGTGCAAACGCAGGTTTCATAGTTTTGGCCGCAACCCGCCGCGACGATGTTGCAATAGGCGGCGCAATTCGGCGAAGCTGTGCATGTAGTAGGGGCCCCGGCCGCCCCGGCTGTGTCATTGCCTCCCGATCCATTGGCCCCGCCTTGGGCGTTGCCGCCGCTGCTCAGTGGCTGACCAACGCCGCCAGAGCCAGGCGAGGCGCCGCTTGCGACTGAGCCTGCTTGGCCCGCCAGCCCCGCGGCCGCTGAACTCCCCCCGCTTCGACCCGTGTTACCCCCCGAACGTGCTCCACCGCTTGAACTCCCCGGCGTGTCTAACCCCAGAAAAGGCGGTGGAGTAGTGTCCTTGCTGCAGCTGACTGAAAACACAGCAGTGAGCAAACCCGAACCAGCGAGCACGAATGGGCGAGCATGAAGCATTGGCGCTCAAATAGCATGGATTCTTAAGCTTCGCTCCGCCCAAGCGTGGCTCTCCCCCGCCAGAGCGGAGCGACTGGCTTGGGGGAGAACGGCCCGTGAGGTCACGAACGGGACGAGAGGGGGCAACTGTGGAGACCTTAACGTCCTACCGGTAACGCACCGTATTTTTGAGACTCATGGGCGCTTCGTCGTCGCCAATCGACGGATTTTGAACGTCGGTGAGGCCGTAGCCGAGGCTGCCGTTCACGTTGACGCCCCAGCAG
>Ga0105049_10009792_pt1 | contig 11017 bp, 8 predicted proteins | sample MAT06_FD_78087 | JGI IMG/M metagenome (GOLD analysis project Ga0105049, IMG submission 78087) | Freshwater microbial communities from Lake Fryxell liftoff mats and glacier meltwater in Antarctica - MAT-06 | ecosystem: Environmental > Aquatic > Freshwater > Ice > Liftoff microbial mat | place... | reverse complement strand
GCGAAAACGCTCAACGTCGCCGGTGCCTACCACTCCCGGCTCATGAATTCCGCCTTTCTCCAACTCGGTGAGGAGCTGCAAAAAATCACCCTCGCCACCCCGCGCTTCCCCGTCATCTGCAACGTCGATGCCGCACCCGTCCGCGAGCCCGGAGAAATCCGCGAATCCTTGCAAGATCAGGTCACCGGCACCGTCCGCTGGTCGGAGACCATCGAGTACCTCGTCGATGAAGCCGGGTGCGATCTTTTCCTCGAACTCGGCCCCGGCGGCGTCCTCGCCGGCCTCCTCAACCGCATCCGCAAAGGCACGCCCTGCCATTCCATCACCGATTGCCCCACTCTCGACGCCGCCCTCGCCGCGCTGCGCGGACCAGACGGCGTCTAAAAAGTCCCCCGCCGCGCGACCACGCAGTCAGCGGAATCTTAGCCTTAGAGCGTCGGTTCGCATTGCATTACGGGCTAGGCGACTGGTACGGCGCTGGCTAATTAGGGCGCGATAATCAGGTGTGGCATTGCCGGTCCCATTGATCCAACTGAACCGGCACGAGAAAATCGAATCAAGGAGCGGAAAGTTGCGCAGCGCCATTTCCCTTTCGGTGCAGGCTCAAGGCTTGAGGAGCTTCAGGCGGGCGGCTGCGGCCTTTGCTTTGAAGTTCTTTTCTGATTCCAGAGAATCCAAGGCGACGTCAACGGCAGCTTGGATTTCCGGCTCGACCAAGTCTTTGCTCTCCTTGAGGCGAAGCAAGATGTCATGGATTTTAGGCGCTGCTGTAAGTCCGAGCGCGGTGATTGCTGCCCGGCGATAGAGCAGCAGAAGTTCAGGCGTCGGCAGCCCGGGATCCCCCGGCGGCGGTACTTCACTTTTCCAACCGGACAAAACGGCGCGCTTGAGCAGGTAATCAGCGGCAGCGCTACCCCCGCAACGGGCCAGCGCAGAATATCCGGTCATATAGGTAGGAAAACGTTCGCGGTAAGATTGCTGTGCGGCAACGCGTTCAATTGTCTCGGTGAGTTGTTTGGCGGAAACGGCACCCGGCTCCAGCGCCCCAATAACGCCAATCGACCACCAGGCCATGCCGCTGTGTTCCTTATAGTCCGCCGCTTCCACTACGACGAAAAGAGACCGAAGCATGTCCTTTTTAAAATGCTTGGCAATATATGCATACTCCTCATCACTAGCCCCACGGTAGTCGGATTCAGGGACATGAGATATAAGGGCGATGACCTGCTCAATCCCGAGGTCTTTAGCCATCGCCGTGGTTGCGACCAGGAGTAAACCAAGGAGCAGAGCTGCGGTATATTGTTTCATTTGGCAGGCGGCATGAAGGCCGCAGATTCGGCGCTGTTTATCCACCGCCCGCTACCACCCGTTTTACTATGCATCACGTTCTGGTTCCCTGGGGGCGAGTCGCGATGCACCAATCCCTGGCAGTGTCCCCACTCGTGAGCCAGGACTGAAGGACCCGCAGTTTCGATGATGATGAAGCCAAACCCCGGACAGGCATTCGCCCGACCCGCCCATGGGCGACGAGTTTCATATTCTTCCAAATACTTGCAGATAAAGACCTGCTGGCGGTTAGTCTGCAATATGTTAAAGGCAGCATCCGTCTTAGCCTTCGTAGTAATTAGATCGAGCCCAGCGGTGTTGTTGACCGCTGTCGCGCCGCTTTGCTTAAAGCCCATGCAACAGCTTAGGTCATTCTGCCCGTCTCCATCGTCGTCCTTTTCCAACGCATCGCCCGAGGTGTTGAGCCAGTCATTTACATGGGACGCATCCGCATTCGTGTGTCGGATGAAGTTCAAATATTGTTGGTATTTCTCCTTCACTGCTCCTCCTCCATTGAAGGCAAACATGGTCACGCCGTCCACGTCGCCTGCGCCGGTGTATTTCACATTTTTATAGAGGATCTTCAGGCAATACGGGACCCCTTTCTTAAGTGTCGCTGACAACACGTGGAAAGACTTATCCAAGTCCGGCAGCGGCTGCCCCTCCCCGAGCTGCGTCAAGCTGCTGGCCTCGGTATTGATAAATACGCTGACGCCGTCGTCTGAGAAGAAAGCGAGCTTCGCGGAATCCGATGCTGGAATGAAAACACCTTCAAATGTAACCGCCTCGTTTTCTTTTGATGAACCCCAAACCGGCCCGGCAGTAGCCTGTTTTTTGGCAATACCTCGAACGTCTTGTTCACTTTTGTTTTGCTGGTCGGAAAAAATTTTGACCAGTGGCTCGCTCGCACGGCACGTCCATACTGCTGCCATGGCACTAATCGCCAGAGTTACTAAGATTACAGGTGGTCTATTTCTTTTGTCTGGTTTGTTCATAGAGTTTTTTTTGCACGCGCGAAACCAATCCCGTTAAAGCACCCGCGAGTCGCGCGTCTTTCGGAATCTGGTTAAAGCAGTTCATTGCTGATTCATAGTCGCCGAGTCTTTCATAGTCTTCCCCAATTAGAATTAGGCTCCTATCTTTCCAGTCTTGGTCGTTAACAGAAGATGCCCATTGGTGGAGCAGTTTCCAACTCGCAACTGAGTTGTCGTACTCGTTTGCTTCCCGATAGGTCGCGGCCATTTCGGGAAGGAGTTGCCGCTTGCTCATTCGTTGCCATGCCACCACATCAGCAAGGTCGAGATTTGGAACCACAAACGCGTCGCAAAACCTTGCTGCAAGCCACTCATCATGCAGCAACGGTCCTAGACGGGCCACCACCTCGCACCCGATCTCCAGACAGGCTCGACGAGATGAGGGCGTTGCTTGACGCCGCAGCATTGCGGCTGTCGCGAAGTCACGCGCCACTATGCGGTAGAGTTTCTTGGCATCTGCTTTTTCCTTTTCAGCCGCCGAATACCGACTGCATACGGCAACAAACAAATCTTTGCCAGGCATTGGAATCTCCGCAGCCGGGATGCTGCTGCGCAGTTTCTTCTGCAGGTGCTGCTTGATCGCTGCTTCCGCCATCTCCGGCGATGAAAACTTGTGCGCGGCAGAAGTCCCGTGATCCGCTGCGGCGTTTTCGCCCATGGCGAGCAAACTGATTGCCGTAATCATTTTGATAAAGAACGGCTTCATGTTGCTGTTCATTTAGAAGGCGGAATAGGGGTCAGGCGACTCGCCTGACCTCTCTTTCCCCCGTGACCCCATTTCCGACGGCAGCGAAGGTGTCGGACGTGATGCTGGATTCGCCATCTCTGACGGTCGCGGAGTCGATTGGCGGGTTTCCGCTCGACGATCGAGGCTGAGCCAGACGCCCATGCCGACCAAGATGAGCAGGGCGGCGGGAATCAGCAGGTGGAGACCAAGTTTCGGGGATTCGGGGGTGAGACGTGGATTCATTTGGGGCGCTGGATAAGAAAGGAAGGAGCTAGACGCACGGCGGGAAACTGCGTCGAACCATAAACGCGCGAGTTTGCGGTTTTCCCAAAGTATCTGCGGAAATCTTTCGAAAGTGGAGGGGAGATTGTGGCTGGGGCGGAGGTTTTTGTGAGTGTGTCGCCTAATCGAGGCCGAAGTCAGGTCGCGCGCGGGAGCACGCGGCGGGCGCGCTGGAGCGCTGGGCTCCGAACTTGATAACCTGGCAGTGTTAGGTTGCTTGAATCCTAGTCAGGGTCGCCACAATCCTAGTGTAGGTCGCCGCAATTAGTAACGATTAAGCGCCTGTGTAAAATCACGCTCATCAGAGTGATCCAATGCCACGTTAATTCCGGCGGACTACACTGGTTAAGGTCGTCGCAACCCTAGTCAGGGTCATCGCATTCTGAGGAGGATCGGCGTGACCTCAGTCGAGACGCCGCAATTTGCATCGAGATCGCCGTGATCTTAGTCGAGGATGCCGCGACCTTACTTGGGATCGGCGCGATCCTCGCCGGAATCGGCGCAACCCAGCTACTTCCCGGTGAGCTTCGCGATGGCCGAGCGGAGCGTCGCGAGGGTGAAAGGCTTGCTCACCACCAAATCCACGCCGTCGGGTTTTTCGCCTGCTCCGTTCATCAGGTCGCCAAAGCCGGTGAGGAGGAGGATGGGCTGGGAGGGCTTGAGCTTCTTGATCTCCGCGGCGAGGGCGTCGCCATTCATCTCGGGCATCGAGCGGTCGGTCATCACGAGATCGAATTCGCCGGCGCGGTATTTCTCCAAGCCCGCGCGCCCGTTCTCAGCCGTGGTGATCTGGTGCTGATCCTCGGCGAGGTACACGTTGAGAACTTCGCGGACCAGCGGCTCATCCTCGACGACGAGGATGCGCAGCGAGGGCGAGGCCGGCTGCACGGATTTCGGAGCCTCAGGTGCGTCCGCGGCTTTGTCGAGCGGGAGGGAAACGGCCACGCTGGTTCCGCGGCCCGGCTCGCTCTGAATCTCGATTTCGCCGCCGTGACGCCGCACGATCCCATAGACGCTGCCGAGGCCGAGGCCGCTGCCCTGATCCTCCTTGCTGGAAAAGAACGGTTCGAGGCAGCGCGCTTTGATCTCGTCGGACATGCCGATGCCATCGTCGATGACGGTGAGGACGAGCCAGCGACCCTGCACCTGGGTGCGGACGGTGATGGTGCCACGCTTCGGAATGGCGTCGATGGCGTTGAAAATGAGATTGACCAGGACATCGCGCAGTTCGTCCTCATTGCCGGGAACGGTCGGCACGTCGCCCATCTCGGTGCGGATGTCGATGTGTGAGCCAGCGGCGAGCGCCTGGCCTTTCCAGCGCGGCTGGGTGAGGGAAATGGCCTGGAGCACGAGGTCGTTGATGACCACGGGCGTGAAGACCTCGGAATCATCGCGGTAACGGTAGAACTCGCGGAGACGGCTGACCACTTTGGCGCTGTCCTTGGCGGCGGTGTGGATCATCCCGACGTAATCGCGGACTTTTTTTTCGTCACTGAGCGTCTCGGGCTTGAGCAGGAGCAGCTCGCTGAAGCCGAGGATCGGCGCGAGGGCGTTGTTGAAATCGTGCGCGATGCCATGGGCCATCCGTCCCAGGGCGTGCATGCGCTCGCGCTGAATGATCTCCTGCTGGGTGGCGCGGAGCTGGCCGAGCGCGGCGCTGAGCTGGCGGTTGCTTTCGAGCAGCGCCTCCTCAGCCTTGCGCCGGTCGGCGATTTCCTGCTGGAGCTTGGCATTCGTCTGGACCAGCGCGGCGGTGCGCTCGCGGACGCGGTACTCGAGATCGTCGCGCCCGCGCTGGAGTTCGGTCTGCACGCGCTTGCGCTCGATGGCGTAGTGCATGGCGCGCAGAAGCAGGTGGTTGTCCACGCGGCCCTTCACCAGGTAGTCCTGCGCGCCGAGCTGAACGGTCTCGATGGCCAGCTCCACGTCATTGATTCCACTGAGGACCACGAGAGCCGTCCGGGGCGCAGCTTCAGCGATGCGGATAAAGGTCTCCAAGCCCTCGCTGTCAGGCAGCGTGAGGTCCAGGAGAATGAGTTCGATATTTCCTGTCTTTAGCCGATCCAGAGCCTCCCCGAGCGAACCCGCAGCCGTGAGCTGAAAGTGGCTGAGTTCCGGGCTCGCGAGGAGCTGCCGGATCAGCGCGACGTGCTCGATGTTGTCCTCGACGAGGAGGATGGGGACAGTCTCACTAGACATGATCTTTTCGGATTCGCCGGCCCGTCATGATGGTGATTTGAAAATCCGGGATGGAGCGCACGACTTTCATGAACTGAGCGAGGTCGATGGGCTTCGTGATATAGCAGTCCACGTCGAGATTGTATGCCTTTAATACCTCTCCTTCAAAAGGGCTACCCGTCACGATGACGACCGGGATTTCAGAAAGCTGCGGATCGGCCTTTAACTCGGCCAGCACTTCGCGACCGCCCTTGCGAGGCATGTTCAGGTCGAGCAGGACGATGTCCACCCCCGGCGCGTTCGCGAAGCCGCCCTCGCGGCGCAAGAAAGCCAGCGCTTTTTCGCCGTCTTCGGCGAAGTGCAGACGGTTCGCCACCTTCCCCCGGGCAAAGGCTTCACGCGCCAGCAAGACGTCGGTGGGATTATCGTCCACGAGGAGGATTTCCACGGGCCGGGAGGCTGCGACGGGAGCGGAAGTTGTAAAAGGCATGATCGTTGGGCGATTTTGGGCCGGAGGAGGACTGTCCATGGAAAAAGGGGTGCGTCGCTGCGGACTCAATTTACGTTGTGAAAATCGTCGCTCATCATCTTCCCCATCGGTGAAGAGCCTTCAAAAGTCAGGTTTGGCCCGGCGGAATGGATTCTCGGAATCATCCGCGAATAATCGAAAGTGATGCGGAACGGCGTGCCCCACGGATCGATGAGTTCACCGCGATCGTTCAGGATCTCGCGCGGGCACTCAAAAAAAACGGTCCCCTTTCTGTTTCCTCCCTGCAGTTCCTTCATGATCCGCCCCTCCTCACCTTCGGGAAACTCGCCGCAGGCCTCGTAGTATTCCGACAAGGCTGTGCCGAGCGAGTGCGCGAGGGCCTTCACTTCAGCCTTGGTCGTGGCGAGCGCATCCGCCGGCGGCTTGAGGAGGCCGGGCAGCATGAGGATCGCAAAAACCAGAACACCGAAAGCGGCGGGAATGATTTTCATGGAAGCGCGGGGATGCTGGAAGCTTCGCTCATGCGGTGGGGCCGTCGATGACTTCCCGCAATTTCCTGGCGAGGTCGGCGGGCGTGAACGGCTTTTGCAAGAATGCCGAATCGGCGTCCAGCCCGTGCCGCTTCAGGATGCTCTCATCCACATAGCCCGAGGTGAAAAGAATCTTCGTCCCGGTGTTTCGTCCGCGAATCCATTCGGCCAGCTCCTGTCCGCCGGAATCCGGCAGCACGACATCCGAGAAAAGCAGATGAATTTCGCGCCCGCCGTTCGTCTCGACCACGTCCCTCGCGCTCTTGCCATCGGCGGCTTCGAGCACGGTGTAGCCGAGCCGCAGGAGGACGTGCGTCGTGAGGCTGCGCACGGTGATTTCATCTTCGACGTAAAGCACCGTTTCATTCCCGCCGACCAATAGACCCACCTCTTTTTTGCTGCTCGCTTTTTCGCCGCTCTCATCGACCCGCGGGAGAAAAATCGCGAATGTCGTCCCCACGCCCACCGCACTATCCACGGTGATGTAGCCACCGCTTTGCTTGACGATGCCGTAGCACGTCGCGAGGCCCAGACCCGTCCCCTGCCCCTGCTCTTTGGTCGTAAAAAATGGCTCGAAGATATGCTTCCTCACTTCGTCCGTCATGCCATGTCCGGAGTCGGTGACGGTGAGCTTTACGTAATCTCCCGCGGGCATCTCATTCACCGAGTGAAAGTCGTCGAGGAGGTAAGTCACATCCGCGGTCTGGATGGTGATCGAGCCGCCTTTCGGCATCGCATCACGCGCGTTGACACAGAGATTGAGAAGCACCTGTTCGAGCTGTCCTGAATCGGCTTTCAGGCGGCCCACCTCCGCCTTGAATTGCGTCTTAATCGTGATGTTTTCGCCGATCACGCGCTGGAGCATTTTCTGCATGCTGCGGACGGTGTCGTTCAAATTAAAGACCCGCAGAAAGAGCGGTTGGCGGCGGCTGAAGGCGAGGAGCTGATGCGTCAGCGACGCCGCGAAATCCGCGGCCTTGCGGATTTCGGTGAGGTGTTTGTACATCCACTGCCGCTCGTCGATCTGGCCGATGATCAGGTCGCTGTAGCCGAGGATCGCGGTCAGGATGTTGTTGAAATCATGCGCGATCCCGCCGGCCAGCCGGCCCACGGCGTCCATCTTCTGCGCCTGGAGCAGCTCTTCCTCGAGCCGCTTCCGCTCGGTGATGTCGCGCGCGATCGAGGACAGGCCGGTGATCCGCCCGCCCTCGCCGCGGATCGGCGAATCCGTCAGCGAGACACTGATCTTTTTCCCGTCCTTGCGGAGGCGGATGCTCTCGTAGTTGGCCAGGCTTTCCCCCTGCTTCACCATGTTCAGTGTCTGCGGAAATTCATCGAGCCGTTCCGGCGGAATGAGGATGGCCAAAGGCTTTCCCAGAATCTCGTCGGAAGCGTAGCCGTAGATGATTTCAGCGCCGAGGTTCCAGCCCGTGATCGCCCCTTCGAGCGTGCAGGCGACCATCGCGTCGTTCGAATGGGCGACGACGGCCGCCAGCTCGGCGTTGATGCGTTCGGCCTGCTTCCGCTCCGTGATGTCGCGCAGGTACGCGGTGAACATCGGCTTGGCGTCAATGAGGATGCGGCTGATGGCGAGTTCGACCGGGAATTCCGAGCCGTCGCTGCGCATCGCCGTGAGTTCCGTGCGCTGGCCCTGCGCGGGGCCGGCGTTCGTCGCGTTATACAGCTCCAAACCGCGCCGATGGCTCTCGCGCAGCGTCTCCGGGATGATCAGCTCCGCCATTTCCCGCCCGAACGCCTGCGCCTGCGTCCAGCCAAAGGCGCGCTCCGCCGCCGGGTTGAACTCCGTGATCTTCCCCTCGAGGTCGAACGTGATGATGCAGTCGAGCGCCGAGCGCAGGATCGCGGCCTTGCGCATTTCGCTTCGGCGGAGCGCTTCCTCGGAACGCTTGCGCTCGATCAGGTGGCTGAGCTGGCGGGCGATCCCGCCGAGGGTTTGCAAAAGTTCGTCGTCCGGCGGCGCGATCTTCGGACTGAAAAATTCGAGCACATGGCAGACTTCGCCGCGGACCTCGACCGGCACGCCGAAGGCGGACGCCATGCCGCATTTCAAGGCGAGCGACGCATTCGGATACCCGTCCACGCCAGCGAGATTCGCGATCCACTTTGGCTCCGCGAGCTGCCAGACCTCGCCCGCCAGCCGCTCCCCCCTCCGGCACTCCAGCTCGGCGTTCGCCTTTTCAAATTCCCCAATGTCAATCTCCGGCACGCTCCAAACTTCCACGCAGCGCAGCACGCCGGCGTCCGCATCCACGTCCCACACCGCGCCCATGTCCCACTCCAGCGTCTCGCAGACCGCGCGCAGGATTTTCGGCCGCGCGTCCGCCACGCTCTCCGCGTCCGCGATCACGCGCGCCGCCGCATATTGCAGGCGGCGCCGCTGCTCCCCCCACCACAGGTCCGAGATATCCTCGACCGTGCCTTCGAGATAAAGCAGGCCACCCTCAGGGTCGCGGACGGCACGCACATTCTCCCGCACCCAGATCGTCCGGCCATCCGCCCGGATGATCTCGAACTCGAAATTGGAGACCACATTTTCCTCCTGCAAAGCCCTCAGCAGCGCCTCCCGCTGCGCAGGATCGACATAGAGCTGCGCCGACACATCCGTCAGCGTCGCCATCAAATGCTCCGGCGACTCGTAGCCATACATCCGCGCCAGCGCACGGTTGGCCGTGATGAACCGCCCGTCCGGCGTCGTTTGAAAAATCCCCTCCACCGCATTGTCGAAGATCGAGCGATACTTCGCCTCCGCCTCCCCGAGTTGGCCTAAGATTTGCGCCTTCTCCATGGCCTCCGCCTGCGCGAAGCGGGCGCGCTTTTGGAAATGAGAAAGCGTCATCATGAGCAGCAGGACAAACAGCAGCGCCGCCCCGAAGGCATAGCCGCTGTGAATGAAATCGAGCGCCCATCTCTCCTGCTCCGCGAGGAGCGTCGTCAGCTTCGTCCCCTCACCCGACGCCTGCGCCCAGGCCTGCACTGCCTTGGCCGCCTGCGCCCGCCCCTGATCTAGCGCCTGGATACTCCACAGGCTCCCCGCGAGAATGAGCAAAAACGCCAGGATCAGCCAGGCCCCCACGACCTCGAAAGAAAAGCGTCGCGCGGGACGCGGCAGTGTTGGGGAATTTTGACTCACGAAATCGGAAAGACTCAAAGTGTGCCGACACTAAGGTCGCAAAAGTCCCGTCTCCACCAGAATTTCCCTTTAAGCAGCCGGCGGCATTCTTCTTGGCGCGTCGGGAGCCATTCCTAAAGTCCCCGGCCATGACGCCCAATCCCGATTTCCTGCGCTCCCTTGAAATTCCCGACCTCGCCCGGTTCGAGCCAGGAGCGGGGGGGCTGACCCGCCTCGCCATCTCCACCCCCCTCGCCACCGCGCACATCTATCTGCACGGCGCACACGTCGCCCATTTTCAGCCCACCCACGCCGCCCCCGTCCTCTTCCTCAGCGGGCAGAGTTTTTTCAAACCTGGCAAGCCGATCCGCGGCGGCGTGCCCGTCTGCTTCCCGTGGTTTGGCCCGCGCGCCGGCCAGCCGGGCGCGCCCATGCACGGCTTTGCCCGGACCATGGACTGGGAAATGGAATCGCTCTCCCTCAATGGCGACCAAACCGTCCTCGCCATCCTGCGCCTCGCCGCGAACGACGAGACCCGCGCCCACTGGCCGCATGAGTTTGTCCTCCGCCACCACATCGCCATCGGGCATCGGCTCACGATGCTGCTGGAGGTCGAAAACCTCTCCGCCGAACCGCTCACTTTCGAGGAAGCGCTCCACACCTACCTCGCCGTCAGCGACGCCCGCGAGGTCGCGATCAGCGGTTTGGAAACCGCCCCCTACCTCGACAAAACCGACGCCTTTCAGACCAAAACGCAGCCACCCGAGCCGCTCCGTTTCACCGGCGAAACCGACCGCGTCTTTGAAAACACCCGCGCCACCTGCGTCCTCACCGACCCCGCCGGGGATGGCCGCCGCCTCAGCGTGGAAAAAAGCGGTTCCGCCACCACCGTCATCTGGAATCCCTGGGCGGAAAGAGCCGCCGCCATCGCCGACCTCGCCCCCCACGCCTGGCCCAGCTTCGCCTGCATCGAGACGGCCAACGCCGGCGCCAACGCCATCACCCTCCCCCCCGGCGCGAGGCAGAGCATGCGGGCGATCATCGGGATCCAGTAGGCAAAAAGCGGAAATCAAGGCCCGTCGAGGAGCTGTTCACGCCCCGTCGTCAGCTGTTCGCCCTATGTTGCTCACTGGACGCGTCCCGTTGCCGACTGTTCATCCCTTGACGCTGACTGGACGTGTCATGTTGCTCACTGGACGCGCTCCGTTTTCCACTGGACGAGCTCCGTTTCCGAGTGGACGAGCCATGTTTTTTGCCTTTCCAGGCACTCCGCGGCCAGCCTCAGAGCGTGTACCCAAACTCAAAGCGTGTCATCCTGAG
>Ga0105049_10009788_pt1 | contig 11019 bp, 10 predicted proteins | sample MAT06_FD_78087 | JGI IMG/M metagenome (GOLD analysis project Ga0105049, IMG submission 78087) | Freshwater microbial communities from Lake Fryxell liftoff mats and glacier meltwater in Antarctica - MAT-06 | ecosystem: Environmental > Aquatic > Freshwater > Ice > Liftoff microbial mat | place... | reverse complement strand
CACGAGGTCGAAAATGAGATTTTACCAGCCCACAGCATAAGAATGCGGGCTGGTAAAGTAAAACGATCCCATTGTCCTGCTCGAAGCCGACAAGATGACCGAGACTCGCATCCACGCGAACCGCGAGTGCGTGTCCCAACGGGTCACCAACGTGGCCTTCGAGTTCTTCTGTGCGATAGGCGGTTGCGCGTGATGGTCCAGCGCAGGATTAAAATCAAGTCGGGAGTGGGGCACCTGGGGCATCGGCTGTCTGGAGCCTCCGCTCTGCTCTTGGGCGGTGCTTTGTGGTAAAGCCAGTTGGCTCGCAGGTCGGTGCTCAAAAGAATTTTTCCTGGATCGGAGTTAAATGTGTGGACAAAAGCGAATCTGCACGAACTGATTGCCACGCGGATGCAGGGCGTAAAGTTCATCATGGTGGCGAACCGGGAACCATTCATTCACCAGTATCGGGATGATGCCATCGAGGTCGTCCGCCCGGCCAGCGGCATGGCTACGGCTCTCGACCCGATCATGGAGGCGAGCAACGGGACGTGGATCGCCCACGGCAGCGGCGACGCGGACCGCGACACCGTCGATCCCTTCGACCGCCTGCAAGTGCCACCGGACGACCCCAGCTACACGCTGCGCCGGGTCTGGTTGAGTAAGCAACAGGAGGAAGGATTCTACGACGGGATGGCCAACGACGGGCTTTGGCCGCTCTGCCTGATCACCTTCACTCCGCCGACGTTCCGCGTGTCAGATTGGGCGCAGTACGAGGCAGTCAACCAGTTGTACGCCGATGCGGTCCTTCAGGAAGCGGGGGACGGACCGGCGTTCGTGTTCATCCAAGATTACCACTTCGGCCTGTTAGCCAGGATGCTCAAGGACAAGAATCCGAAGCTGGTCGTCGCACAGTTCTGGCACATCCCCTGGCCCAACCGCGAGGTCTTCCGGGTCTTCCCCTGGAAGGAGAAACTCATCGACGGACTGCTCGGAAACGACCTCCTCGGCTTCCACCTCCGCTACCACTGCCAGAACTTCCTGGACACCGTGGACCGGATGGTGGAAGCCAAAGTCGATGTGGAGCATTTCAACATCACTCGGGGCGGTCGGACGACGAAAATCCGCCCGTTCCCGATCAGCATCGATTTCGACGAGGTGGAGAATTTGGCGACATCCGATCCGGTCCGGGTCGCGATGGTCAAGTGGAAGAACAAAATCGGGCGGCGGGGCGAATTCGTCGGTGTCGGGATCGAACGGCTCGATTACTCGAAGGGCATTCCCCAGCGCCTGCGGGCCATCGACTACCTGTTGGAACACTACCCCGAATACCGCCGTCGGTTCGTCTTCGTCCAGGTGTGCGTCCCCAGTCGGTTGCGGATCCCCGCCTATCAGCGGCTCAATCAGGAAGTGGATAACCTGGTCGAGGAGTTGAACTTCAAGTGGAAGGAGCGGGGCTGGAAGCCCATCCTCTACGTCCCGGACTACCAAGGCCCGGTCGATATGGCCGCACTGCACCGCCTCAGCCGTTTCTGCGTCGTCAGCAGTCTGCACGACGGAATGAATCTCGTCGCCAAAGAGTTCGTGGCCAACCGCACCGACGAGGACGGAGTTTTGATTCTCAGTCGGTTTACGGGGGCGGCGCGGGAGTTGGCCGAAGCCTTACTCGTCAACCCGTTCGCGCACCACGAAATCGCCGACGCGATGGTCGCCGCCATCACCATGCCCCAGGAAGAGCGGGGGCGGCGTATGAGGGCTATGCGGGCGCAAGTCCGCGAGTATAACGTGTACCGCTGGGGCGGCAAGTTCCTCAGCGAACTCCTGAAACTGAACCCCAGCGAGGTCGAATGACGCGGCCGTTGTTCGAGCATCTGGACGAACTGGTCGAGACATTCGCGGGTTCGACCCCGATCTGGTTGGGGACGGATTTCGACGGTACGCTGACTCACCATCAGGACGACCCGACCACGGTGTGCCTCCCGGACGAGATGCGAGTGAAATTGGATCGTATCGCCGGTCATTCGCGATTCGCCGTTGCTGTGGTCAGTGGGCGAAGCCTTTCCGATCTCCTGCCGAGAGTCGGCATGGCGAATCTGGCCTACGCCGGCAACCATGGGATGGAAATCGAAGCTCCGGGCCTGAGTTGGGTTGATCCCGAGGCGCTGAGCCACACCGATGTCCTCACCGCATTCGCCGAAGAGGTGAGAGATTTCCTCCGCGCGGTTCCCGGTGCAACGATCGAGAACAAACGCCTTTCCTTGGCAATTAACTACCGCCCCTGCTCGCCCGCGATGCGGCAGGGAATTGTCGGGCGACTGAATTCTACGGTGGCTCAATTCCCCTCCCTCCGGTTGCGACATGCCCCGCTGGGAAGTGAGGTGTTACCCGAGTCCGGCGCGAACAAGGGTACTGCGGTCAAGGTGCTCCGCGACCATCAACTCGGCGGCGAGGGAATCGCCATTTACCTTGGCGACGACCTGACCGACGAGGATGCCTTTCGAGCATTTCCGGACGCCGTCACCATACACGTTGGCGGGCGGGAAACAGCCGCTCGATTTCGTGTCAAATCGGCGGATTCGGTCAGCGTGTTCTTCGATTGGCTGGTTCGAGTCACTACGCACAGCTAAGGGTGCGAAATTTATTCGCAGTTCGATTTGGCCGCGTCTTCAATACTCCGCGGCGTTGGTGGCCTCGATCGTTTCTTCGATGACATTCATGGCCAGTCCTCCTTCGTTTCATCATAACCGGGATGGCGGGGGTTGTGCGCCAGGGCTCTCAGAACGACAACGGGTCAGTGAACAGATTTGGCCGCTCGGCAATCTTGTAGAACCGCCTCGAGACTGCCTCGCCATATTGCGACTCGAACGCCGACCACTGCTCGCACTTCAACGGTAAGAACGCGAGCGTGTCGCTTCCGTTGGAGTCTATACAAAATCGCGTCTCGTAGTCCGGAGCCAGCACCTGATTGAGAGCGCAGAGTGTAATGTGCCGATCATCTCCGCTGTAATTGAGCGGAACCTGAATCCTACGATCTCCATATTGCAAGTACACCTCGAATCCCTCGTCGGAATCGACCTCGACCAGTTCCCCGGACAGTCGGCCGGTCTGGAGGACTGACTCGCAACTCCCGGCGATGGTGTCGTCTTCCTGCCGCCAATCGATCCAGAATATTGTGGTGTCGTCGTCCAGTAATGCGCGGACAGCACTTCCGGTAGGCGATTCGAGTACCGCAACAACTTTGCTGATGTTCATGCGCCTCTTTCCTCGGAAGACTGGCATTTGGAAACGCAAGTGTTCCGAAAGGTTGTTACTCTACTGCAATTTAGAACTCGAGAAACTGTTGATTCGGAAAGGAAACCATGTATCCCGCAAACGACAAACGCGCCGCGCCGATGGTCTCGGCGCGGCGCGTTTGATGTTCGGCGAAGGTTATCGGCCGATTGGTTCTGGCGGTAATAGTAGCGGGATCGGTGGGGGACTGCGGTCGGGGCGGGCGACGGGTTTGGCTTCGGGAAGGCTGGTCGGTCGGCGTTCGTCGCGGTCCGATGAGACGCCGCGAGCGATGCTCGCCGTTTCGAGAAGCGGCACGCCGGGCAGGGCACTGGCTCGGACTTCGCTGCGGTTGCCACCGGAGCGGCTGGCGAGCGTCGTCGAATCGCTGCGGCCACCCTTGTTCCGTGCGCGTTGGGGCGGGGTGCGGAGCGAGTCGATCCACTTCTCTTGCAGGTCGTCCGCACTCTCGAAGCCGTAGAATTCGCGGACGGCGGCCTCCCAGTTGCGGTTGTCTTTCTTCATGCCCATGCCGACGAATTCGAGAAACTTCTTGCGTCCGCCGTGCTGGTTGATGAGGTAATCGCAGACCGAATATCCCTGGGCGTAAACTACGATCATGTCGCGTGGGTATTCTTTCATCGTGAACAGAATCCGTAGCGGAATGCCCCGGTTTGCGTTGAGGATTTCGCGGCAACGGATGTCGTGGTTGAACCACTCGTCTTCGTTCTCGCTGAGGACGCTGCCGCCCTCGTCGGCCCAGCGGGGCACGGCTTGCCCGAAGTGTTGGGCCAGCACGGTGTGCGTCACTTCATGCGGGAGTACGCTGTAAAGTAGCTGTTTCGTTTCGCCCCAGATTTTCATTTCCTGCGACAGAACTGACGAGCGGCCCGATGCCCCGGCACCGAAGGTGAACGTCGTTGCGCCGCCCGATTGTTTGAGGTTGATCTCGATGCGGAGCGGGCAACGTTGCGGCCACGTTGGCATCTCGCGGCCGAGCCATTCTTGCGCTTTCTCGCGGCGATAATGTTCGGCGAGGTCGCCGAACTTCTCGGAGAGTTCGCGGCTAGAAGCCACGACGCGAAAGTTCGCGGTCTTGTAAGAGCCATCCCGGTCGAACTCGCCTTCGGCCCCCAAAGCAGGGCGTACGACGATGCAGAGCAGAATGGCGGTGGCCGATAGCAGCCGATTCCAACGAAGCGTCATTCCCTTGACCTCCGCAACACAAAAAAGCCCGGTCGAGCCGGTGTAGTCTACGAGCAAAGGAACTCTAACCGCAACCCGGATGCCGGGCGGGAAAAGTTTCGTTCTTCCGCGAGGAATGTGCCGTCAAACGTGCAGCAGGCTTAGGATTTCAGGCTTGGAGCGCGTATGCCACGAACGCCGGTGACGCGGAACGCGGCGTGTAGCTTTTACAATTCGGCAAGGTTGATGCGGCGATTGCAATTTTTACCGATTTAGGGATGTGAAGAATCTGGACAGGATGAAACAGGATTGAAAACGACCGCGTCGGAATGTCCCGTGCGACGGAATCGGAACCACTCCGTTGCCGTCGTCTCGTAAGTTAATTCCATGAAACGGAACCTCGCTCACTGGTGCCGAACGCCGGGACGTATTTTTCGCCGGATGCTGCCGCGACGCATCCGGCGGATGATGTTCGTTCCGATCGGCATCGTTGTCGTCGGGACGTTTGCGTACCCCGCAATCGAAGGCTCGAAATGGACGCTCTTCGATGGCTTGTACATGACGGTGATTACGCTCACCACGCTCGGTTACGGCGAGATTCCCGAACCGCTCTCGAAATCGGGTCGCGCGTTCACGATGTTACTGGCGCTCGGCGGGATTTTCGTTCTCTTCTACTTCGCTACCGACATCATTCGAAGCATCGTTACCGGCGAACTGCGAGACATGCTGGGGAAAGAACGTATGGACGACCAACTGAAGCATATGCACGGGCATACCGTCGTCTGCGGGTTCGGACGAATGGGCAAGATCGTCTGCGATGAACTCGAACGACTCGAACAGCCGTTCGTGGTGCTCGATATCGCCGACTCCGGTACCGAATGGAGCTACCGGAAAGGTTTACGGCTTCACGGGGACGCCACCGAGGACGAGATACTGCGAAAAGCCGGCATTGAACGCGCCAAAGCGTTGATTACCGTCGTGGGTTCGGACGCGAGCAATTTGTATATCACGTTAAGCGCCCGGTTGCTGAGTCCCAAACTGCTCATCGTGGCGCGAGCAGAGGAAGCCGAGGCGGAAACCAAGTTGCGGAAAGTCGGCGCGAATAATGTGATTTCGCCGTACCTCGTGGGAGGTCATCGTGCCGTGGAAGCCATCTTCAAACCGACGGTGCAGCACTTCATGGATCAGGCGACGCGATCCGATTTCATCGATCTTCGAATGGAAGAACTGCGCGTGGAGGTGGGGAGCGCGTTAGCGGGGGTAACGCTACGCGATTCGCGCCTGTCCAACGATTACGGCGTCGTCGTCGTCGGCATAATGCGACCGAACGGCGATGTCATCTATGCACCGAACGGCGATGCCACACTCGAAGTCGGGGCTACGCTCATTGCATTCGGCAAGCGCGCCCAACTCGCACTCGCCGAGATACTGGCACGAAACGCAAGTTGCACGCCAGTCAAGTCGGGGTAGTTGACGGTGATCACTCGGGGCGTGGGCGTTCGCCGGGGCCACCCATTGGGCGGTTCTTTTTCATGGCTTCTTCGAATTGCGCGAACTGCTCGGCGGTCAGCACGTCCTTCATTTCCTTCAGCATGTTGTCGCGCAATTTCTGCATCTTCTCGCGAACGTCGGCCTGTTCGATTTTGCCTTCGCGTACTTGCGTCATCGTCGCTTGCATGGTCTTTTCGAAAGTCTCGCGAAGTTCGTTCACTTGCTTTTGTTGCTTGTCGTTCAGCTTAATGTCCTTGAGCGATTCGGCAATCGGGCTGACGCGGCTACCCGCTGTTGCGGGCACTGCGGGAGCATCCGGGCGACGATCGGGTGCTGCACCCGGAGTAGCGTCCGGTGCCGCATCGGGACGCCGTCCTTCACCGCGCGGCCCCGCCCCGCCGTTGATACCACCACGTCCGCCGAATGGCGGCATCGGGCCGCCGGCGAGCGTTCCCGGCATACCGGGCCCGCGCTCGATCGCCTCCATCAATCGGCGGGCGGCGGTCGCTTTTGCGCCGTCGTCGCCATCGGCGAATTTCTTCAAGGCTGGCAACGCGGCGCGGCCGACGGAGAGGATCCCCGCGCGCGAACTATCGCGAATCGTGTCGTGCGGGTCGTTCATCTTGTCCGTGAGCGTTTTGACCCACGCATCGACTTGTGCATCCGGCTTCGGGTCGGCGCGGCGTTCGCCCATCGGCGAACCACCGCCGGGTCGCCCCATCGGCGGTTGGGCGTGGGCACTCGACACACCGAAGCCCGCACACAGCCCGAGCGCGGGCAGCAGTTTCCAGATCGGACGCATGGTATTGGCCTTCTACGGAGAGTGGCACACGAATCGTGTACCTGTCAGATAAGAAACGGAAATTGTCGGCGAACTGCGACAGGGATTCACCGGTTTTTCATCTATGCATCACACCACGGCAGACATTGGGCGGCATTGTGTGCAATCATAACCGAAGCCGAGCGGAAAATGCGAGAGAAAATGCTAACGAACCACCGGGTTCATCCCGGTGGGAGTGACCCAGTCGATGCTGCCCATCGTCTTGTCTTTGACGCTGAAAATTGTGTGAATTTTGGCGTTTCCGAATGTCGCAATCGAGACGTGTGCGAGGGTGTCTTTCGGCTCGCCTTTCGTGCGGCCATCGGTCCACCAACTGAAGACAATCCGGCTGCCGTCGGGCGACCATGCGACGCTTTGCACGATGGCATTATCGTGCGAGCCGTTCCGCGGCACGGTAAGCGTCCGAGAGGTTCGCGATCTCTTCATCGAGCATCGCGAGGACATCGCTTTCGGCGGTCGATGCCAGAAGGTTACTCATACCGATGAGCGCGGTCACCAAGAAGCAGACGGCAATAAGGGAAACGGCCGTTAATCCTCGATCACTTCCGCTTCGTCGTCGGGGATCATCCGCGCGAGTCGGCGTAGCAAAAGCGGATGCGTTGAGGGTCGCTCGGCTTTCTTCGTGTACTTGCTTTCTTCGACCTGAATCGACTGTCGTTCGAGCGACGGCCGGTTGACTTGCGAGTAAAGGTGCGGGCCGACGAGAAGCAGCGTCAGTGCGTCGGCGGCGGCCTCTTTGCCCACCACGGCGGCGGCTACCGCATCGCACGAAAGTTCGTCGAGACGCGACAGCGGCATAAAAACCGAACGCATCTGCGAGCGGATCAGCTTCGTGTGGCCGAGCGCATGGTGAGCGAGTTCGTGCGCGATGATGAACCGCAGCGAGTCCATATTTTGCGTCATCTGGCAACCGAAAATCAAATCGTCGACGAGAATCACGAACCGCTTCCCGCCGTGCTTGATCGCGAACGCATTCTGCGTGTTCGATTCGAGAATGTACACCTCAGGCGTTTCCATATCGAGTGCTTCGGCGATCTCCTCGGCCATTTCATAGATGTCCGGAAACTGTTTCGGGCCGACTCGCAAGGCTGAGCCTTTGATACTCGCCTCGGCAATTCGCAACCGCGCGAAGTAGAATATCGCCCAGATCGCGAAACCGATGAGCAGACCGATCCCAAATGTCGGGATCGCAAGCAAAATGCTCAGGAAAACGAAAACGACCCACGCTACCGTTAATTGCAAGCCGGTCCCTCGCTCGATGTAATCCTTCGCATCGACTGCCTTGATTTTCGCCATCAGCATACCTCGGTGGGAGTAAGTGCAGGACTTTCAGAAAGTCTACCAAACCGAACGGATCGCGAGAATACAATCGTATATCGATTTCCAGACAAAAACCCGGACGCGGTGTCCGGGGTCGCCGATTTCGAAGAGGGGCGGGCCATTCCCAGTCTGATTCTGGTAGCCGCAGGTCTTCAGCCTGCGCGGAGGGCTTTACCCTCAAAAACCAGTCGTGGCGAGTCTTCGAGATGCGACGCCATAAGCCACAACGGTCATTATTGTGTGTCTTCTGTCGTGATCGTACACGACCAATGTTCGTGCGGCAAATCGTTTTGCACGTGAGGGAGAAAGTGCCTACGGACGGTCGTCCGTGGGCTTGGGTTGGTGTGACTCACACGATTTCGGGAAGTCAAAAAGTTCTAGGCGATTTGACGTAAGTCAAACTCGCGCTCGTGTCGCGAACGTGTCGTCTGACGTCGCCTGAATGTCGTGTGATGTCGTGTGTCGGTCGCCTCGATGTCGTGTGCTGGTCGCTTCACGTCGCGAATTTGTCGGTGCTTACGGCGATTCTCAAATCGATGGCAGTTGACGCAAATAGCGGTGTAGGTTCATGATACGGCAAAATCGCCGTTTTCAAATCCGCATTTTGCGATCAGAAGGTGCCATTTTGGCAGTCCAAAACCGAAAAAACACCCGAAAAACCGGTTTTGGAGCCTGTACAATTCGGACTTACGTCAATTATGAGAGGCGAAATCGGGAGCATTTCACGCTTTCCGTAGCCAGATACTGCTGCCGCCCGTGGCGGGTGTGGCCTTCGCACGGGACATCAGCAGCGGGCAGGCGCTCGTCAGTTCCGTGGCGTGATGGGCTTCCAGATACGAACAGAACAGCAGGATTTTCCAGCCGCGATGTCCTTGCAACATCGCCCGTAGCAGGTACGTTTCGTTCCAGGCCCAGCCGAGGTCGTACCAACTACGCGGATACTCGAACGGCCAGAAAATGTCGTGAATGTGTACGACCACACCGGGGCGAAGTCGCGGCAGGATCTCGAAGAACAGGTGGTTCACATCGGAGCCGATTTTCGACACGTGCGAGGAGTCGATAAACAGAATGTCGTTCGCTTCCAGTGCGTCGAATCGCACGAATGGCACATCTTGCACGCGTTGTTCCAGCACCGTGCACGTCTGGCGGTCTGCGGGCGTGAGTAGCGTATTCAACCGCGTCGGGTATGGCTCGACGAACGTCAGTTCGGGCTTGCATTCGAGGAATTGATCGCGCACATCGAGCATCAGTGCCGACGAGAACCCCGAGCCAATTTCAATGACGCGCTTCGGTTGCAGATCGCGCAGCATCGCATACAGAAACAGCGCGTCCGAGTACGTGAAGAACGCATTTTCGAAGGAGTATCGTTGCCCGGACGTCGGGTTTTCCACGAAGCGTTGCTCCGTAAATAATCGCCGAAACGACGCGAGGCGTTCGAGCTGTTCGGCGACGTTCAGATCGATTCCTGGCAAACTCGCCGCCGTCGTATCGCTCAACCGGGGGTGGTCGCGCCGGACTTCATCCACGTTCGGCAGCGGCGAGCAAAAGTGGCCTGGCGGGTACGCGAGGAACTGCCGGTTCGGGTCGCGCCATAGGCGCAGCAACCGGCGTAGCCAGCGTGCGGAATAGTAGACGCGACCGCCACCGGGGATCGCGTTCATCGCCGATTGAAGACTGGGCATAACGCTTCCGGTTAGGCGTAGCGATTGCGGATCGTGGGGATGAGATATTCGCCGAATGCGGCATCGAAGCCGTAACGCGGCGCGTGGCCCCAGTCGTGGCGGGCCGCACTGTCGTCGACATCCGCCGGCCAACTGTCGACGATACCCTGCCGCTTCGCGTCGATTTCCCACGAAATCTCAGCACCGGGAAACGCACGCATCACCACGACGCGGACTTCCTCCGCCGACGGTGCAAACGCGCCGATGTTGTACACGACACGGCGAAGTTGTGTCTGCGGTGCATCCATGAGGTGCTGGATCGCAGCCACTGCATCGGGCATCGCCATGAACGGAATCCGCGTATCGGGGCGAACGAAACAGGCGTACGGTTCGCCTTTCGCGGCGGCGTGGATCATCTCGGGAACGAAGTCCGACGTGCCACCCGATGGCGCGGTTGTCGCCGAGATCAGGCCGGGAAAGCGAATGCAGCGGAAGTCGATCTTCCCGAGCGCGTTTGCGGAAAGTTGCTTGTAATGCTTCCCATAATAGCGCCCGAGGTGTTCGCAGTACAGCTTGTTCGCGCCGTACATCGTCGTCGGGTGCAGGTGATCGTCTTCGCGGACTTTGCCTACCGCGAGCTTGATTTCGGCATTGGCGAGGCCATGCGCGGCAATGCTCGACGGGTAAAAGAACACGACGGGTCGGCCGTGCGATTCGCCCGCCTTCTGCGCGAACTCGAGCAGGTTCAGCGTGCCTTCGACGTTCACTTTGTGCGCGAGTGCGGGGGAGAATTCGCTGCGTGTCGAGAGCAGTGCGGCGAGGTGGTAAACGCGGTCGATCTCGTATTCGGCGTGGATGCGTTCGAGGAGCGAATTGTCGAGAATCGAGCCGACGAACTCCTTGCGAACCTTTTTGCCATGCTCGGGTGCGAGCGCGTTCAGGTCGAGCGTGATGACCGGTTGCGGCCCCGCCGCCAGCCGTTCGATCAGGCTATGCCCAATCTCGCCAGATGCGCCCGTAATGAGAATCGAAGATGTTCGCGACATTATGGCAATTTACGAACTGCCCGAAGTCGCGGCACTCAGCCCAGTCGATTTTTATTCCAGCTGGTTTTCGTACTCTCATAATTGACGTAAGTCCGAATTGTGCAGGCTCAAAAACCGGTTTTTCGTGTGTTTTTTCGGTTTCAGACTGCCAAAATGGCAATTTTTGATCGCAAACGACTGATTTGTTTGCAGGCGATTTGCGGTATCATGAACGAATGTCGTGAGT
>Ga0105049_10009787_pt1 | contig 11019 bp, 7 predicted proteins | sample MAT06_FD_78087 | JGI IMG/M metagenome (GOLD analysis project Ga0105049, IMG submission 78087) | Freshwater microbial communities from Lake Fryxell liftoff mats and glacier meltwater in Antarctica - MAT-06 | ecosystem: Environmental > Aquatic > Freshwater > Ice > Liftoff microbial mat | place... | reverse complement strand
GATCGTGTCGCACGGCGTCAGACGACGCGTCGTGTTCGTTTCGAGGCAGGGGAGCACCGTGCCGCCCGGGCCGTACTTGCCGATGTAGACGTACTCGACGTCGACCGTGCCCGCGAACAAGTTGCCCGGCCCTTGAGCGAAGTCACAGTTCGTGTTCGTGACCGTCACGAGCGTGACGCGGTTCGGACGGTTGTCGAAGCGCGGGAAGAGCAGGAGGCTGCCCGGCACGTCGCGCGCGCCCTGAATGCACTCCACCACCGGCGGCGTGAAGTTGTAGGTCACGATGACGCTCGCACTGGCTCGCAGCTGGACGAGGAACACTTCGTTCCCCGTTTGGCCCGTGAAGAACGATGAGCCCGAGGCCGCGACGGGGAACGTCACGGTGCCGGCACCCTGGAAGTCGGCCAGCGCCAGGAGGGCGTCCGGCGGAACGTTGATCGTCTGCGACTCGGTGTCCGACAGGATCGGCGAGAAGAACCCCGACGTGCCGCCGAAGTCGATCACGCCATCGGTGGGCCCGAGCGGCGGCGGGGTGAACGGGTTCGACGGGATCAGGCTGAGCAGCGGCGCGCCACCCGGAGTCTGGTAGTTGAGCGTCGCCGACAGCGTCGCCGAGATCGTCTGCGGGTTCGGCGAGTTGTTCTCGGCGCCGATACGACCTTCGATGAGCGCGTCGAAGCGCACGGACACGGAGTTCAACATTCCGAGCGCGGCGTTGAACTTCGGGACGGTCAGCGAGTCCGTCCAGTTCGTCGTCTGCAGGGGGACCGTATCGGTGAATTGGACTTGGTTGGCAAAAGCCACCGTCCCGAGCAGGGAGGCAGCGCCCGCGAGGAGCGAGCGGCGCATAGGGGATTGGTTGTGCATGGGCGAGTCCCGGTTGTCGTGTCGTGGAGCGGCCGAATCCGGTCGGCGCGAGGGCCGTTCCGATCGGGGAGTAGAAACACCTTCCGCGAGGAAGTGTTTTCGCAGTCTCGCCGCCAGGCGAAGGGCCGTCAATGCCTGCGACGGAAAAAAGGGATTCCTAGTTTCATTCCGCAGACTGCTGCCCGTATCCAGCCAACCTGGATCGCCGCCCGCGGTGGCCGCAGGCGGTTCCACGGCGCATACTTCTCTCCACCGAACCGCCCTCCTTCGAGCCGCTCCGCACGGCCGGAATCGTCCATCCATGCGCGCTCAACTCGCCCTTTCCAGCCTCGTCCTCGCGTTCCTCGTCCTGGGCTGCGAGCCCAAGGAATCCTCTCCTCCGCCGTCCGGCAGCCGCTGGAGCGAGGTGGAGCGTTTGGTGAAGTCCAAGGACTACCCCGCGGCCTACGCAGTTCTCGAAGCCCAGATCGTTCCGGGACGGACAGACCCCGACTTGGTCGTGCGCCTGGCCGAAGTCCGTCGCCTGCAGGGGGACCCGATCAAGGCGATTCTGATCCTGCGCGCGGCCGTGGATACGGATCCGGCGCCCCAGTCCCTGTTCGCACCGTTGGCGAGCCTGTACCTGCAGGTGGCCCAAACGAGCCAGGCGCGCGAGGTCCTCGAAAAAGCGCGCGCGGCGGGATACCGCTCCGTCGAACTCGCGCTTCTCTACGGAGAGGCTCTCGGCCGGGACGGAGAATTCGAGCCGGCTCTGCGGGCCTTCGACGAAGCCCTCGAGGTGGGCGCCAAGCCGTCGACGGTCCAATACAACCGCGCGCTCGTGCTGGGCGAGCTGAAGCGTCACGACGAAGCGATCCAGACTCTCGAGGAGGTCGTGAAGTCGGAGCCCAAGTGGGCCGCGGGCAAACGCGAACTCGCGCGCGCGATCCTCGACAGCGTTCCGAAGGATCGCGCTACGGTCGAGCGTGCGCTCGACATCTTGATCGAGGTCAAGGACGAACTGCCCGAGGATTGGCGCCTGCACGAGTCCGTGGGGGACGCTTGGTTGCTGCTCGGCGACTACGACGCGGCGTTGGCGGCCTACACCGAGGCCTTGCGCCACGGGAAGAACCCGAAACAGGTCGAGGATCGCTATCGCGTCGCCGCGACGAAGAAGCGTGAGCGCGACAGCGCCGCCGTCCCGCCGCCCGCGAAGTAGGCGCGGAGATCACCGCCCAGAGCGGCTCACTCGCGATCGACACACGAGTCGTGCGTCGGAGGCTCCAGGCGAGTGAAGCGAGAATGAAAGATCCTTGACCGCCACTGTGATCCGAATTCCGCTTGGAATGGGGTCATTTCTTCCACGTGTGCACGGAAGTTTCGTCTTGGAACTGGCAAATCGATCGGGCTTGGCATAGGAATCTGCATTCGGTGATCGGCTCATGCCGCGAGACCGTGCTACGGTTCCTCAGCTCCCCCGACGAGCGAGCTCGACGGCTCCGTGCGACAGCCATGCGTCGCACGAAGCGCACATCGCGCTCGAACAGCCTCGATCCACGCGCCGCACCCTTGCCCTGAACCTCACGATGAAGCCGCACCGACAAAACTTCCCGCGATCCCAGCCGAGCCAGGCTGCCTGGCTCCTTGCCGGCTTGGCAGGCATCGGCCTGGTCTCTTGTGGCGGTGGCGGTGGCGGTGGCGGCGGCTCCTCCGCTGAACCCCTCGTCCAAGTAGCGAGCGCGGTCCCCGGCACCGGCCCGTTCATCGGCGGGACCTCGGTCACGCTGGTCGGACGCGAGTTCTCGATCACGTCGCCGAACACCGTGACCTTCGGCGGGTCCCCGGCCACGAACGTCGTGACCGTCGACGACCGGACGATCACGTGCGTCTCGCCGGCCGGAGCTCCCGGATCCACCGTCGACATCGTCGTCACGAACGAGAAGGGCCAGGGCCGGCTCGCGCTCGGCTTCGTTTACGCGACCCCGGCACCGCCGACGAGCGACGTGAACGGCGACGGACTGGCCGACCTCGTGATCTCGTCGCCGGCAGATTCGCAAGGCGGCGCCAGCGCCGGCGCGGTCTTCGTTTTCTTCGGCCGTGAACAGTCGTTCCAACTCGACGGACTCGACGCGGCCGACGCCGACCTCAAGCTCATCGGTCAGAAGCCCGGCGATTCATTCGGCACGTGCGTGTGCGTCGGCGACGTCGACGGCGACGGGACGACGGACCTCGTCGTGAGCGCGCACAAGGTCGACGCAGTGGGCGCGCCCGATGCGGGTGCCGTCTACGTGTTCCGCGGACCGATCGGGGCGGGACCGAACCTGCCCGCGCAAGCGGCGGGCATCAAGCTCACCGGATCCTCGCTCGTGGCGGGCGACGAGTTCGGCACGGCGATCGAAATCGGCGACGTGGACGGCGACGGAGTCGCCGACATCCTCGCGGGTGCGCCGAAGCACGATGTCGACGGGAAGCTCGACGCCGGCTGCACCTATCTCTTCCTCGGCGGCGCGACACTCGCGAGCCGCAGCGCCGACCTCGCCGACCAAGCTTTCGACGGCATGCTCGCGGGAGACCGCTTGGGCGGGCGCCTCGCGTGCGGCGACGTGGACGGCGACGGATCGATCGACCTCGTGTTCGGTGCCGGAAACGTGGACGTGCAAGGTCCGGTCCTGCGTCACGATGCGGGTCGCGTGTACGTACTGCGCGGAGGCGCCGCGCTCGTCCAAACGAACGTGTCGCAGGCGGCGATCATCCTCGATGGCCTCTCGGCCGGCGACCGGCTGGGTGAAGCCGTGTGCGTCGCGGACGTGGATGGCGACGGACAAGCGGACGTGATCGTGTCCGCTCCTTTCGTCGACGAGGGCGAGGTCGACTCGGGCGCCGTCTACGTGTTCCGCGGTGGTGCGGGCCTCGTGAGCGGCGACGTGCGCACCGCGGACATCGTCATCCTCGGAGTCGCGAACTCCGGTCCGATCGGGACGGCGCTGCGCGCCGGTGACTTCGACGGCGACTCGATCGCGGACCTCCTCGTCGGTGCGCCCGACGCCACCGGGCTCGCGACGCGCGACGGTGTGGTCTTCGTGTTCCGTGGTGGGCCGAGCCTCGTCGACACGACGGTGTCGGCGGCGCATGCGGTCCTCCATGGCGAAGGCGAGCTCCTCGAGCGCTTCGGTTCGGCCATCTCCGCCCTCGACGTCGACGGTGACGGATTCGCCGATGTCGCCGGTGCGAGCTCGCGTTGGTCGGGAGTCGGTCGACTCCAAGTCTGGCGCGGCGGTGTCGGCGCGATCGGCGGTCATGAGTACGCGCTGGATGCCGACGTCACCGTGACCGGAACGGTGCTCGGTGGGCGGTTCGGCGAGGTCGTCGCACGCGGTCAGTGATCCGCTTTCCGTGATCCGCTGACAGTGATCCGCTGTCAGTGATCCGCTATCAGTGATCCGAGAATCGCGCGTCGGTCGTTCGATCGATCGCGATCAGCGCCAGAGTTCCGGCCGGTTCCGATAGCAGCGCAGGCGGCCCGCGCTGGTGTCGTCCTTCGTCGCGGGAACCGCCACGACGATGTCCAGCCAGCCATCGCCGTCCACGTCGCCGATCGTCGAACGCCCCTTGTTGTAGGAACCTTCGAGCCGGCCCTTCGCCGTGAAGTTCCCTTGTCCATCGTTCAGATAGATCACAGCGCCGCTGTCGATGCTGATCGTCAACAGATCGAGGTCGCCGTCCTTGTCGAAGTCCGCCGGCCGGGCGTCGCGATACGGCTCATCACGCGGCAGGCCCGTGTCCGCGTGCGCCCACGACTTCTTCTCCGCGTCGTAGGCCCACACGCCGACGTAGTCGCGCTGCGCACCCTTGTCCTGGGGATTCGTGATGATGGCAGCCACGATTTGCAGCCTGTTTCCCGGCAAGAACTGCCCGACCGCCACAGAGTAGATCGTGTTACCGATCGTGGGCACGGGCAGACCGACGGAGATGTCCTCGAAACGCAGCGGGTCCCCGGGGTGGACGAGGATCGCCTTCAGGCCTTGGTTCGAACCGATCACGAGATCGTCGATGCCGTCGCCGTTCAGATCGGCGAGCTCGATGTCCTTGCCCATCGAACGCTCGGGCAGGATGCCGACCGATTCGGGCAGTCGACGCATGCCGCCCTTCCCGTCGCCGAGGAAGATCACGGCCCCGCCCTCGAAGTGAGCGATCGCAGCGACGTCCGCGTGGGCATCACCGTTCAAGTTGCCGGCGTCCACGTCGAGGAAGAGGAACGCGCTCTCGACCTTGCCCGGCGAGCGGGTCCAACGCATCTGACCGTCGTTCAAGTAGAGACGCAGCGCGTCCGTGTGCGCCGAGAGCACGAGATCGTCGATGCCGTCACCGTTCACGTCGGCTGCCGCCGCCGGACCGTAGGCCATGTCGCGCGGCAATCCGGGTCCGGCGCCATCCTGCTCGGGCGGGCCTGCGATGCGCAGCGTCCACGATCCATCGGCCATGGACTCCCACGCCGAGTAGCCGTCCTCCTCGCGATTGCTCGCCACGAGATCGGCGCGGCCGTCCCCGGTGAAGTCGTGCAGGAACGGATAGCCGATCCAGGTCCCCGAAGTCGGTAGCCCGCGTTCACGAGTTTCGAAGGCGAGCACGGGCTGCTTGAACTCGCGCTTCGGGCGCTTCGGCCCGTCGAAGAGCTTGCGCGCGTCTTCGGCAACACGCGGGGTTTCGGCCATGGCCGACAACGGGTCCGGAGGGGAGGAGTCGGTCACAGCGGGCGGCCCCGGCGGCTGGGCCACCTGAGATTGCCCTTGGCGGGCGCCGAAGTACCAGCCCAGGCCGAGCGCCAGGACCACCACGAACAGGACGAGCGGGAGTTGCCTCACGGTGGCTCCGAAAGAGTGAGAAAGCGGCTTGTTTCAGCGGGGAAAACGAGTTTCCCTGGTGCGGAAGGGGATGGAAGGCGCAGGGTGGCCTGGGGGTCGATCCCGACCCAGCATGCCGTCTTCGGAAGGGAACTCGCTAGGACAAGAGTGATTCCGCTTGCGCGTCCGGCCGACCCGGGGCAAAATGCGTCTTCCTGCCATGGCTCTGTCCCTTCGAAACTCTTCGCGCTACTCGCTGCTGCTTTCGGTCCGCCCACACGGCCCGATCCCCGCACCGAATGCTTGTGGATTCCCCGATTGGGATGGTAGTTCTTTCCCAGGTTCGCCCCTGCGAGAGGCCCGGAGCCGTTCCGCTTCCGAATTCAGTCGAGAGTGCCTTTCACGGGGTAACCTCCACTGACGCGGGACCCACCGGTCCCTCCACGCCAGCTAGCAACGCAGTCGTTCTGCCTCGCTGATCCCGCACGATCGCCGAGGCTTCCAGATCTAGAGACTTCTTCCCTCCCCGAGCCAGCAACATGAGCATCAACAAGTTTCTTCTCACGGGGCTCACCGCCCTCGGACTCGCCACCGCGGCCTTCGCCGACGGACGTAATCCGGGCAGCCTCCTGCTCTATCCGGAATTCGACAACCGGACGATGAACGTCACGCTCTTGACCGTGACGAACACCAACAGCGACTTCACGCCGGGCCAGGGCGGATTCGGATTCGCCGGCACCGTGTTGGTCGAGTTCGTCTACATCGGCAAGATCGGCACGGGCGGCGTGGAGCTGTCCTGCCTCGAGACGAACCGCACGGCGCTCCTCACGCCGAACGACACGCTGACACTCCTCACGTACGCGCAAACCCGCAGCACGAGCAGGGCTTCGTCTACGTTTTCGCCCGCAACCCGAACACGGGCGCGGCGATCGTGTTCAACCATCTGATCGGCAACCTCGTCACGTTGAACGGCCTGTGGCAGCTCGACTACTCGATGAACCCGGTGTCGTTCCTCGGCATCGGTGCGGGCGCCGGGACGGCGACCGACCTCGACGGTGACGAGATCCGCGATCTCGACGGCACGGAGTACGAGAACGTCACGGACGAGCTCTACATCCCGCGCTTCCTCGGCCAAGGCGGCGCGTTCGACAGCGAGCTCATCCTGGTGGGCCTCGCCGGTGGTCGCCTGTTCGACACCGTCGTCAACTTCTGGATCTACAACGACAACGAAGAGGCGTTCTCCGCCCAGTACCTCTTCCGCTGCTGGCAGCGCGTGAAGCTGGCCTCGATCAACGGCGCGTTCAACCAGTCGTTCCTCGTGAACACGACGCAGAACCCGCTCGAGATCCTCGGCGCTCCGAGCCGCGAATCCGGCTGGTTCAAGGTCTACGGCAACACAGCCTTCTCCACGGCCGAGCAGATCCAAGACCCGGCCATCTACGCGGTTCTCATCGAGATCATCGGCTCGCACGGTGCTGCCGACCTGCCCTTCGAGTCGCCGTCGATCAACGAGCCGCGCAACGGCGCCCTCTTCCCGACGGGACCGTTCGGTGACGGGGACCCGATCCCGGTCAACAACGACAACCAGTAACCAACCGACGACGGTCGCGTGGGGCTGCCCTTCGGCAACTCCCGCGCGCCCCGATCACCGCGGACGGTGCGGACTCTCCGCGGTAGCCCCCTCGGGAACGTTTCAGAACGAAAGCATGGCCAGCGCCGCAAGGTGACCCTCGGGGGTCGCACTTGAGGCGCTGGTCTCTTTTTTTGATCCACGTGAGGGCCGCTCGCGCGCGGGCCTGCGGCTAGAGTTGGGTGCCGTCGGAGAACTCCGGTCGGCGTCCCGTCTTCTTCTCACCCGCGCCCGCTCCGCTCGTACTCCAGTCATGCCGCGCACGCACGCACCGCTCCTCTTCGCACTCTTCTCTCTCGGCCTGAGTTCGTCCTGTGACCGGCAGGCGCCGCCGCCTCCGGCTCCGGTCCAACCCGTCGTCGTGAATAAGGAACCGACCGACGCGGCCGTGCTCGAGCGCTCGCGACGATTCTGGGCGAACGCAGAGAAGGGCGACTGGATCGCCAACTACGACATGCTCTGCGCGGAGATCCAGCGCGAGCAAGCGCCTACTCTCTATCTGCAAGGCAAGAGCTTCCACATCTACGAGAAGATGCGCGTCATGGAGGTGGTCGCGCGCAAGGACGACCTGATCTTCGTGCGCGTCGGCGGCCTCTGGACGCCGAACCACCCGCGCGCCAAGGAAGTGGAGCTCGAGCCGGGTCAGACACTCACGCAAGACGTCGAGCTGATCGAGATGTGGCGTTGGGAAGGGAGCGAGTGGAAGTACGTTCGCCCGCTGCGCTCGGAGGATTTCTTGGAGCAGTTCCCCGAGCTCCAGCCGAGCGCGTCGAACGCAGTGCCGCCGGCGACGACCCCGAGCAAGTGACGCGGGCGAGCGCGTCTTGACGGACCCCGAGCAAGTGACGCCGGCGAGCGCGTCGCGACGGACCCGAGGAGCCGGTGCCGGGTGAGGCGCCGAGCGCGTCGCAAACGATGCGACGCACGCGCAGCCGGTGACGCACAGAGAAAGTTTCGATCGAGGTGGACACGTTGTCCCCGACGCGCGCCCGTGAGCGTTCCTGGAGCTGGTCCTGCGGAGTCGCGGACTGTTCGCGGGGTCATGCTCGGCTCGCGAGCCCCGCGGTCGAGGATTCGGCGCCCGCCCCACTGACCGCGTAGCTCGGGTTGTGCGAGCACACGTCGATCGACCTCCTGTGGCCGTGGCGCGAACTCCGTCGTCCCGCGTACGACGCGGTGGAACCCACCCCGCACTCGTGGCGTTCGAACCCCTTGCGGGGAGCGGTCCTGTTGCAGCGCCTGGTGGAACCCACCCCGCACTCGTGGCGTTCGAACCCTGTACCCAAGGGACTCGCTCACGTGTCGCCGGCCGCCTGCGTCCTGGTCCACCGCGTCCAGCGCACCGGCTCGACCAGCTTCGCAGGCCGACGTCTGAGCTTTGTAGAAAAGACAACGTGAGTAGCTACTCAGAAGGAACTTGGTTTCCTGCTTCCGACCCTTGGATCACCTCGGCATGATGACACCATCAGGCACCCGCCATCCGCGGCGGGGGCCGACGTCCGCTCCCGGGCAGTAGATCGGGAGGGGACGGTGCCAGGGCCCCGGGACCGCTCCCGCCGACCCTCGCTCCGTCGCCGGACGCCGCACCGCACGCATCCGAAAAAGGTAGGAATTCGATGGGCTCCCGACTCCCTGCGGGGTTCGTCCGCGCCGCCGCGGCGCTGGTCTTCGCCTCATCCGCCGCCTTCGCCGGTGGGCGCAACCCCGGCAGCCTCTTGCTCTTCCCCGAGTACGACAACATCGGTGGGAGGATCTCGCTCCTCTCGATCACGAACACGAACACCGACTCGCTGAACGGGACGGTGGACGTCGAAGTCGTCTGGCTCGACGGCACGCCGGGATCGCAGTTCCTCTGCGGCGAGACGAACCAGACGTATCGCCTCACGCCGAACGACACGCTCACGCTGCTCTCGTCGGTGGAGAACCCCAACGCGCAGAAGGGCTTCGCCTACGCGTTCGCGAAGGACGTCCAAGGCCGTGCGATCGCGTTCGATTGGCTCATCGGCGATACGCTGCTCGTCGACCCGGTGTTCCAGCTCGACTACGCCGTCACACCGCACACGTTCACGTCGCCGCGATCGAACGGCCAGCTCACCGACCTCGACGATGACGGTCTGCGCGACCTCGACGGCCTCGAGTACGAAGCCGGTCCCGACAAGATCTACGTGCCGCGCTACTTCGGCCAAGGGCCGCTCGCGACGAGCGAACTCGTGCTGATCAATCTCACGGGTGGATCTCAGTTCACTGCGATCGTCAACTTCCTCGCTTACAACGACAACGAGGAAGTCTTCTCGCGGAACTTCTCGTTCCGCTGCTGGACCAAGGTTCCGCTGACGACGATCTCGCAGCAGTTCACGCAGGACTTCCTGGCGAACAACACGCAGGACGACGTCGCCGAAATCGTCGGTTATCCGGCGCAAGAGACGGGCTGGTTCGAGCTCGTCGGCTCGCGCGCCTTCTCGAGTGCGGCGCAGTTCCTCAATCCGACGATCCTCGCCTTCCAGATCGAGACCGCCAACACGAGGAGCGGTGCCGAGCTCGCCTTCACGACCGGCACGCGCACCAACGGGGCCCTCCTCCCGAACGGGGTCCTCGGGGACCCGGACTGATCCACGCAGTCCCTCCTCACCGGCTGACCTCCTGCTCCACCGCTACCGCAACTCGACGCACGCCATGATCTCGACCTTCACGCGGATGCTCGCCGCTTGTTCCCTGCTCGCCACGACGGCGCTCGCGCAGACGCCGCCGCCGCGGATTCAGCTCTGCGCCCCGACGCAGACGATCCCGCTGCAGTCCACGAACTGGCAGAACAACCTCAGCTTCCCGAAGTTCGATCCCGCGCTCGGCATCCTCGTCGGCGTGCAGGTGTCGCTCGGTGCACAGGTCGAGGTCGCCGCGATCTTCGAAAGCCTCGATGCGCAGCCCGCGGTCATCAACTTGACGCTTTCGGGCGTCGTCGACGTCTTCCGACCCGGTCCGCTCACGAGCCCGATCGTGAGCGCGAACCCGACGTTCATGAGGACGGAGAGCGTGACCGCGTACGACGGCATCACCGACTACCGCGGTACCTCGGGCCGCAGCTTCCCGGCGCAACTCTTCACGCAAGCGTCGAGCATGAACCTCGGGACGATGTCCGACCTCACGCTCTTCACGGGGCCGAGCGGAAATCCCGGATCGATCACGTTGCCCGTGACGGCCGCGGGCGCGTCGATCGCGACCGGCGCCGGCAACTTGATCAGCGCGTTCGCCACCCGGGCCGGCGGCGACATCCAGGTCTGCTACCTCTACTACCCGGACTGCAACAACAACCAGATCCCGGATTACCTGGAGATCCAGGGCAATCCGAACCTCGACCGCTACGGCATCGGGACGTGTTTGCCGGACGGCATCCTCGATGTATGCCAGCCTGAAGCGGACTGCGACAGCGACGGCTTGCCGAACCGCTGCGAGCTCGTGGGCAACGACTGCGACGGGAACCTGTTCCCCGACAACTGTCAGCCCGACTGCGACGGCGATGGGCTGGCGGACGCGTGCGAGATCCTCGCCGGAGCGCGCGACCGGTACGGTCCGACGACGTGTACGCCGGACGGCATCCCGGACAGCTGCCAAGTGCAGCCGGACTGCGACAACGACGGGATTCCGAACCGCTGCGAGCTGGTCGGCAACGACTGCGACGCGAACCAGTTCCCCGACAACTGTCAG
>Ga0105049_10009785_pt1 | contig 11020 bp, 8 predicted proteins | sample MAT06_FD_78087 | JGI IMG/M metagenome (GOLD analysis project Ga0105049, IMG submission 78087) | Freshwater microbial communities from Lake Fryxell liftoff mats and glacier meltwater in Antarctica - MAT-06 | ecosystem: Environmental > Aquatic > Freshwater > Ice > Liftoff microbial mat | place... | reverse complement strand
TGTTTAGGGTTAGCCTTTCCGGTTCGGGCATCGGATTTGATGATACTGTTGCCGACCCGTGTGGCGCGGGGAATATCAATACTGATGATTTCTAACCCCGCCAATTTTGCGATGTCAGCCAAATAAACATCCGTTGGGATCATCACCCCTTGCAAAATGCTGTTGCCAATCACCACACAAGCGTAGCCCCCCGGCTTCAAGGCGTAGGCCGCGCTTTGGGCAAACTTGAGGCAATCATTGAAATAACGCGCTGCATAATTTGCCCAGCCTTTTCCGCCGTAAATCCCTTTTTCGGGGTGAAGCGCACGAATCGCTTCAATGCTGTCTGCAAGTTCAGACGAAGGCAAAGAAAAATTTAACCCGACATGCGCCAAGTCCCGCGCCGTTTGCCAATACGTCCCAAAGTTGGCTTCTTCCAAGTTTTTGAGTTCGCTAGGATGATTAGCAAACCCCAACCAGTACAGGTGCGGGCGTGTATTGCGGTTATAGTGATAATTATTCAAATAAGGTGGCGATGTGACGATCAAATCAACGGTGCTGGGTTCCAGATGGTGAGAGGCGTCAAAAAAAGAAGCGTTTATGAGGCGATTGTGCTGCTGAATCGTATTAGGAAAGCACTGCCAAAACCAGCGAACATCTTCAGCCATCACCTCTAGTTTTTCTAAAACTGATTCGCCAACAGGGAAATCCTCGATATTTTTCTTACCACTGCTGAGGCGCGTCGCAAGGCTCGGTTCATACGAATAATTAGAATAGCTCACCATCGTGGCGGCAAATGCAATTCTGAAAATATCCCTAATGACTTGATCTGTCAGCGTTGAAATGAAGTCTAGGACGTATAAAACTTTCTTGAGAATCGATGGGCTATAGAACGGAATACGTGTCTTAAAACCTGTTGGCGCGGCAAGTGTTGGTATCTTGTCGGTGCGAATTGCATCCGCATAAAACGCCCTAAAACGGATGAGTTCAAACTCAAGGGCATCTAGCGCGATATTTTTGATATTGAGCTTTGTTTGAGTCGCCAAAAAAGGATACGGATTGATCTCAAAACCGATGGTGTCGTGTCCCATCAACATCCCTTCGACGAGGGTTGTCCCCACCCCGGCAAACGGATCAAGCACGACTCCGCGAGTTGCGCCGAGATAAGACTCTAGCGCACCCCTAACAAATCCGCGCGAAAAACCGGCAATCCACGGAACCCAGCGATGGATGGGGAGGGTTTTGTTCTCAGCAAAAGCGGGGTCATTAAAGACCGCTTTACCCGGTTGTTGAGGAAGATTAGGCCATTCAAAATCAAACATCAGTTGCGTAGGGATAGGCATACATAATCCGATAGAGTGAGCCGAACATTTGTATTATAACTCATTTTCGTCTACGGCCTTAACCTACCACCCTCTGCAAAACGCCCAACGCCGCGCCGATGACAGCCAAGACTAGGCCGACGCGCATGAACGGCTGCACTCGCATTTCAAGTTTGGTCAGTTGCGCGTCAAGGTGGCGCGGCTCTGGGTCTTCGACTCGGTGACGGTAAATCCAGTGAACAGGGCGGTGGATGAGCCATGAGACGCACGACGCCCAGATCAAAAATCCAAATGCCAGCACCATGAAATTAGGCGAATCTTGCTTATCGTACAGCAGCGGCAACATCAAAAATGAGATGACCGTCGTCCACAAGAACATCAACAGCGTCTTGACATAGCGTAGCAGCAAACGGCGCACATAGAGGGTGTTGCGGGCGAGGTGCATCTCACTGATGGCGACTTCTTCTGACAGACTACGGTCAACGCTGCGGGCAATGCCCATTGCGGCGTTGAAATGTTTCGCCCGCTTCATAACAGCCGCGTCCCCCCTGATGACACCCGCCGCTTTAAGCGCCTCAAGGTCGCGATTGGGCGGCAAAATCATCCCCTCGGTGTCGGCAATCAACGTCTCGAAATACTGTTCGCGCCGCTTTTCACTGAACGGCATCATGAAGGCCATATCGTCATCAGCATATTGCAACATCTTAACCGCGTGCTTGACGCGCTGGGATTCATCCGGTGAGAAATTGATCCCGCCCAGCGCCAGCGTCGGGTTGAGCAATTTGCTAGAGAAGCCCGGCATGTAGAGCGTGAAATAAAAATGCACCATGTCTTCCAGCAGCCAATACACTCCCACCAGCGGAATCGCGAGCGATAAGATGAACACATAGCTAAGACAGGCGAAAAACACCGCCGAGGTGAGGTCGCCCCACGGCGCGGGCAAGGCCGGATAAACATTGGTGATTTGGTCGACCAAAAACGCCAATATCCCGTCCACAATGTCGCGTAAGAAAATCGGGATGAGGACGAGCAAGCCCGCCCCGCCAATGAAGGCGGTAGCGATGCGGTGTTGAGTCGAAATGCGGACTTCGCACCGTTGGAGGTAAGCGCGCATGGCATTGCGTTCTTCAGCGGTAAATGGGGTATCGTCAATGGTAGGTGTGGTCATAAGAGGCTGCGATTCTGCGGGGATGGACAAATATTTAACTTAATCGTATGCCCGAATCGCCCAAAAGATAACCCCCTTCACCGTTAAACGATGAAGGGGGTTGTTTGGTCTAGGGCGTGCGATTGTAGATTTAGCGAGTCAGCGTGAAAGTCACGGTCAAGCCGACGGTGACATCGGTCTGACCGGTGGCGACGAACGCCCCACCGCCGCCGAGGCCTTCTTGAGCGCGGCTATCCATGGCGAACACCGGTGCGCTGCCGAAATCTTCACGGATGCTGACCACATCACCGAGGGTAGCACCGGACAGCGCGGCCAATTCTGCGGCGCGGGCTTGGGCGGTGGCGAAAGCGGTAGCACGGGCTTGGGTTTCCAAACCAGCGGTATCGGTGATGCTGAAGCTCAAGCCATACATCGAGGTCGCGCCTGCGGCAATGGCGGCGTCAATCACGGCGTCAACCTTGCTGATGTCGCGGATCAGGACGCGCACAGTGTTGTTGACCTGATAACCGCGCCGCTCCATACCGTCTGGGTTGTACTGAGTGTTGCTGAACACGCTGAGGTTGGCGGTCTGGATGTCGGCCTCGGCGATTTCGAGCGCGATCAGGGCGTCATAAATGGCGCGGATGGTTTCGTTGGATTGGGCGAACGAGTCCTTGACCGACTCGCCAAAAATCTCGACGCCCAACTCAATGTTGGCTTGGGTCGGCTCGCCGCTGGTGAAGGCTGACGCGCTGACGGTCACGGTGTTGGCGGGGGGAGCATCTTGGGCGGCAGTCGGCAGGGCGAACAACACGCCCATCACAACGACCAACAGTGCAGAAACGGTGAATTTCTTGAAAACTGACGACATGGTTAAAGTCTCCTGTTAGAGGTTAGCTACGGCGCTCTCAATGTGCGCCGTTGTCCATCACTAACAAAGACGACAGCCCATCCGTTAAAGTTCCAACCCTATGTTGCTAAGTTTATTGGGTTTTAGTGAGGAATCCTCTAACTTAGAAATTCTGTCACGGCCTGATTAAAGGCTACTGGTTGCTCTAACTGCGGGAAATGGCCGCAGTCGTCAAACCAGCGCAGGCGTGCGCCGGGGATGCCCGCTGCGGCGCGCTCGCCCTCAACAGGCGGGACAACTCGGTCATGGCGGCCAAAAATGACCAGCGCCGGGCAGGTGATTTTGGCGAGGTGAGCCGTCGTATCGGTGGTCATGATGGCGCGTACCGCTGGATAACCAGAAGGGATTGTCCCCGGCTGCATGGCGCGTTCGCGGTCTTCTGCCCAGACTTCAAACGGCGGCGCGATATGGAACCATGAGCCAAACGCGACTTTGCTCACCCACGGCACGCGGAATAGCCAAACTGTCGGCGGCACGAGGAACGGTGCGACTTGCCCCAGCCACATCTGATTTCCGGTGATGTATTTGGGAAACCACGCCAGCGCCCCGCTAACCACGCCGCTCACATCAATCAGATGGGTGATGCGCTCCGGCGCGAGGACTGCGGCGATAAAGATGGCGATTTGCCCGCCCATCGAATGACCCATCAGCGTGAATTTGTCGAGATTGAGCGCGTCGGCCACTGCCAGCACGCGCCGCCCTTGCGCTTCAATGGAGTAATCGCCGCTGCGTTGGGAATCGCTGTCGCCGAAGCCAAGCAGGTCGATTGCGATGCAAAAATGCGTGGCTTGAAGCTGTTCCATTTGGAGTCGCCAGACCCGGCTGTGCGATAACCAACCATGTACCATCACAATCGGCGGGTTAGACGGGTCGCCAGCGGTGCGGTAGGTGATTTTCTGGCCGTCCACGCTGATGTGATGCGGCGCAGACTGTATGACGGAAACGGTCATGATTTCTCCCAGAGAATACGTATTACAAAACAATTCATTACACCGCGATTAAGGGTATAATCATTTCAATAATCTCAATCATATACACAAAAGCAGGTTTACGATGGTCGATGTTTTATGGTTCATACCGGGTCATGGCGATGGCCCTTATCTCGGCACAGACATGAATAAGCGCGTCCCGAGTTGGGAATATCTGGCGACGGTAGCGAAGGCGATTGATTCGCTGGGCTATTACGGCGCGCTGCTCCCGACGGGTTTTGGCTGTGAGGACAGTTGGGTGATTGCCGCCTCCATGCTGCCCATCACCCAGCGCATGAAGTTCTTGATCGCCTTCCGCCCCGGCAGTTTGTCGCCCACGTTGGCGGCGCGGATGGCGGCTACGATGGATAGGATGAGCAACGGGCGGCTGCTGCTGAATATCATCACAGGCGGCGACCCGGTAGAACTCAAAGGCGATGGCACATTTGAAAGCCACGACGAACGATATGCCATCAGCGACGAATTTCTGACCATCTGGCGCGCTGTCATGCAAGGCGAGACGATAAGTTTTGAGGGAAAATACGAACACGTCGAAGGCGCAAGACTCAACTTTGCGCCCGTGCAAAAACCCTACCCGCCGCTGTATTTCGGGGGGTCGTCAGACGCCGGAATCGCCGTGGCCGCCAAGCACATCGACGTGTACCTGTCGCTGATTGAGCCGCCGGATATGATTAAACCTAAGCTGGACAAGGTGCGCGAAGAAGCTGCCAAGCACGGGCGCACCATCAGCATCGGGATTCGTAGCCACATCGTCGCCCGTGAGACCATGGAAGAGGCTTGGGCGGCGGCGGACTCGATTTTACGATATGTCACACCGGCGGCGATTGAAGCGCATCGCGAGAAAATGGCGCGCTTTGACAGCGTGGGGCAAAGCCGCATGATGCAGCTTTCGGCCAGCGGATTTAAGGGGCGTGACTCGCTGGAGGTCTATCCGAATCTGTGGGCGGGTTTTAGCGTGGTCAATAAAGGTCTGGGGACGGCGATTGTCGGCACGCCAGAGGTCATCGCAGAACGCCTGCAAGAATACGTTGACCTCGGCGCGGACAAGTTCATCCTGAGTGGCTATCCGCACCTTGAAGAATGTTACCGAGTCGCCCAGAGCGTGCTGCCCTTGTGTGATTGGTGGAATCCGACTCAAGATCACGTTAATCAAAAACACGGCGGCCAAAACGAGTGGCAGTGAGGGAGCGGTATGCGGGTGTACTGTAACTACTCAGCCCCTATTTGAGGGGAAAACGAGGTTTTGACCGGTACTCAGCCCAATCATCTGAAGGGAGAATTTCCCCGCGCTTCAGCCAATTTGACGCTCTGCATCATCAAATTGAGGGAAGAAATGATGGCTGAGTAGTTACTTATATTCCGCATCACATTACTCATCTAGTAGTCCATCAAGAAAGTAGAAGAAGATGAAGTGTACTTCAAGAAAAAAGAGTATACCCTGCGCGGACAGAAACAGAAGTACCGCAGTGGTGTTGAGCGAGTAAGAAGAAGCCCCCGTCAAAAAGGTTTTTCATGCCCGTTTCTGGCGTAATACCGCCCACACAAAGCGCGGCAGTCGCATCATCCGCTTGGCGCGCCACGGTTGGCGAATCAGTCGGTACAACCATTCTAACCCCGCCCGCTGCATCCAATTCGGCGCACGCGGGACGATGCCCGCGATGAAGTCAAATGAGCCGCCCACCCCCATCGCCAAGGCGACGTTCAGGCGCGGCAGATTGCGCGCAATCCACTTGTCTTGCACCGGCGCGCCATACGCCACGAACAAAATATCAGCACCGCTGTCGTTGACACGCGCCACCAGCGCGTCTTCATCTTCCGGGCGTGGGCTGCCGCTATAAACCCCGGCCATCTGCAAGCTGGGATAGCGCGCCGTCAACACGTCCGCCGCCGCTTGCGCGATGCCGTCCGCCGCGCCGAGGAAGAACAATCTCCAGCCGGTTTGGGCGGCGCGTTCAGCAATCATCGGTACGCCGTCAGAGCCGGTCACGCGCCCCGGTAGCGGATGACCCAAGCGTTTGGCCGCCCAGAGCAAGCCCACCCCATCCGCCACATTCAAATCAGACCGCAGCAGCACCGCCTTAAAAATCGAGTCGGTTTGGGCGACCATCATGAATTCTGGGTTGATGGTACAGATGTGGTGCGCGCCGTCTTTGGCCGCCACCCAGCGCCCGATTTGACTGAGCAGGCCGTCATAAGTGATGGCGTGGACGGGTAGGCCGAGGATGGAGACCGAATCCCTCACCCCCAGCCCTTCGCTCACAAGGGGCGAGGGGCTTTTTACGCTTGCGCTTGACAAGTCTCCCTCGCCCCTTTGAGGGAGAGGGGCGCTACCCACCACTTGTTCTACCGTGACCAACTTCATACAAGTACGCGCCGCGCAACCACCCGGTACACCGAGCGTATTCCCATAGAAACTGCACGGTGAACACTCGACCCCGGAGCGCACGACCACCGATTCGGTTTTCAAGTTCCATGGACGCCACGCCGCTGGATTGGTCGGGCCAAACACGACCACGGAAGGCGTCCCGGCCGCCCCCGCAAGATGGGATACGCCCGAATCTGACCCCAGATACAGCGCGGCTTTCGCCAGCACATCGGCCAACTGCGGCAGGGTGGTCTTACCGGTCAGGTCAATGGCGGGCGATTTCAAGGCTCTGATGAGCGCCGCGCCGTCATCCCCTTTGCTGCCGACCACCACAATCTGCGTCCCGCGCTCAGACGCCAAACGGTCAGCGGCGGCAGCCAGTTGTTCGACATCCCATCGGCGGGCGAGGCTGTACCCACCGCTGCCGGGATGAACGACGATGTAAGCTGAGTTGCTTTCTAACAAATAAGGTTCGCGGGCGACCACGCATGGGCGCGGTGAAGAGTCAGCGCCCAGTTTCGATGCCAATTCCAGCCAATAATCGGCGTGATGACGTTCAAAGCCGGTATCCACCACACGCTCGGTCAGAAATCCGCCACGCCCGTTGTCTAACCCGATTCGGCGTTTTGCCCCGCTCAGATGCGCCAGCGCCGCGTACTTCCAAGCGCCCGCCCGCGTGCTGAGGTGATGGAAAAATAACACAGCGTCGAATTTTTCACCGCGCAGCTGCCAGAATAATTTGAGCATTTCCGCCGTGGGCGCGTGACGTGGCAAGCGATAGACCTCATCCACCAATGCCGTGCCTTCCACAATGGGCGCGGCGTGCGGGGAGGTTAACAACGCGATATGTGCCGCCGGATGCGCCTCACGTAAAGCGGACAGTGCCGGGGTGGTCAGGATTAAATCGCCGATGTCCGCCCATTGGACAGCTAAGATTTTCATGTGGTCGCCGCGTCCTCTAAAGCCGATAAAACGACCTGCGCGCACGCTTCCCATGTGAAACGTGCGGCCTGAGTCACCCCCGCCGCCGACAACTCGGTGCGTAAGGCGTCATCACGGGCGAGTCGTACCATCCCCGCCGCAATGGACTCGACATCTTCCGGGTTGACTAAGACGGCGTGTGTGCCGGTCAATTCTGGCAGACTGGAGGTGTTCGAGGTCAAGACCGGCGTCCCCAAGCGCATGGCTTCAACCACCGGGAAGCCGAATCCCTCATACAAAGATGGGAAGGTTAAGGCCAGCGCCCCGCGCAGCAGACCGCCTTTTTCCTGATCGCTGATGTAGCCGGTCAGCGTGACGCCGGGGACGCCTTCCGCCCACACCGCGTCATACAACCAGCCTTTGCCGCCCGCCAACACCAACCCGATGTCCGCGCCCATCTGCGCCCGCGCCGCGCTGAAGGCTTGTACCAAACGGGCGATATTCTTGCGCGGTTGCAGCGTCCCGACATAAGCAAAATAGCGCGACGGGAGGTTGAACTTGGCGCGCACGGCTTGAATATCCCCGGCGGGGGGGGTGTTGACTCCGGGATAGGCCACGCGGATTTTGGCGGCTGACGTGCCGTAAAAGCGCGTCAAATCGTCCGCCGTGGCTTGGCTGTCGGCGAGGATGAGGTTGGCGCGGGCGGCGCTGGTTCGCGTGGTCACATCCAAATAGGCGCGGCCACGCCACGGGTGCGCCGCCGGAAACAGCTTATAACCGAGGTCGTGAACTGTGACCACTGCCCGCCCCGGCATCACAAAGGGTAAAGCGTGGGCTGGGACGAAGGTTACATCCGGCTTATCCGCCCACAGCGCGGCAGCCAAGCGCACATGACTCCACATTCGCCGAAATGGGATAATTTTTTGCGTGACGTGTGGCAGGCGCGGGAATAAGTTGGGCGTGGGCGCATCGCGAAAATACAGCGTGAAGCGATGCTGCGGGGCAAGCGAAATGAGCGCCCGAATCAGGTCTAGGGCGTAGCGTTCCGTGCCGGTGGGGTTGGCTACAGTCGTCCGACTGGCATCAATGGCGATGTGCATATTACAACAGCACGAGCGCCGCCACAGACGCGATGACGACTCCCGCGCCGAGCGCGCTCAGGCCGCCGCTGGTCGGGCGGCTGAACAGGCCGGTCAGCACCAGCGCCGCGCCCACCATCATCCACGGCGCGACGGTGGGCAACGTCAGGGCGGTCAACAGCGGCAGCGCAATCAAGGCCGCGCCGCCGACTGCGCTCAGACCCACAAACAGCGCACCCCGCGCCCATCGCTTGGACGACAGCCAATAGCTGACCAGCGCGAGGCCGACGATTATCAATGCCAACGCACCCAATAACGCCGGGGTAATCGGCAAATTCAAAGTGCTGCCAAAAGTCGCCAGCGCGCCCAACCCCATCAAACCAACAGCCGGGATGAGTGACGAGGGGCGTCCGGTCTGAATACGGGTCATGCCGGGGCGCGGAAATTGATACGATCCCGCCCAACGTTGATATTCTTCCTCGGTACGGCGCTCGGCATCAAGGCGCTCATGCTCGGCGGCTTCAACGGCGGCCTGTTCGGACATCACGCTGCCCAGCGACCCAATCGCGGCCAGCGCCGCGTCGATGTCGAAATCCAGCGGTGCGGTCTCGGCTGTTCCTATCGCCTCGGCGGGAAGCGGCGCGAGGTCGTCATCATCAAGCGTGTCATCATCATCCAGATACGCCTCGTCCTCGTCGTCATACTCGCCATCGAGGTCGTCGTAATCCTGCGAGGCCACATCATCGTCCATCAGGTCGTGCGAGGGGGGTTGCGGCGGCTGGTCATCATCATTTGATAAGGGCGGGAGGCCGGGTTGGGTTTCATCAATCATGAGGATTATCCACGGGTTAGCAATTTACGCGCATGGCGCAGAACACGGCGGAATGGAGACTTAATACGCTCAATACGGCTGGCACGCACGTTGAAACGAGCGTTGCCTTCGCGGAAATCGGCCAGCTCACGCTGAAAATCCGAGCCTAATTCATTGAGATGCTTTTCAAAACGGTCACGCGCCCATGTATATAACTCAAGCTCAGGCGCGACCAATTGTTCGACTCGGTAGCGCAAATGCGGCGCGATGTTCTCGACTGTGTTGGTTTTGGTATGACTGTTGCGGCGTATATAATAGGGCGGGGACTTCCACCCCAGTGCTTTTGCCAGCAGCAGCAGCGTTTCATCGTAGCGTTCAGTCAGGCCGACCACGCCGAAATCATCGGTGAGGTGTTGCTTGGCGATGTCGAGCGCGTTGGGGGTGATGTTCTCAACCTTGAGCTTAGTGAATTCTTCAGGCGTTACGCCCACAATACGTGATAGCTGGACGTGGGTGTACCACGGCATTTCGATGAAATCCTCGAATCGCAATTCGCCCGACACATAGGCTTTGTGTAGCCCAGATTTGTTTTTTCGCCCAAAATAATGGTAGGTCGAAAGCAGTCGCTCTACCGGGCTGCGGAGCCACGTATGATAGACGGATGGGCGCGGAATTAGGCCGTGGACGCCATAATAGACATGCCCAATCAGCGCCCGATATGCGCCGCGCTGTTCAGGGGCGAGGTCGATGAAATGCTGGAATGGCTTACCGCGCTTGGCATTATAAAAACTGCCGCGTGGATACTGTCGATGCAGCACATCTTTCGTGGTCGTGCCGCCGGTATGCTCGATGTGCAGCAAAATCGTAAAAGGGTGGGATGTAAACATTTTAAAATGGCCTCCTATCGCTGACGGTGATTATCCCGCCGACCCGCCCGCCGCGCAAGCGTGCGCTTATCGCATGTCACCGATATGATAGAATTTCTTTTTTTGTACAGGAGATGACACACCCCATGCGCCTGATTGAATTTAAGCTCCCCAACCAAAGAAGCCCGTATTTTGGAGTATTGGTCAACCAAACCGTCATTCAGATTCGCGCCGGTTCGCTGCGGGACTGGCTCGACAGCGGGCAGTCGCCCACCTATGCGGACTTAGTTCAGTTGGATACGCGCTTCAAAGCGGGCAAGACCGACATCCCCTATGCCGCCTTCCCGTTAGCCGAGGTGACGCTGTGCGCGCCGGTCAGTCGCCCGAATACCCTGCGCGATTTTTACGCCTTTGAGCAGCACGTCAAGACCGCGATGGCGAATCGCGGGCGAGAAGTGCCTAAAGAATGGTATGAAGTCCCGGTGTTTTATTTCTCTAATCCGGGGACGATTCTGGGGCCAGACCAGCCGGTGCGCGCTCCAAAAACGTCAAAGGCGCTGGATTATGAACTCGAAATCGCGTGCGTGATTGGGACGGAAATCCGCGATATGCGCGCTGAGGACGCCGAGCG
>Ga0105049_10009783_pt1 | contig 11020 bp, 10 predicted proteins | sample MAT06_FD_78087 | JGI IMG/M metagenome (GOLD analysis project Ga0105049, IMG submission 78087) | Freshwater microbial communities from Lake Fryxell liftoff mats and glacier meltwater in Antarctica - MAT-06 | ecosystem: Environmental > Aquatic > Freshwater > Ice > Liftoff microbial mat | place... | reverse complement strand
TACCGCCCAAACCACCTGCACTGCTTGTAAGCGAGCCTAAAATACTTTCCATAGTAAATTTATCATCGTTAGGGTCGTTGGTTTTGTTGGATAAATTGTTCATTACTGTTGGAATTAAGTTTTGCACTATACCATTTGCTTTGGCTGGGGCAATACCAAATTGATTGGCAATAGCATGCGCTATATTACTGCTCATAGTTGAAACTTCATTGCTGCTGCCTGTTATTCCATTTTTTAGTAAACCAGTAACGGTGGTTAAACCACCATTGCCTGCCATATTTTTTAAATGACCCATAATACCAAATGCTGTAGTATTAATTACTGCCTCATTATTTTCATTCGGCACATCATCATTATCAATAATAGCTTCACCTGCGTGCTCTTTTACAAGGTTGATAAGTTGATCAAACATGGCTATAGCGTTAATTAATTTTTAATCCTGTAAAAGTACTTTTTTTTTGAACAAGAAAACATTGGCTTTAGTCCATTTAAATTAGGGAATTTCAAAACTTCTTTTTAGTCATTTAAATAATCAATAATACTGCTATATTAGCATTTATAAAACTTGTTAAGCTGCAATCGAAATTGTGATTTGTGTAGAGAAATAAAAAAAAGTAACTAGTTTTAACTCCTTCAACTTATCTAAATAAAATTTTTAATTCGCACAAAATCAACATCTTAACAAAATGTATAAAAACTTTTTTTCATTTATTATTGAAAGTATAAAAACTTCTATTACGTTTGTACTATGAATTTAGATGAAGCTAAAACAAAATTTATTAATTCTTGGGGAACACTTGGTTCGCAATGGGGAATTAATAGAACAATGTCGCAAATTCATGCCTTGCTTTTGGTTTCCTCTCAAGCACTTTCTGCGGAAGAAATAATGGAACAATTAAATATTAGCAGAGGTAATGCCAACATGAATCTCCGTGCTTTAATGGATTGGGGTTTGGTTACCAAAGAAATTAGATCGGGCGAAAGAAAAGAGTATTTTTTTGCAGGAAAAGACATGTGGGAAGTAGCACGTAAAATTGTTTACGAAAGACGCAAACGCGAAATCGAACCCATCTTAAAAGTAGTAAAAGAACTCAACAAGGAAAAAATTACTGGTGCCGATAAAAAAGAAATAGAAGCATTCAATAAAACCATTGAAGACCTAAATAAATTTACCAGCAAAGCCAATTCGGTAGTAGATAAGTTTGTAAAATCTGATGAACATTGGTTCTATAAAACGTTGATGAATTTGGTAAAGTAAAAAATTTTAACTCTAAGTTTCATTAAATATTGTAAGTACAATAACATGGAAATTTTAAACTATAATATTATCGGTTATTTGGTGTATTTACCTGTTACTTTTTACATCACCATTAATGTTGGCAAAGTTTGCTATCAACACGGGGAAATATTTTTACTTCAACTAATTGAACAAGAGCAAACAGCAAAAGCAGTTAATAAATTATTGCTTATTGGCTATTACTTACTTAATTTAGGCTTTGCGACACTTATACTCAGCTATTGGTCAATAATAAAGCATTGGTCTAATTTAATTGAAGTGTTAAGCACCAAGCTTGGCCTAATTATCTTGCTATTGGGTATCATGCATTTCATCAATATGTTTGTCATCCAGTTTTTCGCGAAAAAACAATTCAATAAATCTATTCATTAACTTTTTAAAACCTTAATATTATGAATACGCAAAACATCATCCAGCACCAACAAATTGCTATCATGGCTTACATTATTTACCTTCCAGTAGCCTTTACACTTACCATATTTGTAGCTCGCACCCTTTTTAAAAATGGCAAAGTTTTTATGCTCGATATTTTTATTGGCCGCGAAGAAATTGCCTATGCTACCAATAAACTTTTTGAGGTAGGTTTTTACTTACTCAATTTAGGTTTTGCCCTACTCATTTTAAGATTTAATTATGACTTAGAAAACAAACAAATTATGATTGAAGCCCTCAGTTATAAAATTGGCGGCTTCTCTATTTACTTGGGTTTAATGTTGTTTTTTAATTTGTATTTATTTTTCAGAGGCAAAAGAAAATCAAAAGAAAATAGGATACAAAATTTACAAACAATTCAAGCTTAGAAATCATGAAAGTCTACTTTATTACGCAGCTCACCATACTCATTATGGTTGATTTATACTTTGTTTTACTATTGAATACAAATTCCAAAGATGAAATTATATTTGCCGATTTTATTTTGGGTTTGGTTCAATTCTTTCCAACCATCATTTTAGCAATCGTAAAATTTAAAAAGCATCCTATTTTGTTTGCCTACTTACTATTTAGCATCTTAGTTCTTTTTAGTGCTAGCTATTTTCAAAGTCCCAAAACTTTACAAATGGTCTACTTTTATTTTTGTTTTATTGTTGCACATGGCTATGTGTATTTGCTGTATAAATTACAAAAGCCTGTACAAATTAAAAAATGGATTGATATTGGGTAAACAATCTAAAACAATAACGTTATCATATATCAATTTGGTATAATATGATCCTTAAAAAGCCCAATTCATTTGCAGGATTTGGGCTTTTTTAATTATAAAAAACACTAAGCATGGTCTGCAAAAAGACTTCTGCTTAGTGTATACAATGGTATAAAACAGTTGTCCCTTAAACACTGCTTAACTACCATTGTTTTTTTAAAACTTTGTTGGTGCTATAAATCAATATTGATAACAAACTCATTGGTATTATTAGGATACGATACTACATAATGGCAAATGGCTCTTTTACTTCCATTCCTATAAATGGTTCCTCCGTACCATACTTTTGCATAAGGATCAATTGAGTTTGAATTATAAACTTCTAAGCGGTCATCGATTTGTGCACCATGCATTACTTTTACTTTATTACTAGAAGAAAACACTACCGAATCGCTTGCATTACCAACTTTGTGAGATTTAAAGATGAAAGTGGTTTTAATTAATGGTGTCATCACAAATTTATATATAGCACCATTTGCCCTATCTTTTTTAAATTCTTTTAAAGTATCTAAACTTGGCATTTGATAACCTTCGGCAGAAACACCAGGAAGAATATACAAGTATTTTTTATGTTCTTGCGGTAAAGTCAATTTTCCTTTGCTGCCAGTAATGCCACTTTGCATTTCAATCATGTGTTTTCTGCCATAATCTGGAAACCATGTATCACGCTTTGCATTATCACCAATTTTAACAGGATGACGCCATACTTTAATTAATTGAATAGTTGCATTTGCAATAGGTTTACGTGTAAAACTATCAATTACTAAAAACTGAAGTTCTTCGGGATAAACTTCTTTTTTACAGGTAACGAACCCTGCTGCTATTACTGCAAAAAGAACTGATTTAATGATTAGTTTTTTCATAATAATTATATTAATTTATTGTAAAAATACGAATAATATAAGGCACAAGCGATTAAACTTGTGCCTTACAATGTGATTTAATCATGGCGCACTACCACTTTTTTAACTACAGTTTCGTTTTCCAATTTAATGTTTATTAGATAAACTCCATTGGCCAAGTCTGATGTAGTAAGTCTATAATTATTTTGGTTAATAGATATGGTATTTAAAGTGGCTCCCATTACAGAGTTTACTGCTATTGAAGATATACTTCCATTACTATTAATATCAATATAATTATTTGCAGGATTTGGAAAAAGGAGAATATTTTGCCCTTGTGAAGTAATATTTTTTATTAATTCAGAGGAGTTCTTATTGTTCTTCTTTCTTGTATTATAATCATTGCTATTGTTTCCGTAGGAAGAGCCATCTTGGTTGCCTGGCGCTGAAGTTCTTTGATTTGAATAGCAGGTAGGTGTTGGAAGGATTTCAGCTTGAAAAATCGCATCATTTTCAGTATAAAATCCGTTTTCTAGACTTATAAAATTTCCTGCTTGGTAAAACACAGCATGATTAGAAGCTATTCTTACATCACCGCAATGCATAAATTGTTCCATAAAATTACTGCTGTTTGGTAAACCTGTACCTGCTGGTACAGCAGGCGGTAAGCCGCAAACAGGATTGTTAAACATATTATTACCCGCTCTTATTTGATCTCTTGCTTTAAAGGTATTTGTTTCGAGATATTCATTTTCATGCCAAATTACATCATCCATTCCCGTTAGCTCTTGCATTACCCATCCAATATTTTCATCAGTTATTTCAACATGACTTTGGTTTGAAGTTGGCGCATACATCACATCAAAATTAGAATAATTATGTGCATAATCTTCGAATTTTGAATCTCCATCAAATGCTGCAGCAAGCATAGTTTGTGTTAGTATACTATTGCTTTTCATGATAGTTTCATAATTAATTGCACCTAATGAACTCATAATTGGTATAAAACATAGCTTATCGGTATTTGTCGAGTTGTCAATCCAACCCAAAGAACAAATGTTTTGTGCTTGACCCAGCAAACCAGTAATGGCATCTGGCAATGTGTTTTCAATTACACTTAAATCATTCCTGAATGAACCTGGTGCCAAATCTAGAGCCATGGTGTTCTTTACTCTAACCGACTGCTGTGTTGCTAATCCAGTGATCAATAATGCCGGATTTATCAACATACAATAAGGTGGGTCAAAGTCAAATACCTTTTGATAGCTGTTATCGTTTTGAGGTAATGCAAAAATATCCAAATCCAATAATCCATCAATATCTAAAACCTTATCTCCTGGCTGGTTAAAACTTGATTGTGTTATACCTAAACGACTACCGTTACTGATTGCTATTTTTTTACAATGTTGTGGCCAACCCATGTATGGATTACTCAATAATTCCGTTCTTTCTATCGATGGACTAGGTGTAGTGTAAACTATTGGACTTCCTAAATTGGTTTCCAAACAAGAATAATTAACTAATTGCGAAGCAGATGGACAGGTTAGTTTATTATATTTTTCTTTTAAGTTTGAATTTAATCCTGCAATATGTTTTAAAGTGTATTGAACACCCAATGGTATGTTAGCTCCCATTTGTGGCGAATCAAAACTGATGAAGTTCTCTACCCAGTCGGTGTGCCCTTCGGCTTCTAGTTTGTTTATAGCATATCTTGCTACTAAACCACCCATGCTGGCTCCGCAAACAACCATTTTCTCTGTGCTGTTGTTATTTACTAATTGTTGATGCAATTGAACTAAAATAGAATATAAAGCCTCTCCATTTGATTCAATATATGCTTCACCACTTGCAAAATCTACAAAGCAAATATCAAAACCAGCACAACATAATTGATTCAAAAGTTCAGGTGTTTTTTCTACTTTTAACGGGTCTCCATCGTGATAACCCTCGGCATCAATACCTGTTACTAATGTTGCCCAGTTAAAAGTTGAATAGCCTACAAAGTCACCTTGATGTTGTGGAGCAGAATAAAAACTTGCAAAACATTCTTGTTCAGTAATAGGTGGTTCGGGTATCCAATCTTGACTAAAGTATTTGCCCATTACATATAAGTTTTCATTAATACTCCCTTTTTCAAATGAAATTCCTTCAACAAACACAAAAGGTTTTTTTATGGAATCATAGTTATGAATGGAGGTTTTGTAAAAACAATTTGCTACTGCTGGAGCATCTAAATGAGTCGTGGTTCGTGCGTAAGCAGCATTGTTTTGAATCAACTGACCATAATTTAAAGGATAATAATTATTTGATGAAACAATCATTCCATCATATGGAACATATTTTTGCGCTGCAAAAGGGCATTCCGTTTCATTTTGTGCAAAGATTGCACTACTGTATAGTATTAGTATGTATATGAATTTTTTCATGTTTAATAGCTTATGTCAAAATAAAAATAAATTTGTGGATTAGGGGGAGTTGTTTTAGGACTTAGGCTGTATGTGCAATTGGCAGAAAAGGTCAAAATTTCCTTTTCTTTATCCCATTTAATTATCTTAAAATCTAAAATTGAATCTATAATGTACTGTTTATATTCATCTGTTCTAACGTCAAAATATATTGCCTTATTATAGTTTTTTGTTGGCCAATTATTTAAAAAGGCAGTATCTAATACTTGGGTTTCTTTATCAAAACGCAATCTTATTGATCCACCTTCAAAATTGGCTTTTTTATATTTAAGTGGATTAAAACCGATATAAAATTCAGACACAACTTTGTTATTAATCGTGTATTCTGAATAATTAATACTTCCATCTTTATCCAAATTACTTGCTGTCTTTTTGTGAAAGAATTTACTTCTTGAGTCCAATAAGTACTCTTCATTGTTGTCAATTTTTAAATAAATTAAATTCCTACCATCAGCTTTCTGTTTAGGTTCATCAATTTCTTTGTTGCAATTGCTAAAGCATAAAACAGTTAATAACAAGCTACTCATTAGAAGGGCCTTTTTCATAGGTTTAGTTTTTAGATTTATATTATAGATAGATTATTTTAAATGGGAACAGGCACTTCAGCATATTCTAATGCATATTTTGTTTTACTAAATTGTGTTTAATTATAAAGTCAATGTTAGAAAAAATATGCATTAGAATTCTTTTGATAAAACTTCTTTATTAATTATTTTTTTGAAGTCAAATCAATTTGCTTTTGCATCTTAATCATCAGCAATGTCATTTCTTCAATTTTGATTTGCTGCAACCTTATCATTTCGCCTAAATCAACACCATCTTTTTCTACTTCATTGGCTGTAGGCATGCCGGGTAAATGTTTGTTTTTAGCAATATAATCTTCAATGGCTGCCAAATCCATCATTTTGTAGTTTGAGTCAAATACAAAGTCGCCCCAGTTTTGCAAATCAACACGTAATTTTTTGCATTTTATATTGCCTTCTACAACCAATCTGTAGGCTAATAAATCGCTATTAATTTTGGGGTTAACACCAATTCCAAGTCTGCCACCATTGGTCAAAATCATTTTGGTATTCAACTTAATTCCTTCATCTCCTGTTATTACCTCAAAGGATGAATTTTCTCCGTTGATGTTACTAAACAACAAATCACCAATAGAGTTACTGTAAATTACGGAGCCGCCACTATGGCTTGCATCCCCTGTAGTTCTCCATGCTCCTCCATCCATACGATATGCATTAAGCCCAATATATGAAGTTGCCCAACCCGATGCTTCAGTGCGCATTGCTCCAAACGTTACATGATCAAACTCACTCATTTTTACTTCAAATTTTCCTCTAGGAGCGCCTGTTCCTACACCTGCATTTTTATTAGCATAATCTACAAAAAATACTGGATTCTGTTGATCCCAAGGGCAAGTTACTTTTAAGTTTCCTCCAAATAAATGAAATCTTTCTGTTGGTAAACTTAAGCCAACTCCCACATTGCCATTATATAACACGCTTAGTCTTTCGCCAGAAATTGCAATGTCGCCATGCAAATCCAATTTACTATTTGCTTCAGGTAATGTAGTGCCTATCCCCACATTGCCATCTGCAGGACATTTTACAATATCATTGGTATTTAGTGGTATTGCCACTCCATTAATCATATTAGCAGGTTTTCCCCAAGCTATTACTTGACTGCAACCACAATTATTACATCCTGGTGGCAACAATGAAGGACCTTGCAATATTTCACTTCTTTCGTAAGCTCTTAGATTACCTTGTTCGTCCATTCCAACTAATTTACTGTTATTACTAAATATTGAAGTTGTGTCTATATCCATTAATTTAATTTTTGCACTAAAATATGCAGTATCGTTCTTCAATTTTAAAGCTTCTTTATTATTTACTTTAAAAATGAGTGGGCTATTATCAGCACTTCCTATAAATTCTGAGACGTCAATATTTGTATTTCCCAAACGACTCCAATCTACTGGTGTTGGCATGGACAATCGTGCACTATTTTTAGTTTTACATCCTTTAGCATCTATTGTTAACAAATTGTATTCTCCTCCATTTAAGTTACTTAAATTGGCGGTAGTGCTGTTGTTTGCATCATTCCATTGATATGAAAAAGGTGCAGTTCCACCAATTATGGTTGTTGAAATGCTTCCATTAAAACAATCAACACAACTTACGTTAAATCCATTATATTGGCTTAATGTAAATTGACTTTCTAATGCAGCAGGTTCTGCAATTGTGATTCCAGTATCAAGTATAGCATTACCTTGTTCGAATATTCTCACCGCATTATATCCGGCAGGTAAATCATCAGGACTAAAACTAAAACTTCCATTTTTCCAAACTACACTAAAATTGCCTAAACCTCCATTAATATTTACAGTTGCCTTCCCATCTTTGCCTTCAAAGCATGACGTTCCTGTTACATTACTAAAGCTAACTTGAACAGGAGCGGGTTCTATCATTGTTACAGCTCCATTGTTAATACAATGGTTTGCATCAGTAATAGTAAAAGTGTAATTGCCTGCTAATAATCCTTTTCTATAACTTACACTATCGCCATTATTCCATAAGTATTGATATGGAGGAGTTCCACCTTTCGCTACAATATCAATAAACCCATCATTACTACCCGTATTTCGAACATTGTAACTATTGTAATCGCTTAGTTTAGATTCAAAGTTAATTGGTCTAGGTTGCTTTAATTCAAAAGTATCCGTTTGTGCATTATTGTTAGCATCAATTACAGTTACAATATAAATACCAGCAGATTTATCTATTATTCTCGCATCTGTTTCTCCTGTGTTCCATAAAAAAGTATATGGCGCATTTCCAAAACTAGGGTATGCTTCAAGCACACCTGTATTTTGGCCGTTACATTTTATGTGATAACCACCAATATGCGTATTGCTTTCAATAAACTTTGCAGTACCTTGCGCATTCGATTGCAAAGTGCCAAGTAACAACAATGACGAGCAAATGCCTGAAAAAGCAAGCAAGCCTTTGATGAGTTTCGTTTTTAAATAGTTAGTTATTTTCATTTTAGTGTTTTTTAATTCGTTAATAATTTTTTTACTTTTCAATTGTATTTCGAAATGCATTTGATTGCATGACAATGATAGATGGTTTGAAAATTTTAACTTGTCATCTCAAAAGATGATTTTTCAAAAAAAATTATTTGTTACCTTTTAAACGCTATGTATATTGATTATACTGGTGTTTATGAAGTATTAAACGGATTAAAAATTGGAAAATATTTTCATTTTCTGAAAAAATGAGGTGACAAAAAACATCAGATTTTTTGTTTACGTGTAAAAAACCATGAAAAATTTGCTCGAAAAAGATAATAAAGAAAATATTTTGTTGGCAAATCACTAAAAAAACCTAAAACTTATTGGTATCAATGCTTTCAATTGTTTTTAAACAAATAGCATTTAAATTTCAAACATTAAAGCTTCATTTATTAGCTTATACTTTTCATCTAGCACTGATGCATTATAAAAGCTTGTTGTTGTTCTATTAATTGCCCCATAGGCTTCATGTATATGTCCGCATAGGTGAATTTTTGGCTTTATTAGTTCTATTGTTTTTAAAAGATCTTCGCAGCCCACATGTTGACCACTAATAGTTCTATCAAGCTTACCAAACGCAGGTCCATGTGTAAGTAATACATCGGTATTATGTGGTATTTTATCCCAATGTTTATTAATATCTGAACCCCTGTAACGATTAAAGGCCCAATTGTAAAACCAAGGTGAAACGGGCGATCCCCAAATATTTATATGTTCAATTTTTACACCACTATCACATAAATAAATTACATTATCAGGAATTATTTTTTCTATAAATGCAGGTGCTGTTTTTTCAAAATAAAAGTCATGATTACCAGCAATAAAAATTTTATATTGATAGTCTTGTGCACTAAACCATGCTATAAAATCTAACACTTCTTTTTCAGTTCCTTTTGAACTTACATCACCTGCATGCAACAGCACATCTCCTTTGGGCAAGCTAATGTTATCATATTGTCCGTGTGTGTCTGAAATGGCTACAAATTTCATTTTAATAAATTTTACTGCGCTTTAAAATGAACTTAATTTTTGCGTTCTAATTTTCGATTTAAAAATCACTCCCTATACTTCACATCAAAATAAAAGTTACATATTATTTGAGTCACAAACATGTTTTTTATTGCTAAAAAAGAAACTATATCCCCGCCTGACTATTCTTCAAAATATTATACAACAAATCGCGGGCTCTAAAAAGTTGCGCTTTTACCGTACCAAGTGGCAAATCTAATTTATCAGAAATTTCCTCGTATGATAATTCTTCAAAATAGCGCATTTCTACCAAGACACGATACTTAGGTTTAAGTTTTTCAACCACATCGCGCATTAAAATGTTTTTCTGCTTTTTTATAAAGTTTTCCTCGGGGTCAAGGATTGGTGCTTTAATATCAATAGACACTTCACCACCTTCATCATTCTCAAATGGCTTATCAATAGAAACCGTAGCGTTATTTTTCTTTTTACGAATAAAGTCAATACAATTATTAGTGGCAATTTTAAACAACCAAGTACTAAAGGCAAAGTTAGGCGTGTATTGCGCCAATCGGTTAAATGCTTTACCAAAAGCTTCAATCGTTAAATCATCTGCATCATCTTTATTGTTAACCATCTTAAGCAACATAAAGTAAACCGACTCCTTATAGCGACCCATCAGTTCGGCATAGGCACGCTGATCGCCATGCTCAACAGCCAACAATACTAATTTATAATCGTATTGACCTTTCTCGGTTAAGTTATGACCTATTTCCATTTATGTTTTTTTACAAAAGCGTTACCAATATAAATAATAGGATAAAAAATTAATAATAATATTTCTAAGAACAGCGAAAGCAATAGCAAATCCGATTCCTTCATTAAGATCATGCTCTTACGTAAAACTATTATTTGAGTAATAATTCTTAAGCTAAAAATTGCTAAAACAATTCTAATGTCATAAGAAATTATCAATAGTAATATAAAGCCGATATAAAATAAATATTGTGTTAAACTTCCTAAAACCAGCATAAATTTATGCGATAATTTATAATGTTTTGCAGTAGTAAGGTGTCTTCTTTTTTGTTTAATCCATGCCCTTAAACTTGTTTTTGGATCACTATAAGTAAAAGACTCAGGTGCTAACTCTACAATCGTATTATCCTTGGT
>Ga0105049_10009779_pt1 | contig 11022 bp, 12 predicted proteins | sample MAT06_FD_78087 | JGI IMG/M metagenome (GOLD analysis project Ga0105049, IMG submission 78087) | Freshwater microbial communities from Lake Fryxell liftoff mats and glacier meltwater in Antarctica - MAT-06 | ecosystem: Environmental > Aquatic > Freshwater > Ice > Liftoff microbial mat | place... | reverse complement strand
CTGCGGGGGCGTGGTCGCGTGGTAAAATGACGCATTGCAAGTTACCAGCAATCCATCACAATAAAACAAACAAACAAACAAGGCGCATCTGGGAAAAGTGTGAATGGATAACTTGCTGCCAGCAGGGCGATATTCACCATTCACGCTTTCGGCTGATGCGCAAAACAAACAAGGCGCATCTGGGAAAAGTGTGAATGGATAACTTGCTGCCAGCGGGGCGATATCCACCATTCACGCTTTCGGCTGATGCGCAAAACAAACAAGGGAGATTTCATGCGCTTACAAGATAAAGTCGCGATTGTCGCGGGCGCGGGCTGGGGCGGCATTGGGGCCGCGACGGCCTATCGCTTTGCCCAGGAAGGGGCCAAAGTTGTCATCAATGCCTTGCCCGGCGAGGAACGGCTCTTTGAAACGGAAAACCAATTGCGCGCGATGGGGGCCGACGTGGTGACCGTCCCCGGCGATATTAGCCAGGCCACCACCTGGCAGGCGCTGGTACAGGCGGCACTGGACAACTTTGGCAAACTCAACATTTTGATGCAAAACGCCGCGCAAGCCTTTACCAAACCGGTGATCGAATTTACGGAGGAAGAGTGGAATCGCGCCATTGCGGTGACGTTAACCGGACCGTGGCTGGGGGCCAAGTATTGCATCCCCGAAATGATCAAGGCTGGCGGCGGCTCGATTGTCTTTACCTCAACGGTGAATTCGCTGATCACCAATCCGCACTTTGGCGTCTATAGCTCTTCCAAAGCGGGTCTCAACGGGTTGACGCGCAGTTTGGCTATGGAATATGGCCGGCAAGGCATCCGCTGTAATGCGATTGCACCCGGTTTAATTGTGGGCGAACGTCAGCGGGAAGCCATGCAGCAAGATCCACTGGAAGATCAGATGAACACCGATCTCTACCCCATCGGGCGCTATGGCGCGCCGGAGGATATTGCCCAGGTCGCGCTCTTTCTGGCCTCGGACGAAGCCGCGTTTGTCACCGGTATTGTGCTGGTAGCCGATGGCGGCTTGACCCTGCAATCACCCGAAGCGATTGCGCGCCCGGCCTTCCGCAAACGCTGGCGCACCGATCGGTTGGTGCTGCAGCCCGGCGATGGGTAGACGCAGGGGTTCGGATTTTCGGTCGCGAATTTTGTGAATGAAAGGCAGAAATTCGTCTTAGGCCACGCATCCCAAAATAAAGTATCCAAACCGGATGGATGAAAGCATTCCGGGAAAGGGCCAGCATCATATCCATAATAGACGATTCGTGTGACCCTTTCCCGGAATGCAACGTGAAGTGGCGATTCATTGCCCACCGGCAGACGCGCCACACTATTAGGACTTACGCAGCCGGGAGCACCGCCATCCTGGCGGCAGCCAGCAGGATGCTGGCGTTCCCAGGAGTAATTGCGTAAGTCCTGACTATACAATTCGCACGGTCATCTTCCCCAAGATCTTGGCAAATCGGTGAATGTTTCTTGGATACATTCTTCTATAATAGAGTATCGAATACGTTAGCTCCCAGACAAGTGACCAAGTAACAACACCAACCCAGAGAAACCATGAACGAGCTGAGTTTACGCGCAGCCCTGGACCCCTTTTACCAGCAGATCCAGTCGATTATCCTGAACAAACAGCATCCAGTGACGGGGCTGTTGCCGGCCAGCACGGCGGTGAAGGCGCATGGTGACTATCGCGATGCCTGGGTACGCGACAATGTTTACAGCATCTTGGCGGTGTGGGGATTGGCGCTGGCCTATCGCGGCCTAGACAACGATGGTGGACGCGGCTACGAGTTGGAGCAGAGCTGCGTCAAGCTAATGCGCGGCTTGCTGCAAGCCAAGATGCGCCAGGCCCACAAAGTGGAGCAGTTCAAACAGAACCTTGCCCCGCTCGATGCCTTACACGCCAAATATAATACCGAGACCGGCGGCACAGTCGTCGAGGATCATGCCTAGGGTCATCTGCAGATCGACGCCACCTATAGCGAGCACAAAGCCGCGGCCTGGAATGCCTTCTACGCACTGCCCCCCATTGCCACAACCGACTATTTGGGGCATGCCTTTCTCTATTTACTCAATTTTGGCACCGCCGAAGAGTGACAAGCGAAGAATGAGGCGTGTCGATTTATAAGGGCCAGAACTGGGGCACCAATAAAATTGCAATGCCGTAGACTACCAGCGTCAGCAGCGAGCCTACCTTGAGAAAATCGCTAAAGCGATAGTTGCCCGGCCCATAGACCATCAGACAGGATGGTTCCAGCGGCGTGAGATACGAGGTGCTAGAGGCGATCGCGATCATCATGACAAAGGTGCGTGGATTCAGGCCAAGCTGCACGGCGGTTTGAATGGCAATTGGCACCACCACAATCGCCGCGGCCTGATTGGACATGGGCTGGGTGAGCACAACGGCCAAAACAAAAAAACCGGTCAGCAACAGAAGTGGATTGGTACTGCCCGCAATCGTCACGATCTGGCCAGCGAGGTATCCGGCGGTACCGGTATGAGCCATGGCAGTGCCCAGCGCCAACATACTGCCAATCAGCACCAAGGCGCGCCATTCGACTTTGCGGTACGCCTCCTCGACCGAGATGCAACGCGTGAGAAAAACCGCCAGCGTACCAATCAACGCGGCAACCGCCAGTGGCACCACCTCAAAGGCGGCCAACCCCAGTGTCCCGATAAAAGCAGCAATCGCCAGCGGCGCGCGCTCACGCTGATAGTGTTCTTCGTGAACAGCATTCAGGACATGAAACATACGCTCTTCTTCCAACGCAGCCAGATTGGTCAAGTTGCTACGTTCGCTTTGCACCAACAATACATCGCCCACGCGCAACGGCATCTGGCTAATCTGGCGCTGCATCGCCTCGCCATGCCGGTAGATGGCCAACACTTGCAACCCATAGCGCTCGCGAAAACGATATTGAGCCAATGTCTCGCCAATCAACGGCGAATTGGGCATGAGAATCACTTCGATCAACTGAATATCGGCTTCCTGCAAGGCGGGCTCTTTGAGCTTTAAATCGCTGTGCAGTTCCAAACCAACCGCCGTTTTACTGCGCAGCAACGAAGCCCGTGCACCTTCCACCAGCAACACATCACCGGCCCGCAACGGGCGACCAATGCGCGATTGCAAGCGCCGATTGGCGGTGATGAGCGAACGGTCGGCATTGCGCATAATGCGTAACACGGTCAGATCTAATTCTTGGCCCAAGCCGCTTTCATTTAAGGTTTTGCCAATCAGCGGTGAATTGGGCAATACGCGCAGCTCGGTCAGGTAGAGTCGATTGCCCAATTGCCCCAGATCCGTCGGCGTTACCCGATTGGGCAAAAGGTGGCGACCGATAAAAATCATGTAGAGAATGCCGGCGATGGCGATGGGCACCCCAACCGGCGTTAGCTCGAACATGCCCATGGGTTCCAGTTCGTACTGTCTCAGCAGGCCGTTGACCACAATGTTGGTCGAGGTGCTGACGAGGGTCACCGAACTGGCGAGCACGGAGGCAAAGGCGAGCGGCATCAACAATTTGCCCGCGCTAATCCGCAAACGCTCGGCCAATCCCAATACAATGGGCAGAAAAAAGGCGGTACACGCCGTATTGCTCATAAAGGAGCTGAGGCTGGCCGTGGCGACCATAATAATCGTCGCCAGTCGGCCTGGTTTATCACCCGTATAACGCAGCAGGACGCGGCCTGTCATCTCGACGACGCCGGTTCGTTGCAGGGCCGCCGTCAAAATAAATAGCCCCATCAGGGTAAAAACGGTATCACTGCCAAAGCCAGCAAAGGCTTCATTGGCGGGCACCAGGCCAGTGAGGATCATAATCACCAAGAAGCCCAGCGCAACCACATCGGCAGCGACCCACTCGAAGGCAAACAGAACCAGCGCTACCCCCATTAACGAGAGCAACAACACCATATCAGACGTTAACGGCATCCTTTACCCTTCTTCTATGCATCAGCGTATAGGTGTATAGAGAGTTACGCATACGCAGACCAGTGTACAACCGCGCAGCATGAGCGCGATCTTTGAAGATTACCACGAATGACAGAGATTGGACGAATTTGCCCTCAATCTGATGAATATTGGCTTGGAAGAAGCATTTAATCCACGGTTGAAAGGCACCACAGGACAATAGCCATGCGTGAACAGTTACTCGAAGCAACCGATGTGCGCATTCACTATCATAGCACGGGCGGCTCCTACAAAGTTGTCGATGGTGTTGATGTGACCATCAACCGCAATGAAATTTTTGGCATTGCCGGCGAATCTGGCTGTGGCAAGTCTACACTGGTCGAAGGCATCATGCGCCTGATCCGACCACCGGGCAAGATTGTCAGTGGACGCGCCCTCTTCTATCCCAATCAGCCACCCCAATCCATGACGATTCACAGCGGTATGACCAAGGGCGATGCCTCGTCTGCCATTGATCTCTTTCAGGTCAACGAAGAGGATTTGCGCTATTTGCGCTGGCGCTATATCTCCTATGTCCCCTAGGGCTCCATGAATTCGCTGAATCCGGTCATGCGCATTGGCGACCAGATGCTTGATGTAACACGCCAACATTCCGAGTTGAGCAAGCGCGAAGCCTACGAACGCGTGATCGATGTGTTGCGCATTGTCGCATCTACCTGATGAAGCCATGCCTGATCATTGCCGACGAACCGATCTCCATGATCGATGCCGCCCTGCGCGCGCTCTTTTTGAACATTCTGTTGGATTTCCGCGATCAACACGGCATTTCGTGCATCTTCATCACCCACAGTCTCTCGACAGCCTATTATCTGGGCGGCGAGATTATGGTCATGTGCCGCGGGCGCGCGATTGAGCACGGCAGCATGGATGGTGTGATTGCCCAACCGGCCCATCCCTATACCCAATTACTGCTCGAATCGGTGCCTTCCCAAGATCCACGCCAACGCTGGACCGAGAAGCGCGGGGCCAACGCCGTGGAAGCCAGTGAACTCCATTTTGACGCCAACGCCTGTGTCTTTGTCGAGCGCTGTCCACGCGTGATGGAGATCTGCCGCAAGCAACGGCCCGCCCCCATGCCGATTCAAGACGAGCAGACGGCGGCTTGTTTTCTCTACGGGGAAAAGGCAGAACCTGTACAAATCACTTAATGGGCTTTGCCGCGCGCATTCCCTCTCGCACAAGTGAATTGGATGCCAGCCAAGGGGGTAGCTACGTAGCTTACCCCCTTGGTGTTTGACTGGTTTGGGCAAGGTAGTGTCGGCAAAACCTACAAAGTAGGTATTGGCGACACGCTGTCGCTCTATAACAATCGCTACCTTATTGTCAGCATCTTTGAAACCGGCGTGGCCTATGAAGATCTACTCGTCTTGGCGCGCAGCAAGCTCGGTCAGGCAATTCTGGAAGCGGGCGATCCACCCCTGCAACAGATCACCCCGAAAGAAGAATTGGTGCTGCGCCGGATTCTGGCGCGTGTGCAAGGATAAACTTTACGACCAATTACGCCTCATCCGGCAACACATAGGCCAAGCCACTGCCAATGGTATGAAAACCGGCGCGCTCATAGACACGCCCCGCCGCGGCACTGCCCGCTGTGAGAAAAACCGCGTCTAGTCCTTGCGCAAAGGCAGCTTGGGCAGCATAGGCGGTCAGCAAGGTAGCAATCCCCTGGCGACGGAAAGCGGGCAGGGTGGCAATGCCGGCGATTTCGGTGATGTCTTGGTGGGCTGGCAAAAGGCAACCGGCGCTAACCAATCCATCAGCGGTGCGCGCCGCAAAGAGGCGCGTCGTCTGAAAACGCTGCTGGAACTGTTCGGCTTCGGCAACGGTCACTGCGGTTGCCTCCTCGTTGCCAAAACCACGCCGTTGCACCGTTAAAAATTCCTGTAGCGCAGCCAACGGCGCTTCTGCCGTAAGCTCCAACACGCTCATGGCGGGAATTGCGGCCAACGATTGATAAGACGCAGGTGTGCAGAGCATGAGCAAGGCGCGCATCTCTTCGACAAAGCCGTTGGCGACCAAGGCCGGTGCCAAATTGGGCGCAAATTCCTCAATAAACTCAAAGCGTGGCAACCGGGCGCGCGCCTGAAAGGTGGTTACCAAGGCAGCTAGTGCATCCGTTGCCTCCCCGACAATGGGAAAATCGGGAATGGCATAATTCGACCAGGGCGAGGGATCGTCTGGATTGAAAAAATAGGTAAAGGGGGGTGCGGCCACTGTTTCATAATTTTGCTGGGCACTGGCGCGCAGTTGGGCTTGGATGCGCTGAATGGTCGTCATAAAGTTATTCCTGTAAAGCGCCATCAATCTGGTGCGGCCATTCGTCGGGGGTGAATGGCCACTGTAGCTGCGTGCAGATCGCCTGCCAGCGCGCGCTGATGGACGGCGTATAAAGTAACGGGACAAAACCCATGGCCAGATAGAGCCGGATGGCAGACAGGCGGCCATCGATCACATTCAGATAGATGGTGGGGTAGCCAATCGCGCGCAGGCGGTTCAAGACGGCGGCGGTCATGGCGCAGCCAAGTCCTTGCTGGCGATGATCAGGGTGGACAAAGACCAGGCAGATCTCGCCGCCACAGGGAAAATAGTAGGTATTGGCATCGGGCCGGTGCCGCGCCATGGCCGTAGCCACCAAAGTGCGACTTGCACAATGTTCCACCAAGAAAAAGCCATCCGGCAACGCCCGATCGATCATATAGCGCAAGCTGCGTTCGCTGCACTGCCATTGGGCATCGCGCCAGCCATCCAGGTTCACCAGCGCGCAATAGGCTTGGGCATCTGCCGGTGCAAAGTAACGCCATTGGTAGGCAGGCGGCAGCGTAGGGGCGGGGGCGGCCGGCCGATCTTGGGGCCATACCATGTAGAGATAGTCATTATCCGCAAGTACCTTTAGCTCCGCCATAGCACCTCGACCGCAGGCAGGGTGGGCGCGCCCAGGGCACCTTGGGCAGATGCGACGACCAACGCGGCTACCGCATTGCCAAAACGCGCGGCAGCAACGGGCGTTTCGCCTTGGGCAATGGCATAAAGAAAGCCGGCATTAAACGAATCTCCCGCGCCAATAGTCGTGTGGGCCGCCACCGGAAAGCTTGGTACGGCAATTGGGGTAGCCTGATCGCGCAGTTGCACCAGGGCACCTTCTGCACCGCGTTTTGTTACCGCGCAACCCACACCAGCAGCCAAGACCTGCGCCATGCCCGCTGCCGAGCCAGCCAGCGTCTCGTCTACGCCACAACAAATAGCCAATTCATGCGCATTGCACATAAAATAATCGACTTGCGGTAAACTCGCCGCGATCTCGGCTAGCGTCACCGGCTGCCCAATCGCCGGCCCAATATCGAGCGCCGTGATCGCGCCTTGCGCCTTGGCTTGGGTCAGGAGTTGGGCAAAGCCTTGTGGGCGCCAGTGGCGAAAGAGTGTAAAGGCGGCGATGAGCAAGACTTGGGTTTGACGCAGCAGATCAACTGGCAGATCGGCGGGCATATAGGCGTGTGAGGCACCGGCATGATGAAACGCCAGGCGATTGCGCGCCCGATCACTGATCAGCGTGGTGGTGGGGGTGGCGGCAGTGGGGTGGCGCAACAGGCCACGCGTCTCTACGCCAGCGTCGTGCAACCACCCATGGAGCAAGTCGCCCGCCGGATCTTGCCCAAGCGCGCTGCCCAGGCCAACCGTTGCGCCCAAGCGCGCTAACGCATAAGCCGCGATACCACCGTTGCCGCCCAACAACATCTGCAGCGGTTCTTCACAAAAGACCAGGCTGTCCACCGTAAACTCATCGCCGCGCAGCGTGGGCATTGCGTGAATGTCGCGGTTGAGCAGATCCAGGGTAGTGCTGCCAATCATGAGAAACATAGGTGTTCTGCGTGTTGCTGGGTTATAGGAGAATGGGCGGCTTATGCTAGTAGCATCTTACCGCTTTCCGGCAGCTTTGGCAAGCATTTCTGCCAATAAAAAAGGAAGTGGGTAGGTTTCAAGGCGAAGGTTGCAATGTACTCAGACGTTAAATAGGCAAAAAATAGGTAAAATCAGGTAGAATAAACACTATTTGATGCTTGCCCTTTGGTCGATTTCACTATATGATTAAGTATACTTTACAGTTTTGTAGAGTATGCTACGTATTCTATTCGCATGGTTCTATGCGAAGTGACGCAAAGTTGGTTCAGGGTCATTGTTCCATCCAGATCGGGTGTTCTAGAATAGAGCAAATGAGCCGAATGGAAGTTTCCTCTGATATTATTTGGGGCCGCTTCATCGGCGTTACGGGGTAATCAAAGAAAAAGTCTAACGTGAATGGGTATCGAATATGGATCATCAAAAGTTGAATGAATGGCTAGATCACTCTACTTCAGAGTCAAACCAATATACACACCGATTGCTGAAAGAGAATCTTGAATATCGAGAGACTATACTATCTGAGTTGAAGCAGGAAGTACAGAAGGCGCATGAAGATACCAAGCACCATTTACGCCAATTAGCGGGGTTTTCGCTCGATCCCCTTAACACGCCAACCATAGATGTCATCCCAGAAGGCATATCTGAGAATATTGTAAGAGATCCTACAGAAGGATATCCAGAAAAACTTGAACTCAAAACACTAAAAGGATTCTTCGGCGAAATTTTTGCTGGAATAATTGCGGAAAGTTTCTCTCATTTTAATATTGCTCACTGGAAAGTACCAGCCTACCCGTTTCGATTCCATAATAGTGCATATGATCAATTAGAACGTTGGCGTCAAACAGATATCAATCCAAAGACCACGCCCGGTAGAACAGGTGATGATATGTTGGCATTCTATCAAGATAATCGTGGTATGATTACCCATTCACTTGTGTGTGAGGCGAAATGTAGTAAAGGCCATAACAAAGGTTTGGTAGACAAAGCCCATAACCAAGCGAGTGGAAAAGAACCTCGCCCTCTAGACATACTGCGCCTTATTGATATCCTCCGTGATTATGACGATTCCGAATCACAGAATTGGATAAAAGCCTTGCGCATCCTTTTTAATCGAAATATTCAGTCTGACTATGAGCGGTGCGATCTTGTGAGCTACATTTGTGGAACCGCACCGAGAAGATCAGAGACCTGGATGCAAAAGGATGCTCCACACCCAAACTATACAGTGGGACGCAGGCTAGAATCAGTAGAAATTCATTTGCAAGAAGTCGATAAATTGGTAAGGCAATTATATGGTGTCGAGGCCCATAGTGAAATTGATGATTTGATAAGTGAAGAACATGATGATGATACCGAATAGCACTTCCTTTGATGGATTATCTCCAGAAACCCTTGCCAAAGAGGTGCGAGAAGCTCTGGCAGAACGAGGTCTTCCCCCGTCATTCGCCAAGTTGTACAGTCAGCATACTCGCTTAGGGACCGGTCAGCTAGGTCTACAAAATTGGCGAGGTGATGAAACTTGGTTAAGACTACATGATGCCATGCGACTAACAGCTTGTGGTTTGTTGGAGAAAGAAGCAAGCATCGATGGATGGCAAAATAGTTTGTGCCGTGCGGGCGAATTATTGGAATGGCTTTCTCACTCTGATCTGAATCCTGAAAAATTGCCTTTGTTGCTCATTTCGAGTGCCGTCTACCAGTTAGCGGGTTATCCAGCACGCTCAACAGGCTTGCTCAATCAACATGATTTGGACAATGAACATTCAATAATTCTCTATTATTTTCTCAAGGCAGATTTTCGCAGTTTGCAGCAAAGCCTCACAGAATTTTGGTCAACCCAATCACCTGATTCCTCTATATTCCCTTTGCCGTGGCATGATGCAGCAACCTTATCAGAGAGAATGCATGACTGGATTGCAACTGAAACGGCGAGTGCAATCGGTGTAGTTTGCTCTTTCATGCGATGGGGCGACGAAACCCGTGTATTACTAGCAATCGAAAAACTTTCTGCTGTAGCAGATTTGTTGCTTCATGGTACAGATCCTTATTCCTGGTTGTTAGCAAAGCTGTGTGCTGAAGTTGCCCAAATCTATTACGAAACCTCAACGCGCATGACGCTTACTACGCTTGCTGATTCGATGAGTGAATCGGGCAAGAAAGCAATTGAAGCATATTTGCGCTACTGTTATTCTTCAACCAAGGCTTTAGCATGGCGTTCTCAGAAAAAAGGTGTTGACCGCCTAAATCTGGCTGGTTCATTTGCACTATGTACACCTACTGGCTCAGGTAAAACCACGGTAGCAGAAGTTGCCATCTTGCAAAGTTTATATCGTGAGTCTACACAACCTGTTGAACAGATTTCGGATTCTATTGACAATCCACCAAAACAACCCCTCGCCCTATATTTAGTTCCTTCCAGAGCACTTGCTACTGAAGTTGAGAGCAAATTGACAAGAGTCCTTGCCCAGCTTACCGGTGAAAAAGTTATGGTAACTGGTCTGTATGGTGGCAATGATTGGGGACCTACAGATGCTTGGCTTACGGCTGATGAACGTACTGTGCTAATTTGCACCTATGAAAAGGCCGAAGCTCTTATACGATTTTTGGGAGCACTATTTTTGAACCGCGTCTCATTGATCGTTATCGACGAGGCGCACAATATACAATATAATGGTGATGTAGCTACCTTGATAAATGGTGAGAGTCGTTCACTACGTCTTGAAGCATTATGCGCCAGATTGCTTACACATCTCGATAGTACCCAGTGTCGTGTTCTGGCTTTGTCAGCAGTTGCCGTTGGAGTAGAGACGTTGATTTCCAACTGGGTAACCGGAACCCTCGATTCTAAGCCAGTTCAGACTTCCTATAGAAGTACGCGACAGTTGATCGGGTCACTTGAATGCTTCACGACAGGGAAAACAGAGATTAGATACGATCTTTTGGATAACTCAAACCTAAAATTTCAAGCTGAGGGAGATTCTGATTCTCCCTTTATACCAAATCCGTTCCCGTTATGCTTTGTACCCGACACTTGGAGATATGACGGGCCGGATAAACGTATCAGACCTCACTTGCTATGGGCTGCATTGCATTTGGCACAACCTGATGCAAATGGGCAACCACACGCGGTTTTGATAGCTGTCATGAAAGGTATTGGCT